>Ga0302320_10001310_pt1 | contig 59689 bp, 57 predicted proteins | sample Bog_T0_3_FD_202130 | JGI IMG/M metagenome (GOLD analysis project Ga0302320, IMG submission 202130) | Peat permafrost microbial communities from Stordalen Mire near Abisko, Sweden - Bog_T0_3 | ecosystem: Environmental > Terrestrial > Soil > Wetlands > Peat | place: Sweden: Abisko, Stordalen Mire... | reverse complement strand
CTGTTCGCCCGTCATCACCGGCATGGTCATATCCAGAATTACTGCCGATATCCGCGCCGCCTCGCGCTCGAAAATCTCCACCCCCTCCCGGCCATTCTCCGCCGTCAGCGTCCGGTAGCCGCGCGCCTGCAGCGCCATCTGCGCCGTTCGCCTCACCATCTCCTCGTCGTCGATAATCAACACCGTGCCGGAACTCTCTGCATCGGCCGGCCCATCCGCCAGCCGGCGGGGCCGGGGGCGTTCCGCGACGGCGGGGAGCAGAACCCGGAACGTGGTCCCCACCCCCGGCGTACTCTCTAGCCGAATCGCCCCATGGTGCGCCCGGACAATGCCCTGCACCGCCGCGAGGCCCAGACCGCGCCCCGTAAACTTGGTAGTGAAGAACGGATCGAAGATCCGGTTCTGAATCTCCGCGGTCATACCGCACCCGTTGTCCCTTACCTCGAGTCGCACGTAGCTGCCGGGCGCCGGATCGGTTCCCTCGTGCACCTTAACTTCGCGCAGTTCAAGAGAGACCTGGCCGGGCCGGCTGCCGATAGCTTCGGCCGCATTGATCATCAGGTTCATCACCACCTGTTGCATCTGCGCCCGGTCCGCCCGCACCGCCGCCAAATTGTCCGGCAGAACGGTTTTCAGTTCCACGTTGGCCGCGATGGATGTCTTGAGCAGCACCAGATTGTCATGCACCAGTTCGGCCAGGTCGATCAATTCCACCACGAACCTGCCCTTGCCCGAGTAGGCCAGCAGTTGCTGGGTCAGCTCAGCCGCGCGTTCGCTGGCGCGAACCGCTTCATGCACCACTTCTTTAGCCGGATGCGAATCCGGAAGCATGTCCTCGGCCAGACTCGCGTTGCCCAGAATCCCCACCAGCAGGTTATTGAAATCGTGCGCCACGCCCCCGGCCAGCACTCCCAGACTTTCCAGCTTCGCCGATTGCTGCAGTTGCGCCTCGAGCCGCCTCTTCTGCGTGACGTCGGTGACCAGAGCCGCCACCCCGTCCGCCGTCGGATAAGCGCGCCATTCGGTCCATCGATCGGATGCCGCATGGTGATAGTCGAATTGCGCCGGCTTCCGATCGTGTATCACGCGCTCGACCGCATCGAGGAGCCCGGATTCGCGTGTCTCCGGAAACTCGTCCCAAAGAACCTTTCCGATTAACTCGCTCGCTTGCCTTTGCCCCATCGCGGCGGCCACATGATTCACGTACATATAGCGCCCCTCGCGATCCAGCGAAATAAAAGCGTCCGTGATGCTCTCGAGCGCCTCCACCATGCGCGCTTCGGCTCGCTCCGCTTCCCTGCGCAGTTGTTGTTCGCGGTCCGCCGCATCCCTGCGCAGCCGCGCCAGCTTCAGGTTGCTGGCCACGCGCGCTTTCAGTTCCCCCGCCGTAAACGGCTTCACCAGATAATCGTCCGCGCCCTGTTCCAACCCCTCGACGGTCGCTTCCTCGCCCGCCCGCGCCGAGATCAGGATAACCGGCAGAGTGGCCAGACGGCTATCTTCGCGGATAGCCCGCACCAGCCCGAATCCATCCAGTTCCGGCATCATCACGTCGCTCAACACAATGTCCGGCACGTAATTATCGAGAGCGGCGAGAGCCGCTCTGCCATTCGGCGCCACCTCCACTTCGTATTGCTCCCCCAAGAGCCGGCCCACGTATTCGCGCATATCCGCGTTATCGTCCACCAGCAGCACGCGCTCGCGCGGCTCGCCGCTCGGCTGACCGCTGTGTATCCTCGCAGCGGATTCGACTCCATCCATGGCCAGCGGTTCGAACGTCCGCCGCAGGTCGCCCGGCACCCGGCGCAGCGTCGGTTCCGGGAACGCCTGAATCCGTTCCGCCGGCAGATGCGCGTGGCCCAGCGGTATCTCCACTGTGAATCTGCTCCCCAACCCCTCATGGCTCTCTACGCCCACCGTCCCGCCGTGCAGCCTGGTGAGTTCCTGCACCAGCGCCAGCCCAATCCCCGTGCCCTCGATGGTTCTGCCGCGCGCGCCCTCGACCCGGTGAAAGCGCTCGAAAACACGGCTCACCTGGTCCGCCGCAATGCCGATTCCCGTATCTTCCACGGTCAGCCGCGCTTTGCCCTCGCGCTCCCGAAGCGTAACCCGAATGCTCCCTTCGAAGGTATATTTAAACGCGTTCGAAAGCAGATTCAGGACGATCTTCTCCCACATCTCCCGGTCGACAAACGCCGGCTCCAATCCGGCCTGGCAATCGACCACCAGTTCCATCCCGGCACGCTCGACCGCCGAACGAAACAGACTGGCCAGTTCCGCCGTATAGGCGCATAGATCGGTCTCGACATACATGGCCTGCACGCGGCCGGCTTCAATGCGCGCGAAATCGAGCAGCGTGTTGACCAGCTTCAGCATGCGCAGTCCGTTGCGCTCCACCAACTCCAGGCGCTCCCGTTGCGGCGCCGTAAGCGGCTCCCGCGTATCGGCGAGCGCTTCCTGCACCGGCGTCAGCATCAGCATCAGCGGAGTGCGAAATTCATGGCTCACATTGCTGAAGAACGTAGTCTTGGCGCGATCCAGTTCCGCCAGCGCTTCCGCCCGTTTGCGCTCCTCTTCATACGCCTGCGCATTGCCCACCGCTGCGGCGACCTGGCTCGTCACCAGGCCCAGAAATCCCCGATAAGAATCGTTGAAAAGGCGAAATGGATTCAGCCCCGCGATCAGCACTCCCGCCAGGCCTGTTTTACCCGAGGCCATGATGGGAGCCACCACCGCATGGGTGGGCGCCTGATTCCACGCGCCTTTCGGCAGGCTTCCAAAGCGCGCTTCCAGATCCGTCACCAGCACCGGCTGGTTCGTCGCCAGCACTTCCGCAAACGGCCACGCCGAATCGTCTTCCACGGCGGCAAATTCGGGGGCGGCCGCATGACTCCGCTCTATGCCCGCCAAGCCTTTGAGGGTGACATCGTTGTGGTCGCGATCTGCCAGATAAATCAGCGCGAAAGGCACATCCCGCGCGTTGCTTTCGAGGCAATGCGCGCTGATCCGGCAGGCATCGTCGATGGTTCGGGCCTCGGCCGCGCGCGCCGCCAGTTCGCGGAGCAGCCCAAGCTGCCGCTCGCCGATAATCTTCTGCGTGTCATCGCTGTTGGCGCACAGAATTCCTCCCGTGCCGCCTTCGTCATTGGGGACCGGCGAGTAAGAAAACGTATAGTACGTCTCCTCGGGATAACCATTCCGCTCCATGATCAGTCCCAGCGCTTCGTCGTACGTGCCGGCATTCTCAACCATCGCCGAGCGCGCCCGCGGACCGATCTCGTCCCAGATCTCGCGCCACACCTCCCGCGCCGGAACGCCCAGCGCCCACGGGTGTTTACCGCCCAGAATGGAACGGTAAGCATCGTTATAGAGGTTGATCAGGTTGTTGCCCCACCAGACGAACATCGGTTGGCGGGACGTCAACATGATGCGCACGGCGGTCTTAAGCGCCTGCGGCCATTTCTCCACCGGCCCGAGCGCGGAAGACGCCCAGTCGGTTTCGCGCATCAGCGCGCCCAGTTCACCGCCTCCGGCGAATAACTCCATCACGGACCCCGTTGCGTGCCCCACGCCTTACTGTGTGCCCCTCATACGAAGCTTACGAAAATCATGCCGAACCTCCTTCGCAAATGAGTATGGATTGTCACATTTGTGCGCGGGATTCAGGGGCAGCGCTAAGATACCACCAGTACCCGGGGCCTGGACCGAAATCCCCCTTTACACCTGGCCTCAACGCCTGGTACTAATTAGTTGGGGCTGTCAGTAGCAGAAATGTCCGACCAAATGTTACACTCAATCGGTTGACGTTCCGTAAACAGAACAAATTAAGATTTTCATAATGGCATTATGGGGCTTAGGATTGGCCCGCAGGCGTGAGCAAATCGCCAGATGTGTTCTGGATTCGAAACAAACGCACAGGGAGAAACATGGATATCACGAAGATTCTTGAAGACTTACGACAGGAACGGGACCAGTTGGAGGAAGCCATCCTGAGCCTGGAACGATTGGCCGCGGGCGGCAGGCGTCGCGGGCGCCCGCCAGCATGGATTGCCGCGGTGCGCCAGCAGCAGACGGCGGCGACCGCCAAACCTACCATCGCCAGGACCAGCAGGAAGCCGCGCCGCAAAGGTCCAACTACCGAAGGCGCCGATACCGACTAACCGGCGCTGCCTTGACTAAACTGATTTAATTAAAGAAGCTGAGTGCGTTGTCGCCCTGTTTCAAAGTGCGTGTCAGGCGCAGCGGGCCGTATTCCGCCTCTAACGCCAGACGCACCGAGTGCTGGACGACGGTGATGGCTGGGGGCTTCGCCTCCAGCACCTCCAGCGCCGCCCGATACTCCCGCTCTTTGAGATAAGGCGGATCCAGGAACACAATATCCGCATCGAGGTTTCCCAGGTAGATCGGAACCGCGCCCTGGATCAAACGGCTTCTGGGTTCGAGGCCAAGCGACGATAGGTTCTGCCTGATCACTTCAACAGCCCGCCGGTCCTTTTCGATGAAAACGGCGTGGCGGGCGCCCCGGCTCAGGGCCTCGATGCCCACCGCTCCAGTGCCCGCATAGCCATCCACGAAGATGGCGCCCTCAATGGCCGGGCGGAGGATGTTGAAAAGCGTCTCGCGCAGACGGTCGGATGTAGGGCGCGTCTCGAGACCCGGTATCGACAACAGCTTTCTGGACCGGAACTCGCCGGCAATGACGCGCATCTTCAGCCTACCTGCACCAGGCCGTAGCGGCGCTGCCAGTGGCCCTTGATATAAGCGATCGCCTTCGCAAAATCCTCCTGTGAAGGTGGATGTTCCACAAACGCTCGCGCTTCGTGTCGCGCATGCGTCAGGATGTCCGGGTCGCGCAGGATGTTGGCGATGCGCAGCGAAGGCAGCCCGGATTGCTTGGTGCCGAAGAACTCCCCCGGCCCGCGCAGCTTAAGGTCCATCTCCGAGATTACGAAACCGTCCCGCGAGTCGACCAGTGTACGGATCCGCTCCTTCCCACTATCGCTGAGCTTCTCCGTGACGAGCATGCAGTAGCTCTGTTCGGAGCCTCGGCCCACCCGCCCGCGTAACTGGTGCAGCTGAGAGAGCCCGAAGCGCTCGGCCTGTTCGATCACCATCACGGTGGCGTTAGGGACGTCCACGCCGACCTCAATGACCGTGGTCGAGACCAGTATCCTGGTGCGTCCGGCCTTGAACGCTTCCATGGCGGCCTCCTTTTCGCTGGAAGCAAGGCGGCCATGCAGCAGGCCCACCGGCACGTCGGGAAAGACCTCCGTCGAGAGATGCTCGAACATCTGCTGGGCGGCCTTCATAGCCTGCGTTTCGGACTCCTCGATCACAGGGTAGACGACGTAAGCCTGGCGGCCCAGATCGATCTGGCGGCGCAGCGCGCTCCAGGCGACCTCGATCTGATCGGCAGTGTAGTGCTTCGTAATGATCTTCTGGCGCCCGGGGGGCAGCTCGTCGATGATCGAGACGTCCAGATCGCCGTACAGTGTCATGGCCAGGGTGCGCGGAATGGGCGTCGCGGTCATAACCAGAACGTCCGGCGTGATGCCCTTCTGAACCAGTTCGAAGCGCTGCATCACGCCAAAGCGATGCTGCTCGTCGATAATGACGAGGCCAAGTCTGGCGAACTCGACATCTTTCTCGATCAGCGCGTGCGTGCCAATGGCGACGGGGATCAGGCCGCTGCGCAGCATCTCTTTCAGCTTCTGCTTCTCCCGGGCCGTATTGGAGCCGGTCAGCAGCGCCGAGACATATCCGACCTTCTGCAGCAGAGGCCGCAGCGAGAAGTAGTGCTGGGCTGCAAGGATCTCGGTGGGCGCGAGAATAACCACCTGGTAGCCGTTCTCGAGAGCGATAGTGGCGGCCTCGGCGGCGACGATGGTCTTACCCGAGCCGACGTCGCCCTGCAGCAGGCGGTTCATCGGGCTGGGGCTCGCCATGTCGTCGGCGATTTCTTTGAGGACGCGTTTCTGGGCGTTGGTTGGCTTGAAGGGCAGCAGCTTCTTGATCTGCTCGCGTACCCGGTCGGTGAGCTTGAACTCGATGCCCGGCATGGCGCGGCCCTTCTGACGCTTGATCTCGAGGCCGCATTCGAGCCAGAAGAACTCTTCGAAAATGAGGCGGAATTGGGCGGGCGAGCGGAAGTCATTGAGCATCCGCACGGGCGTTCCGGCGGGCGGAAAGTGTGTGGCGCGGATAGCCTCGGTACGCGAGGGGAACTTAAGGCGAGCGGCGATGGCGGCGGGCAGGTGGTCCTCCAGTTCGGGCACGGCCTGCAGGACGCGATGCATCATGACGCGCATCTGCCGGGTGTTGACCTTGCCCGCAGCTTCGTAGACCGGGACGATCCGGCCAGTGTGCAGGGCGGCATCAGCATCGTCGTCATCGCCCGAGAGCAGTTCGGTTTCGGGGTGCATCATGAGCAGTTCGCCCCGGTAATTGTCGAATTCGATCTTCCCGAAGAGGGCCACCCGTGTGCCCGGCGTCAGGCGGTCGGCCAGATAAGCCCCGTGGAACCATTTGGCCAGGATGGTGGCTCTCGATGCATCCGTGAACTCGGCCTCGAACAGACCCAGGTTGCGGCGGCGAAAACCCGCAAGCTTCGCCGAGCGTACCTCGGCCACTACGGTAGCCAATTCGCCAGGCGCGAGTTGGGCGATAGTCTTCATATTGCTCCGGTCTTCATAGCGAAACGGGAAGTAGTTGATGAGGTCTTCAACCGTTTCGAGTCCTTTCGACTGGAGCATGGCGGCGCGCGCCGGTCCCACCCCTTTGATAAAGGTCAGGGGAGTGGCTAAGTTGATCGGATCGGGCAAATTCGAGTTTAGCGGCACTATACTGTAAACAAGCGCGCAAGATTCTCTTCAACGGTTGGCCGGTTTAATCGTCATCCTTTCATAGGGAATGCAGACCGCGACGCTACAGGATGCGATGACGGAGAAGTACCCGGCACCCGGTTCGAGTCTGTCCGCGGACGTACAGGAGCGGTTTGTCACCGAGAACCTGCGCCGCATTTTCCTGCAGATATACCGCATTGTGGGCAATGTTCACGATGCGCAGGACCTTACCCAGGAAGCCTTTATCAAGGCCCTGCAGCGGCAGGAACAGCTCAAGGACGAGCAGAAAGCCACCCATTGGCTGTCGCGCATCGCCACCAATACGGCGCTCGATTTTCTGCGTCGACATGGTCGGGTAGCGTTTTGTGAAATCACCGAGGCTCCGGAAAGCCATTCGGAAACCCCGGAAGCCAGTGTGCTGCGGTCCGAGCAGCGGGACTGGCTGAACGCCGGCCTCGAACGCCTGACGCCCCGGGAACGCGCCGCGCTGGTGCTGCGCGATGTGGAAGATCTGCCGGCCGAAGAAGTGGCTCGTCGGCTCGATTGTTCGAAGGCCACCGTGCGGTCGCATATTGCCAACGCACGTATCAAGCTTAGAAAATTCGCCGAGAGGAGGAAACGATGAAAACCCATCCTTCTGAAGCAGATCTGGCATTATTCGCCGGCGGAGAAGCGGGCAGGCTTTCACGGTTCTTCGTGAACCGGCACGTACGGGAATGCCGGGAATGCATGGACCAGGTGAACCAGTTCGAATTGCTGCGGCTGGAACTGCGGGAGTTTGAGCCCCCGCCGCACGACTGGAACCGGTTGGCGGCGGAGATGCGGGCCAATATCCATGTCGGGCTGGAGGCGGGTGAGTGCGTACGTCTGGCAGCGGCGGAACAGCGCGGCTGGAGTCCGAAACTAGCGGTGGCTTTGGCGAGTCTGCTGCTGCTGGTGGGGGCGAGCTTTCTGCTGAAGAGCCCGGCGCCGAATGTAGCGGTGGAGCAAAAAGCGGGGGCGGTTCTGGAATCCACCGGATCCGGCCTCGAATTGCGCCATGGCAACAGTAGTTTGACGCTGCTGAATCACGACGGTGTGGCAGCCGACCAGACGGTCAGCGCGCAGGGCGAGATTCGGGCGCGTTATGTGGATGGTGGAGCGGTAACGATCAACAATGTCTATCTGGAATAGGGCGCTTTTACTGCTGGCGCTGGGGACCTTGCCTGTAATGGGGCAGGAGACGGTGCTCGACCCGGCCAGTTCGGTGAAGATCGATCTGCCCGAGAATTCGCCGCTGGCTCTGATTTCGACCAATATGGGCGATTCGCGGGCCAGCAATCGCGGCGGCACGATCGTGCTCGACCTGCATATGGCGCTTACGCTGCGCAATTCGGGGGCGCGCCGGGTGCGCGGAGTAACCCTGCTGATCACTGCGCAGGAATTCGCGCCGGGCGGAAAGGGATCGGTGGCGCGTCCCTGCATCGACGTCCCTTCGGGCGAGCAATTTACGGTTCCGGTGGATATACGGCTGGTGCGTCCCGTGCAGCAGGCGGGCGGTCCGCTGGTGCGCGTGCAGTTGGACGGAGTGCTCTTCGATGACCTCAGCTTCTTCGGTCCGAACCGGCTGAATTCGCAGCGGGCGATGACGTTCTGGGAGACCGAAGCCCAGCGGGACCGGGCGTATTTCAAGCATGTCCTGCAGGCCCGCGGCGATAAGGGACTGGGTGAGGAGATGCTGCAGAGCATCGCGCGGCAAGCCGAGCGCCCGCAGCTTAATGTGGCGTTAAGCCGCAATGGGCGGGCCACGGGCTCCATCGTTCCGCAGGGTGTGGCGGCGGGCGAACATGTGGCGCAGTTTGCGTTTCTGAAGCTGCCCACTGCTCCGGTCCAGCCGGTCGAGGGCTGGGCGGAGATTGCAGGCAATGAGGCGCGTTCGCCGCAGATCGAAATAGTGAATCAATCGGGCAAGCCGGTGCGCTACGTCGAAATCGGCTGGATGGTTAAGGATAAAGAGGGGCACGAATATCTGGCGGGGTCGGTGCCAGGTTCGAACTCCGCGATGCTTCTGCCGGCTGGACAGCACAGCCGTTTGTTGCCGGACACTACGCTGAAGTTTTCGCGTACAGGAAAGCCGGTCGAGATCCAGGGAATGACGGGGTTCGTCAGCCAGGTGGAATTCGCCGATGGCAAGGTATGGGTGCCTTCGCGCGAAGATCTCAAATCGTCCGCGCTGCTCAGAATTATGGCGCCGTCTCCGGAAGAGCAGCGGCTTGCGGATATCTATTCGAAGAGGGGCCTGGCTGCGCTGGTAGCGGAACTGAACCGGTATTAGGGGGCGTTCACCGCTGTACGCGCCCCGAACCATCGCCCTTCAACAACGTCTTCACCTCATCCACCGTAAACCTGCTGAAATCTCCCGGCAGCGAATGCTTCAGGCACGATGCCGCCACGGCGAACTCCAGCGCCTCCTGCTTCGAAGCTAACTTCAACAGACCGTAAATCAACCCACCCGCAAACGAATCGCCTCCGCCGACGCGGTCAACAATGTGCGTAATCTCGTAATGCCGGCTGAGCAGAAATTCAGACCCGTCGAACAGACACGCCGACCAGCCATTATGCGATGCGCTCTTCGATTCGCGCAGGGTGATGGCAATGGTTTTGGTGTTGGGATATGTCTTCACGACCTTCTCCGCCAGCGCGCGATAAGCCTTCTGATCGAGGGTGCCGGCATGCACATCCACGTCCGCCTCGATCCCCAGCGCGGCCTGGCAATCTTCCTCGTTGGCGACGATCACATCGCAGTACTTCACCAGATCGGGCATCACTTCGTGCGCCTGTTTGCCCCACTTCCATAGGTTCTTGCGGTAATTGAGGTCGCACGAAACCGTGATGCCCCGCGCGCGCGCCGCCTCGACCGATTCGAATGCCAGATCGGCGGCCGACGCACTGATGGCGGGCGTGATGCCGGTGATGTGAAACCAGCCCGCGCCATCGAGGGTCTGGTTCCAATCGATGGCGCCCGGTTTGGCAAGCGCGATGGAACTGTACTCGCGGTCGTAGACCACTTTCGAGGGCCGCTGATTGGCGCCCGGCTCTACGAAGTAAATCCCCATGCGTCCCTTGCCGCGCACGATGCGGGACGTATCTACATTGAAGCGCCGCAGTTCGCCGATCATGGCGTCGGCCAGCGGATTCGACGGGACTACGGTTACAAAAGCGGCGGGCAAGCCAAAGCCGGCAACCGATACCGCAACGTTGGCCTCACCTCCGCCCCACGTGGCGACGAACAGGGCGCTTTGCAGCAGACGCTCGAAGCCCGGCGGCGCCAGACGCAGCATGATTTCGCCGAACGTAACCACTGTCTTGTCAGCCACGGTTTTGTCAGGCATGTGTACTCAATTTACAGTGGCGACGGCATCGACCGCGAAGCCCGCGTCCATGGCGGCCAGACCTTCGACCAGAATCGTGGCATCGGGCGTGCGCCGTTTCCGGCTCACTGCCGCAGCCTGGTCCGAAAGTGCATAGATGTTGGTGAAGAAAATATTGGCGGGAGGAGCGCCAGCTTCGGTCAGATCGCGATCCAGCCGTTGAAAAGCCAGCGTGGCATCTTTCTCGGCGGACCCGGAAGAGACTCGCGTGCCCGTGAAAGCAAGTCGTTCCGCTTTGAGTTTGCCGCCGCGCGCCACCGCCTCGCAGTTCGCCAGCGCATGCAGAGGAGCGCGCCGAGTCTGCACCAGATCCACCGCGGCGCCGGGAAAACGGCTCTGGATCGTGGACGTAAGCTGCGTTGGGTTATTCATCGTGCTCACAAAACAGCTCACCTGAACCACGGCTGCGGCGTTCACTTTCGCGGCCAGTTGGCTGACCGCCTTTTCGAGCAGCGGCTGCGGAGGCGCGAGCGGATCGTCGGCCGTCGCTTCTTCGCCTGCGACGAATTCGAGCCCGCTCGGATTGGCGTCGCGCCGGCCGTTCGAAATCGCTTCCAGAACCACCTGCGCGTTGTCGAGCAGCAAACTTCCGCCCAGAACTACGCTCACCGAAGGCAGCGGCAATTTCTTTTCGGTCAAAACCTCGCTCACAATCTGCGGGACGCGCCGCACATCGCCACTGCCCGCCACGAAGGCGCGGATGTGGACCATGGGAACGCCGCCGTTGGCTTTGAGAAGTGCCTTCATAGCGTCGCGCGTCTGCTGCGAAAGCAGCCCTTTAACCGATAGCGGCGAAACGTTAAATATCAGGCGCGCAGTCTCGCCCACCGCGACCGGTGGAGGATCTTTGGGCAAGGCCAGCGTTTGCGTCTCTTCGTCCGGGTTCTTCTTTTTGGCGCTCAGCGAGATCGCCAGCAAGAGCATCAACAAGTGCCTTTTCCGCATGGTCCCTCAACGATTCTATCGGGGAGACAGCGGTTGGTCCAACGATTCGAAATTGGACTGCCTTGGACTGCCAATTGGATGATACACTGAAATGAAATGGAAATCCGTCCGGAACTGGATCCCAGCTCGGGTACGCCCATCTACCGGCAATTGAGCACGCACCTGCAGCGCATGATCGAGACCGGCGATGTGGTGCGTGGCGATCGTCTGCCTCCCACACGGGAATTGGCCGTGCAACTGGGGCTGAACCGGACCACGGTGTCGGCCGCGTACGAAGTTCTGGAAGCCGATGGATTGATCAAAGGTTCGGTGGGACGCGGAAGTTATGTGGTGGGAATGCCCGGACGCGAAGCCGAGCCATTGAACTGGGAGCGCCTGCTCACCCCCGCCCTGGGCAACTCCACGGGCCCGTCGCGACCCGGCCTGATCAACTTCTCCGCATCGCGTCCGTCGGAAAAGCTCTTTCCCGTGGATGAATTTCGCGAGTGCTGCGGCGAGGTCCTCGCGAGCGACAATCTGCGCATGCTGTTGCAGCTGGGATCGCCGGGCGGATATGAGCCGTTGCGCACTTGGATATTGAAGAATGCAGGTTTTGCAAGGGAATCGGACGATATCCTGATCACCAACGGATGTCAGCAGGCGGTGGATCTGCTGCGCCGCGCGCTGGTGCGTCCAGGCGCGAAAGTGGCTATCGAAGAGCCAGTCTATCCGGGAGTTAAGAACCTTTTCACGGAATCGGGCGCGGATTTGATCGGATTGACGGTGAACGCCGAGGGCATCGATCTTTATTCATTGCGCAAGGCGCTGGATGCGGGCGCGAAGACCGTCCTGATCACCCCGTCTTTTCAGAATCCTACAGGCGCAACCATGCCGGCGGCGAATCGCAGGAGCGTCGTCAAGCTGGTGCGCGCGGCCGGGGCGGCGCTGATCGAAAACGATATCTACAGCGAGATGCGCTATTCCGGCGGCGAGTTGCCGCGCTTGAAATCGCTTTCGCCCGACGTAATTCTGCTGGGCAGTTTTTCCAAAATCGCTTTTCCCGGCGTGCGCTGCGGCTGGATTATCGCCCCAAGGCCGGTGATCGCGCGGGTGACAGAATTGAAGCAATTGGCTGATCTGCATACGGATCAGCTTTCCCAGGCGTTTCTGCTGCGCTTCGCCGAATCGGGGCGTCTGGCGGCCCATCAGCAAAGGATGATCGCCGCCGGCAAACAGAAGCTGGACGCGGTGGAAGATGCATGCCGCCGCTATCTGGTCGATTGCAGTTACACCGTGCCGAAAGGCGGCATGAACATCTGGATCGATCTGCCCGGCGGCCTCGATTCGAGTGCGCTGCGGGGCCTGGCGCAACAGGCGGGCATCGATTATTTGCCGGGGCGTTATTTTTCGGTTTCGCGGCCGCTCGATACAGGGCTGCGTTTGAGTTTTGCGGGCCTCGAGCCGAACCAGATTCGCCGGGGAATTCAGATTCTCGGCAAAGCAGTGCAGAGCGCCAGAGGCTCGCGTGACGATGCGTCGAGGCCGATGATGGCGCTGGTTTAAATAATGAGGAGAAAACCACGATGTTTTTGACAGACGAACAGTTCCGGCTCAAAGTGGGCCTGGCGGAAATGTTGAAGGGCGGCGTCATCATGGACGTCGTCAACGCCGAACAGGCCGTGATCGCGGAACGTGCCGGCGCCTGCGCCGTGATGGCGCTCGAGCGCGTGCCTTCGGATATCCGCAAAGAAGGCGGCGTGGCCCGCATGTCGCCGGTGAGCAAGATCCGCGAGATTATGGCCGCGGTCTCCATTCCGGTAATGGCCAAGGCGCGCATCGGCCACTTCAGCGAGGCGCGCATCCTTGAGGCCTTGGGCGTCGACTACATCGACGAGAGCGAAGTGCTGACTCCGGCCGACGAGGAGCATCACATCGCCAAGCGCGATTTCAAAGTGCCGTTCGTCTGCGGGGCGCGCAATCTCGGCGAAGCGCTGCGGCGTATTGCGGAAGGCGCGGCCATGATCCGGACCAAGGGCGAAGCGGGTTCCGGCAATATCGTCGAAGCGGTCCGGCATATCCGCACCATCGTGAAAGAGATGCGCATTCTTTCGGTTCTCGGCAAGGAAGAGCTTGTGCACGAGGCGAAGAACCTGGGCGCCCCGCTGGAGCTGGTGGAGTGGGTGGCGGAGCACGGCAGGCTGCCTGTGCCGAACTTCTCGGCCGGTGGCATCGCCACACCCGCCGATGCGGCGCTCGTGCTTCATCTGGGAGCGGAAGCGGTGTTCGTAGGTTCGGGCATTTTCAAGAGCGAAGATCCCGAGGTGCGCGCCAAAGCTATTGTTATGGCAACAACTTACTACAAGGACCCTGAGAAATTACTTGAGGCCAGCGAAGATCTGGGAATGGCCATGCCGGGCCTTGAAATTTCCAAACTTCCCGAGGGCGAGTTGATGCAGACCCGGGGCTGGTAAGTGACGGCACGGAAGCGCGTCGGAGTGCTGGCGCTGCAGGGCGATTTCGAAGCGCACCAGAAAGCCCTTGAGAGCACCGGCGCCGATGCCGTGCAGGTCCGGACTGCCGAAGAACTGGAAAACATCGACGGGCTGATTATTCCCGGGGGCGAAAGCACCACCATGCTCAAGCTATTGAATCTAATGGATCTCAAAGAGTCCCTGCGCCGCTTTGTGAGCGAGAAACCGGTCTTCGGCACCTGCGCCGGGGCAATTCTCCTCGCCAAAGACGTACTCAATCCGCCCCAGGAAAGTTTCGGCGCGGTGGACCTGACCGTCGAGCGCAACGGCTATGGCCGCCAGATCGACAGCCGCGTGGCGCAAATCGAACCCGATGCGGAGTTTCAAAGGCGCGTGGGAGCGGGCGAAATGGAGGCTGTTTTCATCCGTGCGCCGATCATTCGCCGGGCCGGTCCGGGAGTAAATATCCTCGCGCAGTATGATGGAGATCCGGTGCTGGTGGAACAAGGTAAGTATTTAGTCGCCACTTTCCATCCGGAACTGACCGACGACCCAAGGGTGCACAAATTATTCCTCAGCAAGCTCTGAAACAGGTTCTTTTCGTTTGCATCGGCAATACGTGCCGCAGCCCCATGGCCGAGGGTCTGGCCAATCACTACGGAAGCGACGTGCTGCTCGCCAGTAGTTCGGGGCTCTCGCCGATGCCGTCGATCGCGCCCGAAACCGTGGCGATTATGCGGGAGATCGATATCGATATCTCGAAGCATGTTCCCACGCCCTATGAGCCGCATGCGGTTTCGTACTACGACATGGTGGTGAATATGTCCGGGTTCAAGCTCCCGGGCAAGCCGCCGAAAGATCTGATCGATTGGCAGATTGAGGATCCGTTTCAGCGGACTCCCGACGTTTATCTGCGTGTGCGTGAAGATTTGGAACGGCGTGTGATGCAGCTGATCCTGAAGCTTCGCAAACAAAGCAAAAGGTAATGTGGGATAGGCGCTTCCGCCTGTCCATTCATTCGCTCAGAGTCAGATACATCAGCCTGCCATCGCGCTCAATCTGCATCACCAGCGGATCCAGCGGCTTCAGGCCATCGAGCATTTTCCGCAGCGCGTCCAAAGTCGCCATGGGCACATTATTCACGCTGTAGATCACGTCGCCCAGCTTCAACCCGCCCTGACCCGAATACTCACTCTCGCCCGAACGCGCGGCAACCACGATGCCGTAAGGCTTGCGAGTCTCCGGCATGGCTGGCCCCATATCCTTGCCGAGAGCGATGCCGATGATCCCCAGTTTGGATATCTGATTCGCTTCCGGCTTCACCAGGTCGAGAAAACGGAATGGATCATCGTCCCGCTCTGCGACCTTAACCTTCATCTCGAGCTTGTCGGTTCCGCGTAATACTTCGATATCGACCGTCTGATTCAGCGGAATGCGATAAAGCGCCACCTCGAATTGGCGGGCGTTTTCCATCGCCTTACCATTGAGCGACAGCACGATATCGCCGGGCGCGAGGCCGCCCTTCGCCGCAGGGCCATCGGGCTCGACGTCGCCGAGAATCACGCCATAATCCTGCTTCAGATCCAGCCCGGCCGCCAGTTCCGGGGTAATGCTCTGGGCAATCACGCCAATCTCGCCCCGGTGCACGTGCCCATCCTTCCTGATCTGCTGATAAACGTTGGCGACGATGCTGCTCGGGATAGCGAATCCTATGCCCTCACTTCCGCCCGATTGCGACAGGATAAAGGTATTGATTCCCACCACATCGCCGCTGGCATTCAGCAACGGTCCGCCGCTGTTGCCGGGGTTAATCGGCGCGTCCGTCTGGATATAAACCATGGGGTCGTCCGGACGAATCTGCCGGCCTACCGAACTGACCACACCCAGGCTTACCGAGTTCTCAAGCCCCAAAGGATTGCCGAACGCCAGCACCATCTGCCCCTGGCGAAGCGTCTCGGAATCGGCCAGCCGCAAGGTGGGAAGCGGTGTGTCGGATTCGACTTTCAGCACTGCCAGATCCGCCTCCCGATCGGTGCCGACTACCTTCGCTTCCAGCAATTTGCCGCGCTGCCGCATCTCGGCATTCCCCGGTTTATCTCCGTTGGTTTCCGGAGCCCATGCCAGTTGGACCCGCACCCGGCGCGCATTCTGCACCACGTGATTGTTGGTAATGATGTAGCCATCGGGGCTGACGACAACGCCCGAACCCGAGCTGCGCTGCTTGGTGATCAAACCGGCTGTAGTGGCTCCGCCGCTGGGCGATTCTTCATCGGCCAGCGAATAGCCGGTTGAGAACACCTCGACCACGGCGCGGTTCACGCGGTGCGAAAGCGCTTCGATGGAATCGCTGAGGGCCGCCAGCGCGTCACTGGAGCGCGCCGGTTTTGCTGCCGTCTCCTGGCCGAAAACTCCGACAACCACCAGAGGCAGAATCGAGAGCGGACGCAGCAAGGTTCTCATATTTACATTAGACGGCAATTTTCGGTCCAGGATTCCACCGGGCTACGATGAATCGGTCCTCCATGCAATGCCGCGTTCGGAATCGATACCTTCGAAATACCCGACAAGCAGCGCACTGAAGCAAACGCCGGGCGGCCGACCTTTGCGTAAAACGACTCACATGCCGATTCGGCGAAGGTATCGAATCCGCGTTTGTTCAGCAGGCGGTTCAGACGCTCATGGAAAGGGTGGCCGACGTGAGTTGCCAAACGAGCCGCCTCGATCCAGATCGGCTCCTGCTTCTCATCAGGGCCGCGCTTGCCCAGGGACATGCCTTCATCGTAAAGCGATTTTTCTCTTAAGACCAGGAAAAACTGACGCTCCACCACGGGCTGCCAGGCCAGGAGTCCGGTTCTGGGAAACATAATACCGGCGGCGGCTATCCCCGCTCGATTTGGCTGCAAGAGTTCAGCCTGTCGTCCCATTTCGGGTAAACGAAGGGCAGAATCTGCGTCGGCAGAAGCGAACCTACACTTTCAAGTTGTCGTTGAGCGGAACGAAGACCGCTGGCACGCGTACTGCCCTGCCATGCATGAGCGGGGCGCCGCCACGTGGGGTCGCACCCGCGAAGAAGCGCTGCGGAACATCAATGAGGTCGTCCGCCTGGTCATGGAGAGCATGGTCGAGCACGATGAACCGCTGCCGGAATCGCTCCGGGGCGAGGTCGAGGTAACCGTCGAGCCACGCGTAGCCGTCACGCTCTGACCATGGCAATCGAGTACGGGCCGCTCCGCGGCACGAACTGATTTCAGCTCTCGTCCGCGACGGCTTCGCTTTCGACCGCGGAAGCGGCTCGCACCAGATCTATCGCCACAGCGACGGGCTGCGTGTAACCGTCACATTCCACGGTTCCGGCGTCGAAGACCTGAAGCGGTTGAAGCTAATCCGTTAGCTGCCGAAACCAGGACTAAGCCACAAGATCGGCAAATTCCGGGTGCTTCCCGATGAAATTCCGCAAATAAGGCCAGTTCGGAAACACCTTCAGCCCCGACTTCCGCAGCTTTCACAGCATCTGCTATTCGAAGCGCCGGATTGCGTCAAATCCGCGCGCCGGATTCCCCCGCGTTATCATTTGCGGATAGATGGGACTTTTTTATGTTGGTTGCCGGGTCCTCAATCCGGTGACTTCCAAGTCAACCACCGTTCGGCGTTTGATGGTCGACACGGGTGCCGAGTCCACCTGGATCAAGGCGACGGCTTTGGAGGGAATCGGGATCGAGCGGCGCAAGAAGGATCTCCAGTTTCAATTGGCGAACGGCCAAATCATTACGCGCTCGGTTGGTTACGCCGTGCTCACGGTGGATAAGTCCGAGACTGTGGACGAAGTCGTTTTCGCCGAAACAGGCGATCTCCAGCTGCTTGGTGCGCGCGCTCTGGAAGGTCTGAATCTGCAAGTGGATTCCCGCCGGAAACGGCTGGTGGCCGCCGGCCCAATCGTCAGCGCAGCCGCTGTGCCCCCGCGTTTCGGACGTTTGGTGCAGGTCGCCTCGGAAACGCCGAAGACTCGTGAAAGGATCCGGACGAAGAAGCCGAAAAGGCCTGAGAACACCAGAGTGAAGATACCCAGCACTAAGCCACTAAATCGGCAAACGCCGGGTGCTTCCCGATAAAATTCCGCACATAAGGGCAGCTCGGAATCACCTTCAGCCCAGACGCCCGCGCCCACTCGAGCGCCGCCGTTGCCATTTTGCCCGCCAACCCCTGCCCTTGATACTGCTCCGGAACCTCGGTATGCACCAGCTCGACAGCCCCATCCTTCATCCGATAAACCATCACCGCCAGATTCGGTTCCACTCCCGCCTCGAACCGATGCGCCGCCGCATTGTGCCGAACATTTTGCTGCACGTCCGCCATACCCTACGCCGCCTCCCTCATCTCACTGCGCGCCTGGGCGATGGCCTGCAAATACTGCCGCGCCCGCGCCTCCATCTGGTCGTAGCGGCCATCCTTAATAAGCCGCGCGTCCACCAATTCCCCGCCCACCGCGACCGCGCAAGCCCCCGCCTTTAAAAAGTCCCCGGCCGTCTCCAGATTCACCCCACCGGTCGGAATCATCTCAATCTGCGGCAGCGGCCCCTTCAGCGCCTTAATGTACTTCGGCCCCCCCACCATATTGGCCGGAAAGACCTTAACCACGTCCGCGCCCGCCTCCCAGGCCGTCAGCACCTCGGTCGGCGTCAGCGCCCCCGCGCAAATCACTTTTGAATAGCGCTTCACCATTTCGATGGTCGAGAGCTTCAGCGTCGGCGTCACGAAGAACTGGGCGCCTGCCAGCATACAGATCCGCGCCGTCTCCGGATCGAGTACCGTCCCCGCCCCCAGCACGATCTGATCGCCGAAGCGGTCCGCCAACTTCTCCAGCGCCTTGATCGCCCCAGGCACGGTCATGGTAATCTCGGCCGCGCGCACGCCACCCCTGTGGATGGCCTCGATCGACTCCATAGCCGATTCCGCGCTATGCGTCCGCACTACCGGCACGATGCCGATTTCCGTAATGAAAGAGAGGATTTCCCGAGCAGTCACGATATAACGTTATCAGGCGGCCGGAGCGAATCGACTTTTTGCCGGCGCCGTGCGTCTTTATCCAAGGAGACAGAGTTTGATCTTTCGGGCCGTCGAAGACACGGACCTGATTACACGCGTTCGCCAGGGCGATGTGGAGGCCTTCAACCTCCTCGTATCTCGTTGGGAGAAGCGTGTCTTCAATTACCTGCTGCGGCTTACCGGCGATCCCGACGATTCTCTCGACCTGAGTCAGGACGTTTTTTTGAAGGCCTATCAGAACATACGGAAACTCGACGACGCGGCGCGCTTCGGCCCCTGGCTGTTCCGCATCGCCCACAACGAGGCCTATTCGCACTTCCGCAAGCGGCGTCCCGAAGGGGGAACCGAGGATGCGAGCTTCCTCGAACGCACACCCGCGCCCGGTGTCGCTCCCGAATTGGCGATTGCCGTGGCCGGTGCGCTCGGCCGGCTCACTCCCGAACAGCGCGAGGCTGTGGTGCTGAAAATTTACCAGGGCTTCCGATTCGAAGAGATGGCGTTGATTCTGGAATGTCCCGTCTCGACTGTCAAATCCCGTCTCTACACTGCGCTCGATCTGATGAAGACCGAGTTGGCTCCGACCAATACCAGAGGTATCCGATGAACACCTGCGACCGTGCGGAAGCGCTCCGCGATTACGCATTCGACGAACTGGCGGGAGATGAGCTTCGCTCCCTCGAACAACACCTTGCAACCTGCGCCCATTGTGCGGCCGATCTGGATCGGTTGCGTCTTACCACCGCGGCGCTGCGCGTGCTGCCCGACCGGGAAATTCCGCAGCGCATCGCGTTCGTATCGGACAAAGTGTTTCGCCCGTCGCCCATCGCGCGCTTCTTCGGGAGCTTCTGGAATTCTGCGGCGCGCCTGGGATTCGCCTCCGCCCTGGTGCTCGCCGTGGCGCTGATTGTTTCCGCGTACCATCGGCCCGCGCCGGTGCAGGTGGTCAGCCGGAGCGAAGGTGTTTCTATGGCCGAAGTGCAGCACACCGTGGCCGAGGCCGTTGCCAGGGTTCGCGCCGAAGATGCGAATTTCACCAAAGCCGCCCTCGCCGATGCCGAGCGCAAGCACGAAAAGGAGAATCGCGAATTGATGGTTGCGGTCAGAGAGAATCTGGAAGTGATGCAGAAGCGCCTCGGCGTTTATTCGGAGCTGGCCTCGAACGAAATCCCACGCAATGGAATGGGCCAATGAAACCGGTGCTCCTGATCGCTTTCACAACTCTCTGCTTCGCGGCGTCCGAACCGATCGTTTCCATCGGCTCCATTAAAGCCGTGGAGGGCGCGATCAACGACAAGCTGAAATCGAACATCAACGATCCTTACGATCTGCTCGGCACCGCCCGCGGGACCTATCTCGAAGGTTATGGCGCGGTCTTCACGGTCGAACTGGATCTGGTGCTGAGTGGATCGTTTTATCCCACCGCGTTTCAGCCGACCATTACCGATAAAGAGAAAACCGCTCTGCGCGAGAGGAAAGATCGCAAACTCGAAGCCCTCAAGGAAACCATGTGCGGATTGATGGCCCGCGCAACCGAATCTCTTCCGGGACTGCCCGCGGACGAACATCTGGTTATGGAGGCGTTCCTGTTCAATTACAGCTGGGAGAACACGAGAGGTCTGCCGCATCGCATTGTGTTCACGGCCCAGAAAGGGAAGTTGCTGGAGGCCGTGAACCGCCACGCGCCGGCCGCGGAAATCGCCGCCCTCATAGAGGAATCGGAACTCTGATGTCGCCCTCAAACAAAAACCGGACATGCGGCGCTAGCCGCGTTTGCTCTGTCCCCTATCGACGCGGCTATCGCCGCGTGTCCCCATCGTTTCAGGGACCCGCGTGACCGCCCCTGCCACACCGCTAGGGCAGCTTCTCATCGATCGCGGCCTTATCGCCGCCGAAGATCTCGACCGCGCCCTCGAACTCCAGCGCGAACGCGGCGACAAGATCGGCAAAATTCTCGTCGACATGGGCTACCTCGCCCAGCGCGACCTGCTTTCGGCACTGGCCGAACAACTGGGGCTTGCCATTGCCCAAATCGCGGCGCCACCCTCCGGTCCCGAAATCGAAGGGATGTCGCCGCGATTCCTCCGCCAGTCCCTGGTTTTCCCGCTTGCCATAGACGAAGGTTCCCTCAGCCTCGCCATGGCCGATCCGCTCGACTTTGAAACCATCAACGCCGTGCAGGGTTTTTCCAAACTCGAAGTCACCCCGCAGCTCGCCACCGAACAGGAAATTCTCGACGCCATCGATCGCTATTACACCGAAGGCGATCGCCAATCCGCCATAGCCGGATTTGCCGCCGGCGACGAGGACGATCTCGAACATCTGCGCGACATGGCGAGCGAAGCGCCCGTCATCCGCCTCGTCAACGCCATGATCGCGCAAGCCGTTGAGAAGCGCGCCAGCGACATCCACATCGAGCCGTTCGAAAAAGAATTCCGCATCCGCTTTCGCATCGACGGTGTGCTCTTCAATCAGGAGCAGCCGCCGCGCGAACTCAAAGCCGCCATCATCTCGCGCCTCAAATTAATGGCCAAGCTCAACATCGCCGAGCGCCGCCTCCCGCAGGACGGCCGCATCAAACTCCGCATCCTCGGCCGCGAAGTCGATCTGCGCGTTTCCACTCTGCCCACACTCTTCGGCGAAAGCGTCGTCATGCGTCTGCTCGACCGCTCCGCCGGCGATTTCTATGATCTGCGCCGCCTCGGATTCGACGAACACATGCTCAGCCGAATGGAGTATTTCACTGGGCTGCCCCACGGCATTTTTCTCGTTACCGGCCCCACCGGCAGCGGCAAATCGACCACCCTCTACTCCGCGCTCAAGCGCATCAACCTCCCGGATAAAAAGATCATCACCATCGAAGATCCCGTCGAATACCAGATGGACGGCATCAATCAGATCCACGTTAACCCCGCCATCGGACTCACGTTCGCCGCCGGTATTCGCCACATCGTACGCCAGGATCCGGACGTCATCATGATCGGCGAAATCCGCGACCGCGAGACCGCCGATATCGCCATCCGTTCCGCGCTCACCGGCCACTTCGTCTTCTCTACGCTGCATACCAACGACGCGCCCAGCGCCGTCACCCGCCTCACCGATATGGGCGTAGAAAATTACCTGATTACGTCATCGGTGGTCGCCGTTCTCGCCCAGCGCCTGGTCCGCATCATCTGCGCGAATTGCAAAGAGAGCGCGGGCTTATCGCTGACCCCGTTCGGAGATTCCATCGAATCCTTCCATGGCCGGGGCTGCGATGTATGCAACGGCTCCGGCTACAAAGGCCGCGCAGGAATCTTTGAATTAATGGAATTGAACGACGAACTGCGGCAGCTGATCATGGCCAACGCGGACGCCAGCCGGCTCACCGAATGCGCGCGCCGCCACGGCATGCGCAACCTCCGCGAAGATGGTTGGATGAAAGTCGGGCAGGGGCTGACCACAGCCGCCGAAGTGACCCGCGTGACCCAGGAGTTCTGATGCCCGCCGCGACCTTTCACTATCGCGCGGTGGGTGCGGACGGCAAGCCCCGCACCGGCATCATCACCGCCGAGAACCCCGGCTCCGTCACACGCGAGCTGCTGCGCCAGGGCCTGACGCCCGTCTACGTCGGCGCCAATGCGAAGCGCGGATTCGAGATCAATCTGCCCTCGTTCGGCAGCGCTCGCCGCCGCGATGTTCTGTTCTTTACTCAGGAACTTTCCACGCTGCTCAACTCCGGTGTCCCGCTGGATCGCGCGCTCTCCATCACCAGCGAGCTCACTACGCGCCCGCAGTTCCGCACTATCGTCACCGACGTATTGCGCTCCATCAAAGGCGGTAAGTCGCTGGCCGACGCCCTCGCTATCCATCCCACTTATTTCTCCGATCTCTTCATCAACATGGTGCGCGCCGGTGAAGCATCGGGCAGCCTCGGCCAGATCTTCGAGCGCCTCTCCACTTTCGAGCGCTCGCGCGACGAACTGCGCAGCTACATTATTTCGTCGATGATCTATCCGTCCCTGCTCGCGCTCGTCGGCGCCGGTTCGATCTTCGTGCTGCTCGATTTCGTGGTCCCGCGCTTCGCCAGCGTGTTCGACGACAGCCGCATGAAGATTCCGACGCCCACGCTGATCATGCTGCAGTTGAGCAAAATAGTGCAGGACTGGGGATGGATCGTCGCCCTCGGCATCGCCGCCGCCGTGGCCGCTTTCCGCCTTTACACGCGCTCTCCCGCGGGCCGCCTGTGGTGGGACGATGCGCGCCTGAAGATTCCCATTCTCGGCGACGCCATGCGCAAGGCCGAGACTTCACGATTCGCCCGCGCCATGTCGACGCTGGTTGGAAACACTGTGCCGCTGGTGCAATCCCTCCACATCTCGGCGGGCATCCTGTTCAACAAGCGCATGGCGAATTCGCTGAAGGAAGTGGCGCAGGGCGTCAAGCGCGGCGAAGGAATTTCTCAACCGCTGGCGCGCACCAAAATGTTTCCACCGCTCGCCTCGCATCTGCTGACAGTGGGCGAAGAAACCGGCAAACTGGATTTGATGTTCGCCCGCATGGCGGATATTTACGAGGAAGAAACGCGCGCGGCCATCCGCCGCTTCACTTCCGTCTTCGAACCGCTCATCATCCTCATCATGGGGATCATCGTGGGCGCGCTCGTATTAAGCATGCTGATCGCCATCACGAGCATCAACGATGTGGCAATTTAGTTGAGGAAAATATGGATATGAATCGCAAATTGAATTCCCGCGCCGGTGTCACCCTGATCGAAATGCTGGTTGTGGTCACGATCATCGCGCTGTTCGCTGCCATCGTGGGACCGAGGCTGCTGCATCGCGGCGATCAGGCCCGCGTGGTGGCGGCCAAGCAGCAGATCTCCGATATCGAGCTCGCGCTTGGCCAGTACAAGCTCGATACCGGCGTTTTTCCGACACAGGAGCAGGGGCTCGGCGCGCTCCGCCAGCAGCCGCCCGGCCTGGATCAATGGCACGGACCGTATCTGGTGAAGGATCTCGGCAACGATCCCTGGGGCCATCCCTACGTCTACAAATATCCGGGCGATCACGGCGATGAACCCGACATCATCAGCTACGGCGCCGACGGCCAGCCCGGCGGCACAGATCTCAATACCGATGTCGTCAGCTGGAAATAGGCGCGGCGTCACGCTCCTCGAAATGCTGGTAGTGGTCGCGATCATAGCGGCCATAGCCGGGATCTCTTTCCCCGCTCTCACAGCGGGCCTCGCCGGAATCCGTCTCGCCTCCGCCGCCGGATCTGTAGCCAGCTTTCTGACCTCATCGATGAACTCCGTAGAGCGCCGCGAGCAACCCGCAGCCATAGTAATCTCGCCAAAGGAAAATGTCCTCGACGTCTTCACCACAGCCGCGCCCAACAAACCGCAATCTCAACTCACCATGCCCGCCGGAATCATCATCGAAGGCGACGAGCCACGCCGCTTCATGCTCTTCCCCGGCGGCGCATTCCCCCGCATCGCCATCGTACTGCGCAGTGAGAAGGGCGGCAGACGATCCATCCAGATCGACCCCGTAACCGCCGTCCCGAGAATCCAGCGCCTCGGAGCCTTGTCCAAATGAAGTCCCGCGCCGCCGGCTTCACGCTGCTCGAAGTCCTTGTCGCCACCGTGATCATGGGCGTCGCCGTCACCGGGCTGATCGTCGGCCTCTCGCAGTCCGTGAAGAATGCATCCCGTCTGTCCGAATACGACCGTGCGGCGATGCTGGCGCGCACCAAAATGAACGACCTTCTGCTCGATGCCGATCTGCCCTTCGATGGGACCGTGGAAGGCGCCTTCCCGCCCGATCAGTCCGGTGGAATCCCCAGCGGCTGGCGCGCCGTATCGAGACCTTTTGAAGCGCCGCCTAACGCGGGTCCGGGGGCCACCATCCTGCAGCAACTATCGCTGCAGATCTGGTGGCAGCCACCCACAGGCACACGCCGCACCATGCAGCTGGAGAGCTACCGCCCGGTGCAAATCCCCATGCCACCCACATGAGAACTCTCGAACCAGAAGCCGGTCTCACGCTGATCGAAATCCTGATCGCCGTATCTCTGCTCAGCCTGCTCTCGGTGGGTATGTTGATGGCCATGCGCATCGGTTTCAACACCATGGAGAAGACCGACGCGCACCTCGAACAGAACCGCCGCGTATCGAACTCGAGCAAGATCGTCGAGAACGAAATCGCCGGATTCACATCCACTCTCGCCGACTGGCATCCCGCGCCGGAGATGCACCAGACTGTGCCTTTCGCGCAATGGGAAGCGCAGAGCATGCGTTTCGTGACCACCTATTCTTTGCAGGATGCGTGGCGCGGCAGAGCGCAGATCGCCGCCTTTCAGGTGATTCCCGGGGACCACGGTGCAGGCGTGCGATTGATCGTTAACGAGACTCCGTACACCGGACCCGCCCAGGCTGGCCAGTCCATCGTCTCGATTGACGCCAACGTTTTCCGCTTCGCCCCGATTCTGCCCGGCCCGCAGTCGTTCGTGTTGGCCGACCGTCTGGCCTTCTGCAGGTTCTCCTATCTGGAGCAGCGCTATCAGGCGCCCTTCCGCATCTGGCGTCCGGACTGGATCCAACCCCAGCAGCTTCCGCTTGGCGTCCGGATTGAAATGGCGCCGCTCGACACTACGCCCGCCGAGCTGCACGTCTCGACTATAACCGTCCCGCTGACGGTGAATTCGCAGCCGGGGGTTTATTATTCCGATGCCCAATAAAATCCCCCTTCTGAGCCGCGACCGTGAGGGAGTGGTCACTTATTCAACACGCAGAGGCTCCGCCCTTTTGACCGTGCTCTGGCTCACCGCGGCCCTCGCGGCTATCGGTCTGGCCGTCGCCAACAACGTGCGTGGAGAAACCGAGCGCGCCGCCACCAACGTCGACGACACCAGGGCATACTTCCTCGCCCGGGGCGCCATCGAACGCGCCATTCTGCGCATGCAATGGGGGCCGGATTTTTACACGCGCGGCGCTCCCACCATGGATCTTCCTTTCCCCGACGGCCAGGTCCGCGTCGAGATTATTCCCGAAACCGCCAAACTAAATCCCAACTTTGCGCGGCCCGAAGAACTTCTCCGGCTCCTGATCGCCCTGGGCGTGCCCGAAGATCGCGCGTCCGGAATCACCGCGGCGATCATGGATTGGCGAACGCCCGCCGATCCCCTGCATACCAGCCCCTTTGATCAGTTTTATCTCGCCCAGTCTCCGTCTTTTTTGCCGCGCCACGCGTCTTTTCAGGAGAACGAGGAATTACTGCTGGTGAACGGTATTACGCCGGACCTCTTTTACGGAACATCGATTGACAACTCCCGTGCCGGTCTGCGCGACTGCGTTTCCGTTTTCGGCGGCGGCGGCGCGGTTGATATCAACACCGCGCGCCTCGAGACATTCGTCGCCGTCGGCATCGATCCAGTGGACGCCGCCGCTATTGTGCAAAACCGCGCCCAGCACCCGGTGCTCGACTACACGGAGCTGGCGTCTATCCAGCAATCCCTTGGCCCCTCCGGCGTACACCTCACTCTCGGCGGCCAGACCATGTTCACGTTGCGGGCTACCGCGCGCATGCGGCAGCCGGATGGCAGACTCTCCGATCTGCGCCGCACCGTCGCCGCTCTCATCAAATTCAACTATCCCGGCAACAGGCAGGGAAAGCCGCCCGGTGTTGAAGTGGTCCGGTGGTATGACCGCGCCTGAGATCGAAGTGCCGCAGGTTGCTCCGGTCGAGTCCGCAACGCCGGGAACCTCGCGGTTGCGCCGCATGCTCGTGTTTGGTACCGGCTTCGGCATTGCCATTGGAAAACGTAATCTCGAAGTGGCGATCGTACGCTCGCGAGCCTCAGGCCCGAGCCTGCTCGGCGTAACCTCGATCGTCGACTTCAGATCGCGGCCCGCCGCCGAATGGGGCGCTGAACTGCTGGGATTTCTCGCTGGCGCGAATGCGAGATATCTGACCGCCACCGTAGTCTTGCCGCGCGAAGAAACCATCGTGAGGACTCTCAAGATTCCCGGTGTCGCCGACAAAGATATACAGGGCGCGGTCGAGTTGCAGATCGACACCCTGCATCCCTGGGGCGACGAGGAAGTGACGTGGACATGGATGCGCACCGAGCGGGACCGCGACACCATCCTGGTCGGTCTGGTTCGCAAAGCGCTTCTCGGCGATTACGAAACGCTTTTTTCGGAAGCGGGTATTGGGCTGGCCGCCATCACCTTCTCCTCGGCCGCCATTCATGCGGCAGTGCGCATCTGGAGCGCCGCGCCCGCTTCCCTTCTTTGTTTCGCGGTATCGAACGAGCAGGAGCGCGGCCGCACCGAAGTTTATGGCGAAAGCACCGCCCGCGCCGTCTACTCGGCGGAGTTCGCGTTGCCGCCGGAACGCGCTCTGGCGATTTCGCGCTCCGAACTGAGGCTCGAACCCGGGTATCCGGCGTCTTCTCTCGCCGAAGCGCTGCCACTCCCATCGGGCGCTGCTGCCGAATATTCCCCGATCGCCTGGTCTGCGGCACTGGCAGCCTCCGCGCCGCTCGTCACTCGCTTCGCCAACCTGCTGCCTCCCGATCGCCGCGCGTCGAATGTGCGCAAACAGCTTTGGCTGCCGGCCGCCCTCGGCGCGCTCGTGTTGCTCGGTCTGCTCCTGGGATTCGTAGTCTTGCCGGCCATCGAACAACGCCGTTACCTCGCCGAACTCAATGCCGAGATGAAGCGCCTTGAGCCCGCAGCGTTGCGCGCGCAATCGCTCGATCGCAGGATCGCCTTGGATCGCGCGAAAATCGCGGCACTCGACGATTTCCGCCGCCGCCCGCAAGCCGATCTCGACGTGCTCAATGAACTGACGCGTCTTCTTCCTCCCCAGGTGTGGACCAACTCGATCGAGATTTCTCCCGATTCCGTTGTCATCGCCGGTGAGGCCGATCAGGCTGCGCCTCTCTTGAAGCTGCTCGATTCATCGCCGCTGTTTCAGAATTCGGAGTTCGCGCTCTCGGTTACACACAACGCGCAAACCGAACAGTTCCGCATCAAGACCATGCGCCGCAATCGCACAGGACGCACCACGCCATGAACCTCTCACCCGGCGTGCGTAAGCTGCTTATGATTCTCGTGCCCAGCCTGCTGCTGATTACCGCCTATACATATTTTGAAGACTCTCCGGCCACCACGGCGCCCGCGGCGGATTCCGGCAACATCGCCCTCGCGCGGCAGCGCACGGTCAGGCTGCGACAGATCGCCGCGCTGGTTCCGGCGCGCGAGGCCGTGCTGAAGCAGACCACGTCCGACCTGGCCGATCGCGAGCACGGTATCCTGCAGGCTGACACCGCGCCCCAGGCGCAGGCCTTGCTGCTCGAGATCGCGCGCCGCGTGGGAAAAGGCGAAGATATCGACGTACGCGGTGGCGACTTCGGTGCACCCAAAGTCTTCGGCGAATACGGGCTGGTGTTCGCTACGGTAACTTTCGAATGTCACATCGAGCAGCTGGTAAACCTCCTCGCCGATCTGACGCACCAGACTGAACTGATTGTTCCCTCCGAAGAGCGCATCACCTCAGGCAGCGCCAAAGAGAAGCTGATGAATGTGCGCATGGTGCTGGCCGGCATCGTGCCGAAAAAGCTGGTGCCTGAAAAGAAAGGTCCGGGAGCATTTTGAGACCCAAACTGATCGCGCTCAATGGCCTGTTGCTATGCGCGCTGGCGGTGGTCGCATGGCAGGCCCGCATGCGCTGGGAAGAGGCGCAGACGTTGCGCCGCACCACCGTGAATGTCCCGGTCAGGCCCGTCGCTCCGCCACCCATCGCACCCGCTCCGAAACCCGACGCCGCTGTGGCCACCAAATACGCCGATGTAGCGGAGAAGAATCTCTTTTCGAAGGACCGCAGCGCCACCGTGATCATCGATCCGCCCAAGGTGGAAATCCCTAAACCGATGCCTCCGCTCCCGGTGGTCTATGGCGTGATGGGCTTGCCCAGTGGGACGAAAGCCATCATGTCGGAGAAGGCCGGCGCGCCCAGCACCACCATTCGCTCCGGAGAGAGCATCGGGGAATTTAAGGTCGCGGCGCTCGATACACAGAACGTAACGTTCGAATGGAACGGCAAACAGGTGACGCGCAAGATCGACGATCTGATCGATCGCTCCAGCAGCCAGACAGCGGCAGGTCAGCCGGCAGTGGCGGCGGCCGCCGTGCCTGGTGGACCTGCCGTGGCCCGTCCCGCCTCCCCACCTCCACCGGCCGCGCCGTCAAGGCCTGCGACCTCCGCGGATCTGGGCGAGAGTACGACAACCATGACCAGGGCAGTTAAGCCGGGCGACACTTCACCGGCCGGATCGACGGTCGACGGCTACAGGAAAACCTGTATCACCACTTCCTTCGGCACTCAGTGCCAGTGGGTGAAGCAGTGACGAAAACGGAATTATCAATATGAAAACATCTATTACTCTTTTGGCACTTCTTGCCACGGGGCTGCTGATGGCTCAATCGGATCAGAAGCCGGCAGGTAAAGAGACAGCGAAGAAGGCCGCGGCTAAAAAGCCCGCGCCACTTACCATTCCAAAGGACGCTGTCAAGAATCCGGATGGGACCTACTCTTACACCGACAAAGAAGGTAAGAAGTGGAGGTATGTCAACACTGCTTTCGGCGTGATGCGGAGCGAAGACAATCCGGATTCCCCGGCTCCGGCCCTCCCGCCGGCTCAATGGACCAAGGCCACCGATAACGGGGATACCGTGATCTTTGAGAAGCCCACTCCTTTCGGGCCGGCGCGCATGGAAAAGAAGAAATCCGATCTGACCCCGGAAGAGCGCGCTTTTCTCGATAGCCAGGCGGCAACGTCCAAATGAGAGCACGCCGGCTTACAACCATATTGTGTGTCCTGGCACTGGCGTGTGCGTCGGGACCGGCGCAGCAGCCGCCGCCGGCGCCTCCACAAACCCCGCCCGCGGCGCCTCCACAAACCCAACCGGCCAGCCCGACCGCCGGACCATTCAATCTCAACAATGTTTCACTGCTTGAAGTGATCAACGAACTTACGCGCGAACTGCACATCAACTACGTGCTGGACGCCAGTATCAAAGGCGCAGGCAGCGTCACCGTCAACACCTTCGGAACCATACGCGAAGTAGACCTGCGGCCTTTGCTCGAGACCATCCTGCGCATGAACAACCTTGCCATGGTCCAGGTGGGCAACCTCTACCGCATCGTACCCGTGGCCAACGTGGCCAGACAGCCGATCAGTCCCATGAACGAGACCGATCCTTCGAAGCTGCCCGATGACGAGCGCATGTTATTGAACCTGGTCTTCCTGCGCTACGCGACATCCGCGGAGATGGTCAAGATCCTGAGTCCTTTCATCGGCGACGGAGGCCAACTCACCAGTTACGACCCGGCCAATCTGCTGATCGTACTCGATAACAGCCGAAACATGCGGCGCACCCTGGAACTGATCGCCATGTTCGACAGCGATACCTTCGCGGGACAGCGCGTGCGCGCCTTCGAAGTAAGTCATGGCCGCCCCAGCGATATCTCGCGGGAACTCGAACAGATATTTAAGGCTTACTCGCTTTCGGGAGATCACGGAGCGATCCAGTTCCTGCCTATTAATCGCATCAACACCATCCTTGCGGTAGCTCCTAATCCCGGCGTGTTTCCCGAGGTTGAGAAGTGGCTGGCCAAACTCGATATCACGGCCAAGGTGACAGCCGGGTCGATTCAGAATAATGTCTACAAACTGAAATACCAAAGGGCCGAGATTCTGGGCGGCATGATTACCCAACTCTACGGCGGCTGCGCCCCCGGCGTAAGTGTCGGCGGCGCGTACGGTCTTCCCGGTAATTCGAGTTACCCATCGTCCAACTATGTTACAGGCGGCGGGATTAACGGTGGTGGAGGCTCCTACGGGTCCGCCTATGGCGGAGGAGGAGCCTACGGTTCGCCCTATGGGGGCGGAGCAAGCGGCGGTGCTTACGGATCTCCTTACGGCGGCGCCGGAGCGGGATACGGCGGTTCCCCCTACGGCGGCAGCGGCTACGGTGGCGGCAGCTATGGAGGAAACTGCGGCGGCGGGTTTGGCTCGCCTTTCGGCGGCGCTGCCCAAAACTATGCGGCAACTCCCGCGGTCAACGGCGCCGGAGCCGCGCCCACTACGTTCAACGGCACCCCCGGCGCTGCGACACCGCCGGCGACCAGTCCCGACCAGACCGGAACCTACCTCGCAAGCGCTCCCAGTCCGGGCTATGGCGGCGGATTCCCCGTGATGCCTCGCATTATCCCGAATCCTTTTGACAATACTCTCCTGGTACAAAGCACGCCGGAGCAGTGGGAACAGATCACCAACCTTCTCGATAAACTCGACGTGGCGCCGCGCCAGGTACTGATCGACGCGAAGATCTACGAGGTCGATCTCAACGGCACTTTCTCGGCGGGGGTCGAAGCCTTCCTGCAGCAGAAAGGAGCCACCAATGCGGCTGGAATCACGTCCACGCAACTCCTCGGCTCAAACAACAACGGCACCTTTGGAGGGACGATTTTGTCCGCCGGCACGCTGGTAGGTCAAAGCCGGCAGTTACTCGCCATGTTGCAACTGGAGGAGACTAAATCCAAAACCAAGGTGCTTTCCTCTCCCAGCGTGATTGCTACCGACAGTATTCCCGCATCGATTACCATCGGCGATTCGGTGCCCACGCTGAGCTCTCAGGCGGTCAACCCCGGCATCTCTTCCGGCGGAACTTCGCTTTTTACGCAGACTATTTCCAACACCAGCACCGGCATCGGGCTCAATATTCTGGCCCGCGTCAACTCGAGCGGTGTGGTTACCATGGTGATCAACCAAACGGTGACCGCCCCGGAGGCGAATCCGACTAATACCAACATCGATTCTCCCTCGTTCTCGCAGCGCAACGTAAGCACCCAGGTCACCGTTCAGGACGGCGACACCATCGCAATCGGCGGTATTATCAGCGAAAGCACTACCGAGTCCTCATCGGGCATTCCGCTGCTGGATCGCATTCCCTATCTCGGCGCCGCCTTCGGGCAGAAGTCATATACCAAGCAACGCACGGAGCTGATTGTGTTCCTGACGCCGCGCGTGATATACGATACCAATCAGGTACAGGATGCGACCCAGGAGCTGAAAGATAAAGTCAAAGGACTTAGAAAAATAATCCGCAACGACCAATAGGTGTTAAAACCGGTAACGGAGGCGGCGTCCCGCGACAGATGGACGCTGATCCGCGGAGCTCGGCAACTGCTGACGTTGCACGGACCCACCGGACCCCGGCGAGGGCCCGCACTTAAAGAACTCAACATCATCCAAGACGGCGCTCTTCTTATTCGCAATGGCAGAATCGAGCAACTGGGGCCTGCCAAAAGGGTCGAGAACCTGGCCCAATCGCGCCATGCGCTGGAGATCGACGTGCATGGGGGGATTGTGCTGCCGGCATTTGCCGACCCTGACGCAGTGCTGGTTCTGCCTCCCCACACAGATACACGGTTAAAGGTTCTGTCCCAGCGCCGAGTGGAAATCGCGGCGACAGCGACTGCGGCCGACTGGGTGCGCGCCGGCACACTTTCCCTCGGCGCGCACACCGGTTACGCTGTCGAGCCGCGGGATACGTTAAAAATTCTCCGCATCCACGCCACGCTGCAGAAAAAGCCGCTGCGCATCCGCTCCATTCTCTCGCCTCTGTTCGGAAGCGACGTTCTGCCGAAAGACTTCGTCGAAACATTGCTGCCTGCGATCCGTACCAAAAAACTGGCGACTGTGCTCGAGTTGGCCGCCGGAAACGTGGAAGCGATGCGCGCGCTGGCAACCGCGGCCGCGGCACTCGGGTATTCCATCCGCATGCGGGCTACAGGCCCACCCGATCGGGACATGCTGGAGTTCGCAGCCTGCGCCGGAGTTATCTCCATGGTGGCGCCCGCCGGCTTTACATGCCCGGCCGCGCTGGCCGAACTCGGCTGCGTGCATGTCATACCCATGACCGAAGCCTTGCGTGAGGACCGCAATCAGCGGGTGCATGTACGCCAGGCAGTGGGGGCGGGCACTCCCCTGGCATTAGGTTCGGGCTACGGGACGCGCGGAAACTCCGCCTTCAATCCGCAGTTCCTGCTGCACCTCGCCTGCGAACGTCTTGGCCTCAGCTGCGAGGAGGCCATCGTCGCCACCACGTGGAATGCGCTCTGTGCACTGCGCATGTCGCACGTGGCCGGATCTCTCGAGCCCGGTAAATATGCCGACATCGTGGTCATGGATGTCCCCGATTATCGCGAGTTGGCGCGGCGTGTAGGCGACAGCGACGCGACGCTGGTGATGCGCGCGGGACACGTTGTCTACTGCCGGGCGGCGCTCGAGCTTACTGGATTAAAACGGGATTAAATCGGGCAACGCCAGCCAGCCTCCCGCGTCCTTCTGGAGCGAGGCAGGTTATCATATGCGACGTCTTATTCCAACCATTCTGTTGCTGGCCGCAGCCGCCAACGCACAATACACTCAGTCCTACGATCGCCCTTATGGCGATCGCGATTACGCGCGCCAGGACCGTGCTCTGTTCGACCGGGTCCGCGCCGATCTGGACCGGGCCAGCAGCTATCCTTACGCTTCCCGCGAGGATCGTAAACGCTTCGACGAGGCGCGGCGCGATCTGTTCGATTTTCAATCCCGTTTCGAGCAGGGCCGTTACGAACGGCATGAGCTGGATAAAGCCATCGGACGAATCGAAAAAGTGGTGAGCCACAATTCGCTAGACCCGCGCAGCCGCGGAGCTCTCGACGACGACCTGCGCACTATGCGGGACTACCGGGCTTTCCGCGATCACAAGGAATACCGGGACTACGGGTACGGGTTCCAAAGATAAGACCACTCCCTGACGGTCGTGGTTCAGTTATGTGGGCGCGGCTGGCCATACGGACGCAGCTCTCACGGGGTTCGGGTCGCCGTGCGATATTCAGTTGTCAAAGAGCTCTGTTGCCAAATTTTTCAGGCGGCCGATGGCATGATTTGACTCATAAAATCGAGCTGTCTGCTGGCCGATTTGGACGATTCGGTTCGATTTGTAAACGCAGTCTCAGCGGCACTCTCTAAAACACTATCGACAGAGACAGGCTCGACAGCGGGTGTGATGGCGGCGAGCAGTTGGACTTTGGCTTGATTATTTATTTTCGGCACGACCTCCGCGAAGCCGGCGAGGCCGAAGCGGGAGGCGTCCACATCTTCGGGGAAGGTGGCGGCGCGGAACAGGCGTTCATTCTGGAGGCGGTGCAGATCGGCGGTGGCGCGTCGCACGATGCCGGCGGTTTGACTGCGCGCGCGATCGATGCCAGCCTGAGTGGTTGCGTGGCTGGCGTAGATCATGGGATCCAACGGCCGGCTATAAGGTTCGATGTCGCCGTAGATTAGTTGTGCGTGCCTGCGGCGAGCCTCCTTGTCCACGACCTCCAGAAGATCGGCCTCGGCGGTGGCGCAACGGCGCAGACGCCAGGCTCCGCGGATGATTTCGGTGGCGAACATTTCTTCCATGGGGCCGGCGGGGCTGAGGTTATTCCACATGGCGTTATAGAGGTTGTTGTACTCTTCCTGTTCCTGAGGCTGGACGCAGTTTTCCCTGGTGAAGAGGCCGGAGGAGACGGCGTTTTTGGAGGACCGGGCTTTACCCTCATCGGTGCGCGGGCCGGTAGAGAGCTGGGCGTTTTTGCGATTGGCGGCGATTTGAGCTTGTGTTGCCATGGAAATGGCTCCTTGTTCTTTTTGAGATTGGGGCGGAGCGGCGGCGGCTCGGCTTCCGGTCCCAGGGTACTCCGGGGTGTCAAGCGTTTTGGGGGTTGGGCGGGATGTTTTGTTGCAAATGCTGGGTAAATGGGCGATAGAAATTTGTGATCGCGATTTCCTAGGGAGTACGTTGCCGATCGCTTCGTCTCGGGTTTGCCCGTAGCACATCACGCCAGGCAGCTCAAGCGCATCGGCGATCCAGGGGCCGTCTTCCTCTCGGAGCCTGATCCATCGACAGGACAGAGTTACAGTGTGAGTTTTAGTTCAAATCAAGCGTGCCGCCGAGCCACGGGAGTATTGAATCGTTTTGCGTCGGATCGTAAGGCAAATCGTTTGTGCGTGCATGCACGCGGCTCACACCCTCCCTTCCGTCACGGCCGCCGTAGCCATGGAAGAGGAGCCGCTGCCGGTTCTTGCGGACCATGCCATTTCGCGCGCGATTTTGGACGCGGAACTCAGTGCCGCCCGCCGCATCCGGATGCTGGCAGGCTGCAAAGTGGCGCCGCTTCCCGAGATCGAGGACCCCGAAGCCCTGACATTCGAGAACAAGGCCGAATCCGTCCCCGCCAACGTCGAGGGCCTTATGACGGACACAGCTGAGGCGTTGGACGTTTTCCGGGACCTGGTGACCTCGTCAGGCGGGACATTTGAGCTGAAATCCGCTTACCGTCCGCCAGCCTACCAAGCCCATCTCCACGATGTCTGGGTCAAGTGGATGAAGGAACTCCGCAACAACCGGACCGCCGACTGCCAGGCGCTGCGCGAGGAAGCGGGGGCCGAATTCAGGCGCCATCAACTGCTCGCCAGACAGCAACCGGTCCCGGCTTCCGACCATGAGCTCGGACTCGCTTTTGATGCGGCCGTCGCCATGCCCCGTGGCGCCCGCCTGAATCGAAAGCGCGTCACCGTCGATAAGCTCGCGGCCGCCGCCGGCATCAGGCGACCGAACAGCCGCCGTGATCCGGTCCACTTCACCTTGCTTCCGCAGCATCTTGCTGCCACCAGCCGCGCCCAAACCACAGCTTTCATTTCGAGCGGGGCACGGACCTTCGCGACAGATCAGAGGTGATCTCCGCGAACGCCTTATGCTGGGAGTCAGGGCGACAACTTCAGGGAGATGCCGACGACGGGTCCAGGTGGACGTTTCCGAATCGTCGACTCGGAAGGGATTATCATTCGCGAAGTGACTGGTTTGCGGTAAAATACCGAGTTTCATTGGAAACACGGTGGCAACGAAGTTTGCATCGCGAGGTAGAGCGCGATTCAGGAAATGAGCAGGACAATAGTGCCGAGCAACGGCTTCCGGTTTTGGCTTTCGCTGTTCACCCTCGCGATAGCGCCCGGTACTGCGCCTGCATACGTACGTTTCGAATATAACCTTCCTCCCTACAATCCCTCCAAAATCGACGTAGCCGGTCCGGGAGGAACATTCAATATCCTTGGAGAACGGCGTTTTCTGCTCGTGGAAAACGCCGGAGCGGTGAGCGTCTGGAGAACGGATGAATATTCCCGGGGGGCGGAACGATTGCTCACCATCTACACTCGGGCAGTTGACGCTCGTTTTTCAAGTTCCGGAGATCGGATCTACGTCCTCGGAAATGACGGCTGTTTGAAGGAATTCGATCTGGACGGCTCTGTCGTGAGGAAGTCAAGTCAGTGCCAGCCTGCAACTCCCGCGATACTAGCTGTATCCCGGGTAAGAGTCGACACTCTCCCGACACCCAACCTCGATGGTTTGGCGGGATCCTCAGCCGAAAGACATTTACCTCGGGAGGTCATAGCCGTTGGCGATAGTCAGGGACAGGTTACATTCTGGTCCGATGACTTGAGGAGACTTGCCGGACCGATTCAGGCGCACGGCGGTGCGATCACTTCATTGGCGTTCTTAGACGGCGAGCACGTAGTATCAGGCGGCTCCGACGGTAAGGTATCCAACACCGCTACGAACGGACATTTGATCGCTCAGTGGGCCGCGGCTACAGGTCCCGACACTGAGCGACTAGCCATAAAGGGTGTGAGCGTCGGCCCGGACGGCATGATCGCGTCATCCTCAAACAGTCAGATTTGCGTCTGGCGCACACCTGGAACGCCGCTGTGGTGTCGACCTACCCCAGAGCCCGCCTTCGCCGGACAAATTCTGTTTGGTCCTGGCTACCAGATGTACGCGAGCGACGGTCGCGTGATTTACAGATGGAGTTGGAGACCTGAAACCGGATCTGCTGGCAAGCTTGCCGTTGAGTCACATCCCGTGTTCACCGACGACACCGGTCCCATTTTGGCGTTCGCCGGAATTGGAAGTGATGTAACAATCCTCACCGACCACTATATTCACTTCCTCGATATCGATCCTACGCCGGGCTACCCGCAGCGAGCAGAGGTGATGACGGTCCGAAGTAACTTCTACCGCAATACGGCGCTTGTCTCCCGCGATGGGGCCTACGTCGTCACCGACGGTGAGTACTGGCGAACTGCTCCAGTTTTGCAGCGTTACCCACTACCAGAGGGCGCAACGAAGCCAAGAGCTATTGGTGCTCACTATCTGCTAACAGTTTCTACAGACGTCTCTAATCTTAAATCGGCAGTGTGGAACATGGAAAGCGACCCGCCGCGGGAACTCATTCGCCGTCCATGTTGGGACGCGGCACTTTCAGAAGACGGAACCACATTTGCTTGTGCGGCCCCAAACAAAGTTGAGATTTATTCCTTTTCGGGACGTGCTTATCAGTTATCAGGGACAATTGCGACTGCCCTTTCGGAATCGTTGTGGATCAAGCTTTCGCCATCCGGCAAGGTTTTGGTCGGTCTTCTTTTCGACTCGTCGAATCATGGGTCTGTTCTCGTATGGAGGATTGATCACCCGCTGGAACACCCCGTACGTTTTACGCCATCGCTCGGGAAGATCGACTTTTGGTCATCTGCAGCGGTCGCTCAATCCGAGGATATGCTTGCACTTGGCCTTACTGGCGGCGCGGTTTGCCTGTTCGACCTCGCGAACGAACCGAATGAACGATGGTGCTCGATAGGGCACAGGCCAGATCCCGGAGGGATTTATGCTCCTGCTGTCGCGTTTGGTCCAGATTCGGCCCACTTTTTATCAGCCGCCGACGATGGCGCACTTAACTACTGGAGCGTCGATCGCGCAAATCGCGAGACAAGAGCCATTGGCCTCCCAATACAAAACATTGGCTTTCTTTCGAGTCGGATCTACGCGGTGCTCAACAGCGATGACATCCTTTTCCTGAAACAGGACTTAAGCACCGCGGGCCGGCTCCTGACGGCACCCGGCGGCGTGATTGTGCTGGCGGGCAACCAGTCGTTTTGGGCGCAAGGCAGCCTGGTGGACAAAGTGGGGGTTTATGGAACAAAGGGGAAAGTCACATCGCCCCTGGAACGGGACCGTTTACTTGACGAGCGTGGAGCGGTTGGGTACGCTTCTGGATATAGCACCATTGGTGAGCGCATTTCCGCGCAGCTCCGCGATTTGTGGTTCGCCTACGTAGGCCTATCGCCAGCTATTAAAGCAGTCGTGAATGGGGGCCTTCTGTTTGCAACGGTGGTGGTGTTTTGGCTGTTGTGTCCGGCACTGTTCGCGGCCTGGGCAATGCAATCGGTTACGAGCCCCGGCCCTGCTCCTTTTTCCTGGCTTCGCCGTTACTTGCTTTTAGCCCAGTGGCTTGGGGGGACAACGAGATCGCTGGATGCGTGGCTGCTTAGGAACCGACTGGCTCTTACGGAACAGTGCTTCGCGGAGCGCCAATCGGTTCGAAGTCGAACGAACTATGCAGAGGTGTTCCGGTTTGAGGCGACAACCGAATGGCTAAAGGATATCCAGAATACTCGGCGCGCAGCGCTGTGGATCAACGGGCCTGGCGGCTCCGGGAAGAGCGCACTCGCGTTCGAATTGACTCGGAGAGCGCTCGCCCGCCGGGAGCCGCTTATTCCGGTACTGATTGAGCGCGACTGGAGCGCCCCAGGCGGCGAGGGCCTCTATAACGAAGTCTCGAGCGCTTTGACGGCTGGGGGTCGCAGCCCAACAGTCTCGATGGTTCGCAAAATGGCCTACCTTGGACGGATCTTACTCGTGGTCGATAGCTTGTCTGAGTTTCGGTCGGAATCCGCCGCACAAGCTGTGCTGGAAGTCTCTATGCCGAATCGAACTCGTCACGTGATGATCACGGCGCGTTCGCCCTCGGCCCATTCGGATGTGTTTGATGAGGTTTCGCTGGAACCGCTGAATGCGGAGTGGCAGCTCCGGGAGTTCGCCGGCGCCTATATCGGACGGGATCAGATCGAGGATTCCGTCTGCGAACTGAAGCGACTTCTTGACCTGGGACCGGTCAGCCCGATGCTTGCCTGGCTGCAGCTTCAGTCCATTCTTCGTCGAGACGGCCTACACGACTCCGCTGCTGTCATGTCGTATCCGGAGTTGGTGAACGAATATGTCCTTTCTCTTCGCCCGCGAGGTGAGCGCGCTCTATCAATACCCGATTTTTTGAGGGCGGCGCGAACACTCGCTTTCGCGTGCGTCGAAGAGCGGCTGGCGCCGACGTATGCCGACTATGAATATCTTCGTGGGTCCCTTGCTAACGCCGCGCAGCAAGCCGCCTTCTTCGATCAAGCAAGACCCGCGCGCGAACTGAGTCCGGGCGAGATTCTCTCCCAACTGGTTGAAAGCGGTCTGTTGCGCTCGCAACACGCGCTTGCCTCGTCGAGGTTGTGGTTTTGGTACGATCCTGTGGCTGAGTATCTTGCGGCAATGCACCTATTCCTCGGCGGACAGGAAGCACTCGCCCGTATTCGTCAACGAGCCCCGGTCCTCAACCCTGGCTTCTCTGAAATACTGGAACAGGTTTCAGCTTCGGCGAAGCGGGCAAATGCATCTGCAAAGTAAACCCAAAATGAAATAGCGCAAACCGGAAACTAAAGCTCGTCACCTTGACACGTAACGCGCATCTCGCTGATGTGATTCCAAAATGATTGTCCGCAAGTCGGGTTGGCTGAAGTGTCGGGATCGCTGTGCAGATCACGCGCCACTCGTACCAAACGTTGCGGGCCGGATGGGAGGAATTTCCACCGGATGACACCTTGCGTCCAGCTAACTGTCAGGCGTGGATGCACGGGGAGCCCCCGACCGGCCGCGAAGCCGCCCGCTTGCCGTACGGGTCAAGTTCATTCTGTTTGCGGTATGCCGCCCAACGTTTTTCGAGGGCATGTATTTGCTCGGCAGGAGCGATACCCAACCGGGCCAGCGACAGGACCATGGCTCGGACGCTGACATGAGGCGTCGCGGCTGGGCCTACGTATCCGCAGTCCCTGCACCTGAAGACCGGCGAGCTGATGTTCCCTTCGAGTCGAAGTCTCTGAAGCATCGAGTCAAGGTCGTCTCGCAGCGAAATGAGCGCATCGAAAGACATGTCTGGATGCCACTGATCGCGCAGTCGTTCCACCATCTGCCCGAACCAAACTCTCTGTGGATCGCCTGCGGCCATGAATCGATTATCCCGGGTTTCGATCATCCGGCGCGGGCTGGCAGGCGGGAGAGATATTGCGTTCCGGCCCGGCCGTGCCATTTCCGCAGCCGGAAGTTGGAATTCCGTCACGGCATCCACTCCGGGACATCCTGATCTCGCGGCAATGGAGGCCGCAAGTATGGCATGCAGGCAAAAGGAAGCGATGAAACGGCACAAGCCAAAGACGATCCTCCGGTGTCCGGACCTCGAACACTCAAAGAACACCGTCGTCAACTCGCTTGCGGCCAGTTCGCAGGAATCCCACCGCCACGCCATCGATGAGTTCATCGGGTGGTACTGCTCCGAATCTCGCCTGGCATTCAATCGGACCGTGGTATTTCGGTATCGTTTCTTCCTGCAGCAGAAGAATCTGGCTCCATCGATGATCGACGTTCGGCTGGCCGCCATCGGGCGTCTTGCGTATGAGGCGTCGGATTCCGTTCTGTTAGCTCCCGAACTGGCGGCGATCATTCGCGGGCGAAGGGGCAAAGCGGCTGGGACTAAGGATCGGAAACTGGCTGACGGCGGATCAACGCCGCTCGCTGCTGCGCGCACCCTGTCCGGATCATCTCAACGGAAACCCCGATCGGGCCATTCTGGCGGTTCTGATCGGCTGCGGTCTCAGGCGCGCGGATTTGGTTGGGCTCCGGGTCGCCGACCTTCACATCGAGATCAGGACGTTCAAGCTCCGCTTCGGAGAAGACTTAGGTCTGCGTTTTTCACGTTTCATGAGGTGGGGCGTCCAGGCCCCCGCAGTGGGGTACGTGACAATGTCGTCGAGGGCCGATCCAGTTACACTAGGGACGAGGGAAGGAGCACTATGGACGCCTTGGCGGAGAAGCTGGACGGACGACTGCGCGAGTGGAAACCGGAGACAGCGGCAGAGGCCCGGGAGCGCATCGCCGAGGTTATCGAACTCGCCGATCGCGACATCCTCGATATCGCGCGCTCGCGCGCCGCCGAACAGGAGGTCCTCGACCTGCTCGATGAACCCGCAACCAGGTGAGATCTGGCTCGCGGACCTCGGGCTCGCTGCCAAGACGCGTCCCGTCGTAGTCGTCTCGCGCCAAGACCCTGATCCGCCACGATCCCTCGTTTTGTACGTGCCTCTTACCACCCAGCGAAGGGACAGTCCGTATGAGGTGCCACTGCCGCGGCTTCCGTTCCTTGATCGTGAATCAGTCGCCAACGTCCAAGGGTTGGGATCCCTGCCAACCGTGCGCCTTGAACGCAGAATCGGCAGGCTCTCGGCAGAAGTAATGGGACGTCTGAAGGACGCGCTCGCCTTTGCTTTGGATATCGAACGGGCTTCCTGATAAACGGTACTCCAGCATCCGCAGGGCCATGCGGCGGGACTTTGGCAATCGAGGATTCCGCCTCGGCAGTCTGCCACAGAACAAGGAACGATTTTCCGGCCATTAGTTCGCGCGTGGAGTGTACCACCAACACTGCGCGGCTACATCCAATACCGTTGACTCAGCTCCTCCTGCCATGAGGGGGCGTCAGCCGCGTTTTCCCGTAAAGAACAGACGCGGCTACCGCCGCATGTCCTCTCAGTGGGCGTGGTCGTGGTGGTGGTGCTGTTCGGAGCAATCGGCGGGGATGACGCAGCCGCTGTCGGAGATGGCGCAGTTTACGTGCTCGAACTGAATGGTCGTGTGGTGCAGATGGAAGCGGTCGCCCAGCACGTGATTCAGCCCGTGCAGAATACGATCGCTCTGCGACGGCGGCATATCCTCGATCAGCACGTGGCAGCACAACGCGCTGGAGTTCGAGCCGAGGCTCCAGATGTGCAGATCGTGGACGTCGAGCACGCCTTCCACGCAGCGGATGGCCTGCGACACCACCGCCAGATCGAGCCCCCGGGGCAAGCCTTCGAGCAGAATATTCAGTGATTCGCGAATGATATCCCAGGCGGTCCACACCACCAGGAGCGAGATCGCGACCGACAGGATGGCATCGATGCGGAACCATCCGGTGGCGCGGATGACGAGCGCGCCCACTACAATCGCCGCCGAGCCGAGCAGATCGCCGAGCATATGGACGAAAGCTCCGCGTATATTGATGTCCTTATCGCCCGCCACATGCAAACCGAACATGATGCCGCCGTTCAGAACCATGGCGCCGGCGGCGACCCACAGCATCACGGTCTCATCCACGCCGACAGGGTTCATCAAACGCAACCAACTCTCGTAGAGAATCCAGGCCGAAAGCACTACCAGCGTCAGCGCGTTGACGAACGCGGCGAGGACTCCCGCCCGGTGATAACCGAAGGTGCGGGACTCATCCGCCGGCCGGCCGTGCAGGAACACCGCGAACCAAGCGAGAAGCAATGCCAGTGCATCTGTGGCATTATGTCCGGCATCGGATATCAAAGAGAGGCTGTGCGCACGAATCCCCGCCAGCAATTCGAAAACGACGAACGCGCCGGTGGCGAGGAGCGACCAGACCAGAACGCGTCCCGAGGCCTGCCCATGGGAACCGTGGGCGCCCTCCCCGTGACTGTGGTGCGAATGCAAAAGGCCTCCGGTCTTATTCTAGAACCTGAGTTATGACAAGAGCCAGTCAGGCAGCCGGGCGCTACATGGTTTGTACGGCCGCGCTATTGCTGGTGCTGGGGGTCGACCACTGGATTGTACGGATCAACGCGACCACATCCGCTCTCTACATGCTGCTGGTGGTGCTCGGCGCGGCCACTCGCTGGGGCCTGGCGGAGTCCATTTTCACTTCGATCGTCGGCGTATTTATCTTCAACTTTTTCTTCCTTCCCCCTGTAGGCACATTGACGATTGCCGACCCACAGAACTGGGTGGCTCTTATTGCCTTTCTGGTAACGGCGGTGACGGCCAGCAAGCTCTCCTCGAACGCCAAGCATCGGGCAGAAGAAGCGCTGACCGGCCGCCAGGAGATTTCCAGACTTTACGAACTGAGCCGCGCGCTGCTGATGGACGAAGGGCCGGATGCGGTGCGCCATTCAGTCGCGCAGGCTTCGCAAATTCTGCAGACCGGTGAAATCGCTTTCTTCGATGCGGCGGCTAATGAAGTTTACGGGATGGTGGATGAATCCCGCCTTTCTCACGCCGACCTGGCGCGCGTGGCCGAGACCGGCGAGAGCATGGTTCGTGGCGACAGCGCCGCCATACCCGTGCGCCTGGGTGCGCATATTATCGGCAGCCTGGCCACGGTTTCCTCCCGGCTGAGCCCCGCCGTGCGCGAGTCGGTGGCCAGTCTGCTGGCGATCAACTATGTGCGGGCGCATGCGGTGGAACGCGCGGCGGCCGCAGAGATTGCTCGGCGCAACGAAGAATTCAAATCCTCGCTTCTGGACGGGCTGGCGCACGATCTGAAGACCCCGCTTACCGCCATACGCACCTGCGTGACGCGCCTGATCGCGATTCCACCGCGCACGGAAGAGGTGCGCCAGGAACTGCTGAGTATCATCGATCAGGAATCGGAGAGGCTGCAGCTATCGATTACCGAGGCCATTGAGCTGGCGCGCATCGAATCGCACGAACTGCGCCTCGAGCGCGAAGTATCGAGCGCCTCGCAGATCGTCGACACGGCGTTGAGCGAGGTGCGCGACGAGAACCGAGCCCGCTTCTCGGTGGATGCCGATCCGTATCTCGATCTGTTCGTAGATGTGGGCCTGATCCGCCGCGCGCTGCTGCAGGTGATCGAAAATGCCCGGAAATATGCCCCGCCCAATTCTCCGATCCGCATCGAGGCGCGGCAGGATGGGTCGAATGCGGCGATATCGGTACTCGACCGGGGGCCTGGCATCAATCCGGACGAGCTGCAGCGCATCTTCGAAAAGTTCTACCGGGGCCGGCGCGGCCGGGACAAAGTGGAGGGCACGGGCATGGGCCTCGCGATTGCAAAAGGTATCATCGAAGCTCATGGCGGAAAAATCCGCGCTGAAAACCGCCCCGGCGGAGGGGCCGGTATCGTCATGACTCTGCCGTTGCTGGCCAAAGAAGTTGCCGAACCCAGCTCTATAACTTGAGCATGACCCCTATCATGAACACTGCCACGATTCTTGTTGTCGATGACGAACCGCAATTGCGGCGCGCCGTGAAAGCCACGCTGACCGATCTGGGCTATTCCGTGATCGATGCCAAAACCGGCGAAGAGGCGCTCGAAATGCTCAGGCATGAGACGCCGGATCTGGTGCTGCTGGATCTCAACATGCCCGGTATCGGCGGCCTCGAGACGTGCCGCGCCATTCGGGAAACTTCCGACGTGCCAATTATCGTGCTTTCGGTGCGCAATACGGAACGGGATAAGGTGCAGGTGCTCGACGCCGGCGCCGACGATTATGTCACCAAGCCGTTTGGAATTCAGGAGCTTTTGGCGCGAATCCGGGCGGCTATGCGGCGTGTGCCTGCGTCGAATGACACAAATGTGCGCGTGGTGGTGAGCGATGAGCTGGAAATCGATTTTGCCACGCGGCGCATTACGCTCAACGGACATGTCGAGCGGCTTACGCCGAAAGAGTTCGATTTGCTTAAGTTTCTGGTCGATCATGCCAATAAGCCGATTGCTCATCGGAAGCTTTTGCAAACCGTTTGGGGGCCGGATTATGGGGACGAGGTGGAGTATTTGCGGGTGGTGGTGAATCAGTTGCGCAAGAAGGTGGAGCCGGTGCCTTCGAAGCCTAAGTATCTGCTGACCGAGCCCTGGGTGGGGTATCGGTTCGCCATGCCGGCGGCGGAATCGGCGGGTTAGCGGGCACCGTCGAAAAACACCTTATCGGTGGTCCCCCAGAATGGTAAACGACCGCGGAGGCCGATCGCCAATCGGCCACAGGTTAACCGACCTGGCCCACGTGGCCTATGAGGGTCAACGGTGTTTCACACGCACGGTGGCGCTGGCCTGGGTGCATGTCTGGCCGGACCCTCCCTCGCATTCGATCACATAGACCGTATCTTCGGTTGGCTGAACCGTCAGGGTGCCGACGGGTGGTAATCCGGTGCGCCGCTCCATTTCATTGCGGGAATTCGCGGCGGGTCCCCACTCCATCGTCACCGAATCGACCCCTCGGGTTGTCCATGCCAGCGTAGAGGATTCTCCGAGAGCGATCACCTTCGGCGTGGCTGTGAACGAAACAATCCCGGACGTTCCGGAGTACAGGATCGGAGCGAGGGCCAGCAGGAGAATGCGCCTCATGCCCGGATGCAGTGCACCCCGGCATCCAAATTGGCTGCGTGGCTGCGCGTTAATGCCGCCCCAGATGCGCCTTTGCACGCAGGAAAATTTTCCGGAGCGTCATGGCGCCGGGCCACTTTCATCGGCAATTCAGCCGTTTTAGCCCATGGCGCTTTCCGTGCTGAGGTGGAGACGGAGGTTTCAGATGCCACTCATTAACCGTTGGCTCGAGTATCTCAATCAAATGCAGGTTCGCTATTCGCACTCCGTCCATCAGCGGGCGGAAACCGCGCGCGCCACGGCCGAGGCCGAGCGAGTGCCCGCGCACGAGTTCGCCAAGACCGTGGTTTATTTCAGCGAGAAAGGCTATGGATTGGCCGTGGTGCCGGCCGATGAATTTGTGGATATGGAAAAGCTGGCCCTGCTGCTGCGGCTGCAATTCGTCAGGCTGGCGACTGAAATGGAAATCGCGGAACTGTTCCCCGATTGCGAACTGGGCGCCATGCCGCCGTTCGGAGACATCTGCGAGATGCCGGTGACGGTGGACGCGGCGATCGCCGGAGAATATATCGCTTTCACATTGGGCACGCACCGGGACACGATCCGCATGAGCTTTGCCGACTTCCAGCGTCTGGCGAAACCGGCGGTGGGTCTGATCGCGATGCCACAGGAAGTTCTGGTTTAAGAGGGTTTTCATGCTGACGCACGACGATTTGAAGCGGCTGGCCGCTGTTACCGGTCCCTGCCTGACTATTTTTCAACCGTTGCGGGATGAATACTCGCAGGTCACCAGGCCGGACACCCGCATCGGGACTGCAATTCAGGAAGCCGACCGGTTGCTGGCGGCTAAAGGATTCAAACTCGCCGAGCGCGAAGATATGCTGCGACCCCTGCACAAGGCTGCGTCGCATACGGAATGGGCGGGCCGGACGGGCAGTGTGATCATGTTCCGCGCGCCTGACTTCACGATGGTGCATTTCTGGCCTGAAGCGCTGGCGCCGCGCGTCCATTTTGGGCAGGAATTCCTCGTGCTTCCGCTGCTGCCGGAACTCTTGAGCAATCGCGACTTCTGGCTGCTGGCGCTCAGCATCAGATCCGTACGGCTGTTCCGCGGCGGGCGTAATGGATTGGTCGAAGCGCCCTTGCCGCGTGGCGTGCCGAGGAGCCTTTCGCAGAACGAGCAATTCGACCGGCCGGACCACAGTATGAGAGATCGTGCGGGCGCGGGCCCGTCCGTGGGAAACATGAAAGGCGTGCAGTTCGGAACATCCTCGGCGCACGAGCTGCAGCCGAATTATCTACATGATTTCTTCAAAGCGATTGAACATGGTATTCATCCGGTTCTTATGGCGGACCGCCAACCGTTGATTCTGGCGGGAGTGACGCGCGAGCTGGCGATTTACCGGCGTGTTAATGCGTACTCGCCGGTGCTTACCGGGGCCATCCATGGGAGCCCGGAAGCGCTCGGCATGGAGGCTCTGCAAACCCAGGCCATGGAATTGATAGCGGCATATTCCGCGATGGCGACCGACGGAACGCTAAGGGAAATGGACGAGGCGGCGAGCCATTCGCTGCTGGTGACGGATCCCGCGGAGATCATCGAAGACGCACGCATCGGCCAGGTGGACGAACTGATTGTGTCGGCAGCAGCGGCGGGACTCGAGCAACGTGAGGACTCTGTGAACTGGGCCGCGTTGGCGACGATTCGGAACTCGGGCAGGATCAGCGTGCTGAGCGCCACGCAACTGGAATCGGGGGTGGCGGCCATTCTGCGCTTTCGATCAGCCTAACCCAACTGGCTGACGAGGCGTGCCAGCAGGTAGGCCGCGCCAGCTGCCAGGCTGCCGATCAACGCTGTTTCGATCGCGGCTCGGAACATGCCTGCGCCTATGGCTCGCCCTTTTGCCGCTCCAAAGGCCAGCAGGGCGATCAGCGTAAGTCCCGCGCTCCAGCGCAGCGCATCGCCGACCTTTATCCCCGTCGCGTAGGGAAGCAGCGGCAGAATTCCACCCGCAATATACGACGCGCCGATCGTCAGTGCGCTGTTGCGCGCACGGGCCGGGTCCGGCGGCTCGAGGCTCAACTCATTACGCAGCATGAAATCGACCCAGCGATTGGGGTTGGCGGTGATCTCGGCCACGGCCTTGTCGAGCGCCTCGTCGTGGAGGCCGTAGCCGGCCAGAATATCGCGTACTTCGATGCGTTCCGCTTCGGGCGCCTGGCGGATATGCCGCTGCTCCCGAGCCATCTCAGCGCGATAGTGATCCCGATCGCTGCGGCCTGCCAGATAGCCCCCGAGACCCATGGATATGGAACCTGCGGTCAGTTCGGCAATGCCTGCGATCAGGACCACAAAGCTCGAGTTCACTGCTGCCGAAAGTCCGGCGGCGAGGGCAAACGGAACCGTCAGGCCATCCGACATGCCGAAGATGATGTCGCGCACGGTGGCGCTGCCGGTGAAGTGGGCATCCGGCGTACCGGCCGGCGGCGGCTCGGCAGTCACGTAGTAAAGGCCCGGGGCTTGGCTTTGCCTCTTCTCGCCCATAGAATACCGAGACCGATGCCGACGAGGAGGACAGCCACGAGTTTGCGATTTTCATCCAGCGGGATGAAGCGAGTTTGTCCCTCCGTCACCTCGAAAACTCCCAGCGGCGTTGCCACTACACCCCCGCCGCCGCCCCCGCCTTCGTCAAGCTTAGCCTCAGCGCCACGTTTGCCGGAGCCGCCGCCGAAGCCGTACGCGATTCGCGCCACGGGAATGACCGTCTTTCCCTGGGCGGTGATGGGATCGCCAAAAACCGATTTCACCGCAGCGCTGCTCTGTAGCGGCTCGACAATGGTTTTGAAGATTTCAGCCATGGCGACAGTTTTTCGCTCCTTGTATTGAGCATTTCGGCAGCCACATAACCACGCGGCTCACGCCAGACTCCAGCATAAGCTTTGCGTCATTTCACTCATTTATAGAGCGCGATCTGACGATTCACCCAGCGTCGAATCCGCGCTCCCTGTCGAAATGCCGACCTCACAACACGCGCGGAAGGCCTTCAGGATGCACTGATCGTTGGTGGAGCCGTTATGCCTCAGATCAAAAAAATTCTATTCCCGGTGGATTTCTCCGCCAGTTGTGTGGGCGCCGCCCGCTACGTCGAGGCTTTCGCGGGGCGATTCGAAGCTGAGATTATGCTGCTGCACGCGGTCAGCATGGGAGAGCACAATCTGGCCGAGGAGTTGTTTCCGCGATGCGAGGCTCAACTGGCCGCGTACCTGACGGACGAGCTCAAGTACTACACGACCCAGCGCGTGTGCGTGTTGGGAGATCCCGCGCATGAAGTGGTGGAAGCCGCGCGCCGCTGGGGTCCCGACCTGGTTATGATGCCGACGCATGGATTGGGCGTGTTTCGCCGCTTTCTGATCGGCTCGGTCACAGCCAAGGTTTTGCACGATCTGGATTGTCCGGTGTGGACGAGTGCGCATTCGGAGGCCGCGCCGCCGCTCGAACAGATCCACTGCCGCCGAATCCTGTGCGCCATCGACCTGAATGAACGCAGCCGGAGCGTGCTCGAATGGACCGCGTGGCTGGCGGGCGAGCAGCAGGCCGAACTGGGGATCGTCCACGCCACCGCGCCCTTGCCCCAGGGGTATCTCGCGGGAACCGTCGAACAGGAACTCGCGCAATCGATCGCGGAACAGACGACGAAGCGTATCGAAATCCTTCAGGAGACAGTGGGCACCTACGCCCGGGTGATTGTCGGCTCGGGCGATCCGGCCAAAATAGTCGCCTGTGCCGCGAGGGATTTTCAGGCCGATCTGGTGGTACTCGAAAAACATGGCGCGGCGGGGGTTGGCGGATACCTGCGCCGGCACGCCTTCGCCATTCTGCGCGAATCGCCGTGCCCTGCTATCAGTATCTGAGCTGAGGGTTGGGTTAACATAGAAGCTTGCGGCGACTTTCTGCAATCCTGCTGCTGGCGCTTTTCAGCTTCTCGCTGATCGCTCCGGCGCTGGTTGCCGATACCGACGCAAGTCTTCCCGCCTGCTGCCGCCGCGCCGGCAAACATCATTGCGCGATGGCGGGGACATCGGGGGGGCAATCGTCTTCCGGCCCGGCATTCGCGGCTGGCGGCAGATGCCCGTATTTCGCCGATTCATTCGCCCGGTTTGATAATCCGATTCGTTTTGCTCCGGGCGTGGCGGACGCTGCGTTCAGGCCGCTTGTCGATGGGTTCTGTGTTGAGTACTCAGCGCGTGCACGCCTGGTTGTTTCTGTCAGTCGTTCCAATCAGAAGCGCGGCCCACCTTCTTACCTCTCATTCATCTAAATCTTTGACCGTAAAGGCGGATTGCTAATCCGCCGCGGGTTGCTAACCTGCCCCACGTAACTCTTATTAGCGATGAAGGAGGTTTTATGGGAAAGCTCTTATTGTGTTTATGCATTGCAGGCTCTCTGCTGTACGCAACAATTTTTGGAAAGATACAGGGAATCGTACACGATCCGCAGCATCGGCCCTTGACTGGGGCTTCGGTGAAACTGCAGGCACTTACTTCCGATTGGTCGCAGACCGCCCAGGCCAACGATAACGGTGAGTTTTCCTTTACTACGGTGCCAGTCGGCGACTATAAAATCACCATTAATCAGTCTAAGTTCCAGACAGCTGAACAGAGTGTCACGGTGGTTTCGGGATCATCGCCGATTCTTCACTTTCAATTGGCTCTGGCCCCGGTGAATCAAAGCATTGTGGTCTCCGGCGCGGCGGAAACGGCCAATATGGATTCGGTAACTCCCACCACGATGGTCGATCGCGAGGACATCGCGCAGACGCCCGGCGCCGACCGCACCAACAGCATGGCGATGATTACCGACTACACACCCGGCGCATACATGACCCACGACATGCTGCACATGCGCGGCGGCCATCAGGTGGATTGGCTGATCGACGGCGTGCCTGTGCCCAACACCAACATCGCCACTAACCTCGGCCCTCAGATAGATCCCAAGGACATCGATTATCTTGAGATCCAGCGCGGCAGCTACGATGCGGAGTACGGAGACCGCACCTATGGGGTCTTCAACATCGTGCCGCGTACGGGCTTCGAGCGCGATAACGAAGTTGAGCTGGTAGCCTCATTCGGTAATTGGTACCAGACCAACGACCAACTTAATTTCGGAGGACACACCAAGCGCTTCGCTTATTACGCGAGTGTGAATGGAAATCGCAGCGACTATGGTTTGCAGACGCCGATCGGGCAGGTCGTTCACGACGCGGACAACGGCTACGGGGGGTTTGCGTCCTTCATATTCAACGCCAGCGCATCCAATCAGTTCCGCATGGTTGCCTCGCTGCGTCAGGATTACTATCAGATTCCGATCGACCCGAATCCCAACTCAGCGGGCAATCAGGTTTATGCGAGTTACGGGCTGCAGGATAGCGAGCATGAGCCCGATGGCTATCTCACCTTTTCCTGGGTCCACACGTTCGATCCGAACCTGGTGCTTACGGTCTCGCCTTTTTATCACTACAATCAGGCGGCCTATAACGGCGGAGCCAACGATACGCCTGTAATTTCAACCGTTCACCAGACTGCCAATTACGGAGGCGCTCAGGCGAGCCTCGACATCGCCACCATCAAGAATAACGACATTCAGGTGGGAGTGTACGGATTCGCTCAACACCAAAACAACTACTTCGACAATGTATTTACGGGCTGCGCCCCGGACTGTCAGAACTACGGCGCGTCCACGGCCGCGGTGACCGGCGGTGTTATCGAAGAATTTATCAGTGACCGGTTTAAAGTCACCCCCTGGCTGACGCTCATCGGCGGCCTGCGCGAATCGCATTTCTCCACGCCAGGCGTTGGGACCGAACCTGGAGTTACCGAGAACGCGACAGACCCGCGCCTTGGCGTTGCCATAAGAATCCCTAAAGTGAATTGGGTCTTCCATGGTTTCTACGGCCACTTTTATCAGCCGCCTCCACTCCTGACGGCCACGGGTCCGCTGCTCGACTTAGCCACCAGCCAGACGCTGACGTTCGCCCCTTTGCGGGGAGAGCGCGATGTGGAGTTTCAATACGGCGTCTCGATCCCCTTCCATGGTTGGGTGCTCGAGGAAGACGCGTTTCAGACGCGCGCGAAGAATTGGCTCGACCACAATAATATCGGCGAATCGAACATATTCTGGCCCATAACATGGACGGGGGCACTGATCCAGGGATGGGAGACGACGCTGCGTTCGCCGCGCATCTGGCGACGCGCGCAGATCCACCTGGCATATTCGAATCAGATCGCGCAGGCTACCGCGCCCATCACCGGCGGAGTTGTCTGCCCAACTCCCGTAACGCCTGCTTGCCCGCTGGCCATCCCGCCGGGATATTCGCCGGTGGACCACGATCAGCGGAACACACTGAATATAGGGGCCAACTCAAGCCTGCCCTGGCGTGCGTTCGCTTCGACCAATGTGTATTACGGCTCGGGATTCACCAATGGCAATCCGGACGCGCAATTTCCGGGCGCCTATCTCCCGCAGCACACCACGCTCGACATCTCCCTTGGAAAGAGCTTTGGCGAAGGCGACAAGTACCGTCTATCGCTGACTGGTCTGAATGTAGCGAATCGCCGCGTGTTACTCGACAACAGCCTGACCTTCGGAGGTTTCCACTATAACGATCCGCGGCAGATTTACGTTGAGTTCCGCTACAAGTTTCCGATCAACTCCCGGACGAAATAACGGCGCGGCGGCAGTAATACACATTTCGAGCCAGTCCTGGCGACGCGGTGGGGTAGCCATACCGGTTCCGCGCTGGTTGATTAATTACAAATTAACAGTTGCCAGTGCACTGGCACTGTCTTGGCCACATCAGCAATCTTCGCGACGAGCGATGTCGATGAGGAGGAAGGATTGAGTTGAAAAGAGCTGCCGACCGTAGCTTCCAGGGCGAGGATGGTTGAGTCGGCGTGGCGCCACTGGATGCCGCGGGAAGATTGCAGTGATGCGCGACGAGAAGATACGTGGCATCGGGCGAGAGCGCGATTGGCGCCCAGTCTTTCAAGGGATTGCTGACGGCCCGGGGCGGGTTTTACTGTTGCGCTGGGGTCGAACGTTCAACTGCGGGTCAAGGTCCAGGATTTCCTGACAGGATTCCCCAACACCATGCTCACGCCTCCGCCGCGAGTGAAGTACGGAAGTTTGCTGAACGAGCTGGTGCCCATGGTCAGCATCGTCTTCCTGAAGTAATTTCTTAGAGACCGATTTTATCTTTTACGAGCGCGACGTCGATTTCGAGCGCGGTCACGGCCTTGTTCAGGTCCTTCATGTCGGCCTGAAGCATATCGAGACGGTGCTCGACAGAACCAAATCGGGAGTTTACGGCCGACTCCAGTGAAGCGAAGCGGCTATCCATCGAAGCAAAGCCGCGATAGTTAAGCAGCAGGGCGGTGATCGCCACAACACCAGCGCCACTCGTACTAATCAAAGCTGTCAATACGGAATTGTCCACGTCGCTACCCAGCTAACAGTTTACCGGTATGGGCGCGGCGGCGGCCATTTATTTTCCCGACAGCTTAATCGACCGGAACCTTGGGACCGGGATTCGAATGGTCCTGCTCCGTACTGCTGGCGAGCGCGGGAGATTCGGCATCCTTGGGCTGCCCGCCGGGGTATCCGGACTCGGAAACGCCCGTCATAGTCTGGTGCTTGCTGCCCGCGGGCCCGGGGGAACTCGTCCCGCATCCGGCAAGGAATCCTGCCGTCAGCAGGGCGAAGATGGCGATGGTCTTGGAAAACATCTTTCTCATCATCATAGAAGACAGTTGTAGTTGGCAACGCGGATGGAAAATAAATAAACGCTCACACAGGCCGTCGCGGCCGACGTTTTTGAATCACTCCGGCCAAAGCGCGCAACACTTCATTGACCTCTTCCGCATCCCGAAAAACCGCCGCCACATCGGGCTCAAGCACCACCACAGTGCTCCCAGTGGCGAAGCGGGACGCGTGCTTGTTGGGTTGGGCGCGGCTAAAGTCGTACTCCGGGAGTATGTCGTCAGCAGCCAATCCTGCCTGTTTAGTTGTAGTGCGCGCTTTCTTCATATTCCTTCCGTTCGCGGCGTGTCGCTGGCCGCGCGCTGATCAGACGAATTCCATCTCCCCGCTCGGCGAACATTACGGCCAGCAACCGGAATGTGCCCGAGAAACCGAGCAGCACGAATCGCTCTTCGCCGATGGAATGCCGCGGATCGGCGGCAATCCGCCCGAGGGGATCGCCGAAAACGGTCGCCGCTTCTTCGAACGCCACTGCATGTTTCGCGAGATTTGCCGCCGCCTTCTGCGGATCCCATTCGAACCTCAGCGCCAACCGTCATTATAGCGGCGCGCGGTCGCGTCTCCTTGCTCTGTTGGTGAATCGGGGCCGAACCAGCCCACCCTAATAATGCAGCTACTCACGGGAAGATTGTAAACGGAGCCAGCGCCGATGCAACCAACAGGTTGTCCACGTATAACTGGTATGTCGCCGTGCTCAGGCCTGGATCGTAGGGCAGTTGAAAGAAGCCTCCGAAGTTCGAGAGCGCCGGAAGAGTCGTATTGTTGAGCACGAAATGCCCTCCAGCAGGGATCATACCCGACATCGTGAACGTCGCATTAGCGCCAGCGGCCGACGAAGAGTTTGGCAGAGGTAGAACACCCAGCGCGTAGGCGGCAAGTGGATCAACTCGGGTAAGGGGAATGACCCCGTGAGCAAAAGGGACGCAACTGTTCCCCACGCACGTTAGGAAATCCACGACGGTGAATCCGGCGTTCGAAAAATTCCATGCGCGTGCCAATGCCGTCGGAACCGTGTACGTGGCCTGCCAGGAATTCTGCGCCGGATTAATGCTGATGATCGCCTGCGGCGACCCGGCGGCAGCTGAGATGCATTGCGCCGCAATCTGGAACGGACTCGCCCCCGGCAAGATGTCGAAACTAGCCGTGAAAGTCCCGGCTGTCAGCAAGGCCGAAAAGAAAATTGTCGTCGCGCTGCCGGTCGGCCCAGCCACGACCACTGTGGGGGGATAAAGCCCCTTGATCGAGCCGGCTAAGTTCGCCACGTTGGTCCCAGCGGGGACCGGCAGCGTCAGAGCCTGTCCCCAATAGAGGCCTACCTCTATGTTCAAAGCGTTGCCTAGACTGATCGAGGCTGGAGGCATGATGTTCAGCTGGTATATGCCCTGAAGGCCCGGGGCCAGTCCGGCGTAGAGCACAAACGCGGAGCTACCACCGATGGATACGGAGACAGCGTCCTGCACCCGATTCAGGGGGTCCGTCCCGGCTCCCAGCGAACCTGTGGAAGCAACCGGGCTCGTCGGCCCAAGTCCGGTTGCGTAAAGCACTATCGGCGCCGTGCCCAGAGTTTTGATCGGGTTGAAGTTCACATCGAATGCCAGAGCCGCACCGCTGCCCGAAAAGTTTTTCGTATAGATCGCAGGAGCGTTCCGCGCCAGAGTGATCGTGAACGGCGAGCTGGCCCCGATTGGCGTGGTCACCACGACCGGAACAACAGCCGTCTGTAAACCGGTGAGGTTCGCGGCCTCGAATGGAATTAACGCATTGATCTGGGTCGCCGATACATACGACAGCGGTGCCGGGATGCCAGCCACAGTGACCGATACGGTGCCAAGCACGGCTGCAAAGGGAACCGACTGCGCGACGGCGGTGAACGGCGCCAAGCCCGTCCCGAAAATCGCCGCCCAGGTGCCCGGTGCCAGACTGGTGGTGTATGACGCGGAATTCAGCACTGCCTGAATGGTCTGGCCATTTCCGGAAACGGTGCACAGAAAAATCCCAGCGGCGCAAACTGCGGAGGATCTCAGTAGCATGGGGATAATCAGGTGTCCATACCAATTTGTATATATGGAAGCATAATCTGCGCCTCCCGACCACGACTAATGGAAATTCCTATTGACGAGACACTACATCTTGCGGCAATATTGCAAATGCGCCACAACAAGCATGTGCAATGCACATGAGGCAGAATCGATCTGCAGCGACGCCAGCAGGAGCCAGAGATGGGACAGTCAACCGCAGTTGCACGTGCGAAAATGGAAGAGTTGGACGCCGTTCAAAACTCTCCGAAACCTACCCACGCCGGGGTGGAATTCCCCAAATACTTCACCGCCCGCCTCGAAGCGGGTAAAACTCCCTATGACGAGGTGCAGTGGGAGACCCGCACCGCAACCATAGGAAACGACAAGGGTTCCGTAATTTTCGAGCAGCGCGATATTGAGGTCCCCTGCGATTGGTCGCAGACCGCGACCAACATCGTCGCAAGCAAATATTTCCATGGCAAACTGGGCTCGCCCGAGCGCGAACGAAGCGTCGGCGAACTGGTCCATCGCGTCGTCGATACCATTGCCGATTGGGGCCTCAAAGACGGCTATTTCGCCACCCCGCAGGACGGCGAAAATTTCCGCAATGAACTGGCCCACCTGATGCTCCACCAGAAGGCCGCCTTCAACTCGCCGGTCTGGTTCAACGTCGGCGTCAAGGAGGCCCGCGGCTACGGCTGGTTCTACGAAACCGCCGAGGATCGCATCAGGAAGCTGACGTCGGAAGCTCGCCCGCAGTGCTCGGCCTGCTTCATCGTCTCCGTCAAGGATTCGCTTGAGTCCATTCTCGACCTCGCCAAGACCGAGGGCATGCTCTTCAAATGGGGCTCCGGCACCGGTTCCAACCTCTCAGCGCTGCGCGAAGAAGATGCCATCCTGTCGGGCGGTGGGCGCGCCAGTGGGCCACTCTCCTTCATGAAGGGCTTCGACGCCTTCGCCGGCGTAATCAAATCCGGCGGCAAAACGCGGCGCGCGGCGAAGATGGTGATCCTGAACGCCGACCATCCCGACATCCAGCGCTTCATCTGGTGCAAAGCCAAGGAAGAGAAAAAAGCCCATACGCTGATCGAAGCGGGCTACGATTCCTCGCTCGATGGCGACGCCTACAGCTCCATCTTCTTCCAGAACGCCAATAATTCCGTCCGCGTCACCGACGATTTCATGGAAGCCGTCGTCGAGGATCGCGAATGGTGGACCAAATCCGTCAACACCGGCGCCGCCAAGGATCGCTACCGGGCGCGCGACCTGATGCACGACATCGCCGAGGCCACCTGGCAGTGCGGCGACCCTGGCATGCAGTTCGATACCACCATCAACCGCTGGCATCCCTGCAAGAACACGTCGCGCATCAATGCCTCGAACCCCTGTTCGGAATACATGTTCCTCGACGATTCGGCCTGCAATCTGTCGTCGCTGAATCTGATGAAATTCGTCGCCGCCAACGGCCAGTTCGACGTTCCCGCATTCCGGCACGCCGTGGACACGCTGATCATGGCGCAGGAAATTCTGGTCGATAACGCGGCCTATCCCACAGAGAAGATCGCGCAGAATTCCCACGATTACCGGCCGCTCGGTCTGGGCTTCGCCAATCTGGGCGCTCTGCTGATGTCGTTCGGCATCCCCTACGACAGCGATCGCGGCCGCGATTACGCAGGCGCTATCAGTGCCATGATGTGCGGCCAGGCGTATCTCACCAGCGCGCGCATCGCCCAATCCACCGGCCCCTTCCCCGGCTATCCGCAGAACGAAGAGCCGTTCCTCGAAGTGATTCGCATGCATCGCGACGCCGTGCATGGCATCAACCACCGCAACGTGCCGAGCGAGATGTATTCGAACGCCAAGAAGTGCTGGGAAGAAGCCTACGAACTCGGCAAGCGCGCCGGCTATCGCAATGGCCAGATGAGCGTGATCGCCCCCACCGGCACCATCGGCTTCATGATGGATTGCGACACCACCGGCATCGAGCCCGATCTGGCGCTCGTGAAATACAAGAAGCTGGTCGGCGGCGGCGTCATCAAGATCGTCAATAACACCGTGCCACAGGCACTCATCAAGCTCGGCTACTCGCCCGAGCAGGTGGAAACCATCGTCAGCCACATCGATTCCACCGGCACCATCGAAGGCGCGCCCGGTCTGAAGCCCGAGCATCTGCCCGTCTTCGATTGCAGCTTCCGCCCCATGAACGGAACCCGCTCCATCCACTACATGGGCCATCTGAAGATGATGGGCGCGGTGCAGCCGTTCGTTTCGGGCGCCATCTCGAAGACTGTCAACATGCCCGAAGAGTGCACGGTAGAAGACATCATGGAGACCTACATCGAGAGCTGGCGTCTGGGCCTGAAAGCGGTGGCGATTTATCGCGATAACTCGAAGAAGGTTCAGCCCATGAGCTCGGGTTCGGGCTCGAAGGCGGAGAAGAAAGCCGCAGCGTCCGCGGCTGCCGGCCCCTCGGGAGCTGCCGTAGTCAAGGAAGCCATCGTCGAGAAAGTGGTCTACCGCCCGGTGCGCCGCAAGCTGCCAGATGAGCGCCAGTCGATCACGCACAAATTCTCCATCGGCGGCCATGAAGGCTATATCACGGTCGGCATGTTCGACGACGGAACGCCGGGCGAAATCTTCGTCACCATGGCGAAGGAAGGCTCGACGATTTCGGGCTTGATGGACAGCTTCGCCACCTCCATCAGCTATTGCCTGCAGTACGGCGTGCCGCTCAAGTTCCTCGTCGATAAGTTCGGCTACGTGCGTTTCGAGCCGAGCGGCTGGACGGGCAATCCCCAGATCCCTTACGCCAAGTCCATCCCGGATTACATTTTCCGCTGGTTGGGCGCGAAGTTCCTGGGCGCCGAATATCTGACGAACGAGGCGGGTACCACCACCACGCTGCGTCCGACCGAGCCCAATCCGCAGGAATCCCTGCCCTTCCCGGCTGTCGCGACCGACGCCCCCATGTGCGCCGAATGCGGCGGCATGATGACGCGCAACGGAAGCTGCTATAAATGCGAGAATTGCGGCGGCACCAGCGGCTGTAGTTAATTCAGAGAACGTCCAATCCCTCTTCTTCTGCATGGCCGTCCGGTTCGTCCGGGCGGCCTTTTTTTTCAAAGGTAGACCTTCGAACCCGCTGGGTCGGCTTCACTTCCAAGTGCTACGGTTACGGCGTGAACGCATGAACAAGAGAAGGATCCGAAGAAACAACTCCTGTAACCAAGCTCGCATCAGGCCAATGGCCAACCGTTCTAATGGCGGCAGAGACGGCGAGCAACTGCAATCACTCGACGATATTTGGCAAATTGGACAAGTAACCGAAAACGGGTTGCCGATTTTCAATACCCGCACTTGATCGCGCTGACCCTGCAAAGGCAAGAATCGCCTTGGATCTGATCGAACGCCACGTGGCCGAAAGAACCGGCGCGATCAGTTTCCAGGTAATACAGGAATTCTTCAACGTTGCGTACAAGCGGTTCCCATCGGTAATGCAGCCGTCGGACGGCGCAGCCTATCTGCTCGCAGTATTTCAGCCCCTGCTCGCAGTTCAATCGTCGATTACGTTGAACAGCAGGCTCTCTCCGTCTGCCAGCGGCACCGCATTTCCTGGTACGAGTCGCTGATCGTCGCCGCCGCCTCGGAAGCGCGATGCACCATCCTTCTTAGCGAAGATCTGCAACACGGCGCGAAATTGAACGGAGTGCGTATCGAAAACCCGTTTCTTCGGCACTGATCTTCACCAGTAAGCTCAGCGGCCGCCCACCCCAATGCAAACAATGCCCGCCAGAATCATCGCCAACGCCCCGATCTTCGCCCTCGTAATCGGCTCATTGAAAAAGAGCTTCGACCAGAACAGCGTCCACACATACCCCAGCGAAACCATCGGATAAAGCACCGACAATTCGCCGTGTTTCAGACCCATGATGAACGGCACGCTCGATCCCAAAAAGAGCGCTATCCCGGCCACCAGTTTCAGATTGAGAATATGCCGGAATCCATGCTTCATTGGTTCCGCGCCCAGCTTGAGAAAAACCGCGCCGAACGATCCGATCAGGGAAGCCAGCAGCACCAGCAGAATGGAACTGACCGGAGTCTGGCTCACCTGCGTGAACTCGCCCGGCCCAGCAGGGCAACGCCCCCGATCACCAGAGCGATCCCCAGGCCCTTCCAGAAGTTCATGTGGTCACCGAAGAAGTACATCGAGAGAATGTTCACCCACACATACGTCAGCGCAATGATGGGATAGAGCATCGAAAGCTCGCCGTCGCGCAGCGCCAGAATCAGCAGCAGCGCATTGCATGCGTGCAGGCTATAGCCGATCAGCAGGGGCCAGTTCGGCACGGGATGGCCCGCCCCGAACTTCATCATCACCTGCGCCGCCGCGGCAAAGACCGTGCATCCCAGCACCAGATAGACCGGCTTGCGGGAGTGCTCGATGGCTCGTTCAGGGGCAACAGCGGCAGTATTCGGCATGGGGGTACACAAAAACGCGGAATCGTTTTTCAGCATAACAGCCTTTCCGCCGCGCACAGCTTTCCCGCTACAATGGATGTTAGTGGATAGCCCAAAATCAGTAATGGCCGATAATGCCCTTGGCGCGCAGGCCGACACCGAACTGAACCAAACGCCAACCAAGCCCGACCCGCCGCGCGGCTTTATCGCCGAATGGACCGTCACCATCATCCTGCTGCTGTTCGGCACAACCACCCTCGTGCAGGCATTCGTAATTCCCACCGGCTCCATGGAAGACA
>Ga0302320_10001309_pt1 | contig 59691 bp, 58 predicted proteins | sample Bog_T0_3_FD_202130 | JGI IMG/M metagenome (GOLD analysis project Ga0302320, IMG submission 202130) | Peat permafrost microbial communities from Stordalen Mire near Abisko, Sweden - Bog_T0_3 | ecosystem: Environmental > Terrestrial > Soil > Wetlands > Peat | place: Sweden: Abisko, Stordalen Mire... | reverse complement strand
AATCGTCGCAACTACCTGCCCCGGCTGCTGCTGGCCCTGTCCTCGAACAGCGACAAAAGCAAAGACAACGACAAAAACCACCCCATCAATGTGCAGAGGTTGACGGGTCACTCCATATCAGAGCCTATCCGTAAATTGGTAGCGCCGACCTCCAGGTCGGCTGTTCTGTGGGTCTCCAGACCCACGGCGATGTCGGGCGGCGTGAACGCCGCCCGTACAGCCGGTCTGGAGACCGGCGCTACATTCCTTTCTCGATTTACGGATAAGTTCTAAGAAGCATATTTCTTAGAGCACATTTCCTCAGCGCGCCGCAGATCCTCCGGGGAGTTTACATTCAGAAACCAGCGTGCCGCAGGCAAGCCGCCGGGGTGAGCAACGTGGCCAGATTGAACCAGCAATTCAACCGGCAAGACGCTCACAGCTTGGCCTAGGCGGCCCGCGGCGGCCTGAAACGCGGAATAGCAGCCTCCACGGCCGGCTTCGAGTTCTCCTTGAACCAGCGGCAGAAGCTCCCGGCTAAGCACAGCCGGAAAGGTCTCGGCGAACCCGTTGACCGAGCAGAGAGTGACGGCCGCGCCCGTGGTGCGCGCGTGATGCAACATGAAGACGATCAATGAAGCAGGCTGAAGCGGCAGATCCACAGGCAAGAAAACCGACAAGCAGGCCGAAGTCGAGGCCAGCGCAGCGCAGATGCCGCCCAACGGCCCCATTCCCGGCTGAGAGTCCTCGACTACCGGAGCGAAGGCCGCCAGCGGCGAGCGCGCGCCGGCGATGGACGCGCTCAGCCCGGCCTCACACAAAACGGAAACAGCGTGGGCCACCAGCGGCTTGCCGGCAAACAATTCCAAAGCCTTGTCAGCTCCCATGCGGCTGGAGCGTCCCCCTGCCAGAACAAATCCCACAGCGTCCCGCGGCGCCGCGAACGCTCCCAAGGAGCCAACGCTGCCCCCGGCAGCGCTCAACTCCCGGCCTCCTCCAGGAAGCGCACGATCGATTCGATCCCCAGCTCGAAGTTCTTCAGATGGAACTTCTCATTCGGCGCATGGATATTGTCGTCGGGAAGGCCGAAGCCCATCATCACGCTCGGCATGCCGAGATGGCGGTCAAAATCCCCGACAATCGGAATCGAGCCGCCGGAGCGGATGAAGACCGTCTCCTTGCCCCAAACTTCCTTGAGCGCCCTCGTCGCCGCCTGAATGTAAGGGTTATCGACACGAACGAGGCACGGGTCGCCGGAGTGGATCAGCCGCACCTCGACACTGACACCGGCTGGCGCGATCTTGGCAACATAGGCCTTGTAAAGGGCAAAGCTCTTCGTCGGTGTCATGCCGGGAACCAGACGCATCGAGACCTTGGCCACCGCCTTGGCCGGAATCACCGTCTTCGCGCCCGCGCCGATGAAGCCGCCGGGAATGCCATGCACGTCCAGCGTAGGCCGGGCCCAGGTGCGCTCCAGCACGGTGTAGCCGGCCTCGCCCACCAGCGAGCGCGAGCCGACCTCGGCGATGCGGTACTGTTCCTCGTCGAAGGGGAGGCTGCGCCAAGCGGCCAGTTCCTCGGGGCTCGGCGGAATGATGTCGTCGTAGAAGCCGGGAATGAGAATGTGGCCTTCCTCGTCTTTGAGCCGGGCCAGCATCTGCGCCAGAGCCATGAAGGGATTGGGCGCCGCGCCGCCGTACATGCCGGAGTGAAGATCGCTTTTTGCGCCGCGAACCTCAAGCTCGGTATAGATCATGCCGCGCAGACCCACGCAGAGAGTCGGCAGGCCGGGAGCGAATAACTCGGTATCGCACACCAGGGCAAAGTCCGCCTTCAGCTCTGGCGGCTTGGAGGCGACAAATGCCGCGATTCCCTCCCCTCCAACCTCTTCTTCGCCTTCTAGAATGACGCGCACGTTCAGGGGCAGCGAGCCGGTGGCGGCCAGCAGCGACTCCAGTGCCTTGATCTGCGCCCACACCTGGCCCTTGTCGTCCACCGCGCCGCGAGCGTAGAGGTTGCCGTTGCGCTCGGCCGGCTCGAAGGGCGGCGAGAGCCACTCGTCGAGCGGGTCGGTGGGCTGCACGTCATAATGGCCGTAGAAGAGCGATGTAGGCTTACCCGCGGCATGAAGCCATTCGGCATAGACCAGCGGGTGGCCGTCGCCTTCGATCAGGCGCGCGTTTTCCATGCCGATGCGGGTGAGTTCAGCGGCCAGCACCTCGGCGGCGCGACGGCAGTCGCCCTTGTGCTCGGGCAGCGTGGAGACCGAAGGAATGCGCAGCAGATCCTTCAGCTCATTCAGGAACCGGGGGTGGTTCTGGCGTGCGTAAGATACAGCAGACGATGACATAGGCGGGTTTCCTCTGAAAGAACCTCAACTGGGGAGAGTATAGGCGGTCGAATCGAAAAAAGGGGAATGTGAGCCCTGTCGAAAACTGCCGAACGATGAGCCGGCCGCTCGATTCTTTGGGGCCGGATCGGGTCTTCGGGCCGGGCCCTCCAAAGGGAACCGCACCCGGGATTAAGGCGGATCGAGTGAGACTCCCCGGCCACCTGCGAAAGCTTCCCCCATCACTGCTGCTTCACGTCGTGCTGGATGATGAAAGGCAAGTTCGTTATGACCTGCTGATCTTTTCCCGAGATCTCCTTGGTCCAAAAAAACGTTAATACGCCGCTATCGACGCTGACTTTCGTAGGGTCCACGTAGGTAACCGGATCCCCTTTGGGCTTATAGACTGTGATTGTTCGCACGCCAGTTCCCCCGCCGATCATTATAGGTTGCTGCGCGGCTATAGCCTTTTCGGAAATACTGCAGACCGACACCATGACCTCAAGCTGGCGCGACCATCAGGGAGTGACAGCCTTTGATGGCGTCATAAAGTTCACACTGTTTCCGAAAATGCTCTGAATGGCTCTGATTCGTGGAGTTACGCTGCGATTTTTGGGCAACAAAAGGCCGGTCTCGCCCTTCAAACGCGACCGGCCCCGGAGGATGCTGAACGGAAGGACTAATCCTTGTTTCCGAACAAATCTGACATCGACAGAACGTTCGAGTCGGATGCGTGGTTGAGGTAGTGAAGGCGGAAGCCGGCCTCCAAAGTCTTGAGCAGCGAGAAGTGGTTGTACTTCACATTGCTGGGAAGGCCGGTGGGCGCGTAGCTGGTGTCGACGATTGTGACCACCTGGTTGGGCAAGCTGCTGTAGTCGTTTTCGTCCCACACGGTGACGATCGCGTTATGGCCCTCCTTCCACATCTTTGAGGACTTGATGCCGGTGATCAGGGCTTTCAGCGCGGCATCGCCCTGCGCAATGTCGTTCTGGTCCACTGAGCATCCGGGGCCCACTTCGCTGCTGCCGCGGCCGTGCTGGTCGTGGCACTGGTTCGGGGCGATGAAGGCCAGATTTGGCACGTGGCCGCTGGCAAGGTCGTCATACAAGGCCTCGAAGCCCACAACGTTCTTCAGGCTGTTCGCAGGGTCGCTGCCGGACTGAACGCTTGCGAAGTACACAAAGGGATTGTGCTTCACCGCGTAGAGGTTCGGCACGCCCGGTGCGGCTTCTGTCAAGGTCGAGAGCAGCCCATCGCTGTTGTTCACGCCGTCGGCGCCCGAAGGAGGCAGATTCTCCTGGTAGCTCTTCCAGCTCAACCCAGCCGCCACAAGCTGGTCTCCGATGCTCATGCCGATGGTTTTTGCCGGCGCAATGGGAGTGTTGTAGATCGGCTCCGAAGGCGTGCCCTCGTTGGTGGTATCGACAGCCGGCGTAGCCCCGTCGAGTCCGTGCCCGGCGATGGGGCAGGTGTTGGTAGGCGCCGACTCCAGGGCAGGAGTGCCGAGCTCGATATTCGACATGCAGGTCGTGTCGTGCCAGTCCGGCGCATCGTCGTTGATGATCCCAAAGTTCGAGCCGCCGACGATCTCAAGGTAGTTGGTCAGGCTGGGGTGCCCTACAGCCCAATAGTTCTTGGCCAGGTTGGCGGTGGCGGCATAGCTGTTGATGAAAGGTGCATTGGCGTTGCCAATGATCTGGCCGTAATAGTGGTTCTCCATCATGATCACGAAGACGTGATCGAGATGCGGAACGCTGCCTTCGTGTTCCTGGGACGTCATGGGGCCGGCGGCAAAGGCAACGAGAGAAAGCACAAGCGCGAACTTCTTGAAGTTCATGTTATTTACAACCTCCTGGGTGGGTAGTTTCTGTTGACGGATAGAGGGCGCCGCGGGGAAGCGGGCACGCTGTGCCAGCGAGCATGGGATAGCCCCCGGATTGTTCGCCTGGATTGTTGACTTGCTTGTTGGCTTGCGGATTGAGAATCCACTCCCTTTCCGGGGAGCGCGATCTGGGGAATTCCGCATCCGATGCGATTATGGGGTGGGAAGGTTACATGTGTATGAATCCCGGCGAGATCTTTGCATGGGAAGGGCCAACGCTTAAGACAACGTATTCTGGAAGAGATGCCTCCAATTCTCAATGCGCAGTCGGTGACCAAACAGTTCGGCGCCAAGCCGCTCTTCCAGAACATCTCCCTGACCGTGGAGGACGGCGACCGGATCGGCCTCATCGGTCCCAACGGCGCGGGCAAATCCACGCTGCTGGCCATTCTTGCCGGCCAGCTCGAACCGGACACGGGCGAGTTGGCGGTGCGCAAGCGCGCCCGCGCCGCCTATGTGCCCCAGGACTCGCGCTTTGCTCCCGGCCTTTCCATCCGTCAGGTTTTGGAACGGGCGCTGTCCGCCGCGCATGTCAACGAAAACGAACGTGAAGGCCGGTTGCGCGAGTTGTCGGGCCGGGCCGGCTTCACCGACCTTACCGCCGAGGCAGCCGCGCTCTCTGGCGGCTGGCGCAAGCGGCTGGCCATCACCGAGGCCCTGGTCGGCGAGCCTGAGGTCATGCTGCTTGACGAGCCCACCAACCACCTTGATCTGGCCGGCATTGAGTGGCTCGAGGAGCTGCTCCGCTCGGCCAACTTCGCCGCCGTCACGGTCAGCCACGACCGCTACTTTCTCGAGGCCACTTCGAGTGAGATTATCGAGTTGAATCGCGTCTTTGCGGATGGATTGCTGCGCGTCAAGGGCAACTTCAGCCGGTTTCTTGAAGAGAAGCAGGCCTATCTCGAATCGCAGAACCGTCAGCAGGAGAGCCTGCGCAACGTTGTGAAGACCGAGATTGAGTGGCTCCGGCGCGGACCCAAAGCGCGGACCACCAAGTCAAAGGCCCGCATCGATACTGCGAACGCCATGATTGGCCAACTGGCCGAAATGAATGCGCGGACTAGTGTCACGACGGCCGGCATCGACTTCGACGCGACGCAGCGCAAGACCAAGCGGCTGGTTGAATTCAAGAATGTTGCCTGCGATGTGCCGGGCGGCGACTCCCCGGACGAATCCGGTCAAGATACTGAAACGCCATCAGATACTGGAGCGCCTTCGCGGCGCCTCTTTACCGGGCTCAACTTCATTCTCACCGCGGGCATGAAGGTTGGCCTTGTGGGCCCCAACGGCAGCGGCAAGACGACGCTTCTGCGCCTGCTGCGCGGCGAGATCGAGCCGGCTCTGGGCCATATCCGCAGGGCGGACGCGCTGCGCCTTGTCTACTTCAGCCAGATGCGCGAACTGGATGAGAGCCTCACTCTGCGCCGCGCGCTCGCGCCCGAAGGGGACGGCGTGATGCATCAGGGGCGGCCCGTGCATGTGGCCAGTTGGGCCGCTCGGTTTCTCTTTACCAGCGAACAACTGAATCAGCCGGTCCGCAACCTCTCAGGCGGAGAGCGGGCGCGTGTGCTGATTGCGAAACTGATGCTGGAACCGGCCGACGTGTTGCTGCTCGACGAGCCAACCAACGACCTCGACATTCCGACGCTGGAGATCCTGGAAGAAAATCTCCTCGACTTTCCCGGTGCGCTGGTCCTGGTCACGCACGACCGCTATCTGCTCAACCGGGTCTCCTCGACCGTGTTGGGTCTCGACGGCCGCGGCCACACCGGACGCTTCGCCGATTACGCGCAGTGGGAAGACTGGATGGAAGAACAAAAGTTGGCCGGGCAAGAAGTGTCGTCTCGCCAGCCTAACTCCGGTAGCTCCTCTGACTTCGCTAACTCGGCGAGCTCCGCCAAGAAGAAGCTTTCCTACCTCGAGGCCCGCGAGTTCGCAGCCATCGAACAGCAGGTCGAGGTATCCGATGCCCGTCTCGCAGCAGCCCACAGCCAAGTCGAGAGTCCAGAAATAGCCACCAACGCCGCCGCGCTTCAGAAAGCATTGATGGAATTGGATGCCGCGCAGCGCGAGAGCGACGCTCTCTACGCCCGCTGGGCGGAGCTGACGGAAAAAGCCGGATAGAGCGATTGGCTGGACGCGCTAAAGGTGAGCTCAAAAATAGACCCAAGGCTTCAGGGAGTAGACTCTGTCGACTTCATAATCGTTGCTGTAATAGTTCCCTTTCGCATGTACCCTCACTCTGTACGGTCCTTCCACAGAGAGAGTACCTTGCATTGCCGATTCAAAGAAGTCAACAGATCTGACGACATAAAGGCCATGGCAGATGAGCCTCCGCTGTTCCAGATTCAATCCATGCACTCCCACTGCACCGCCGTAATCATATCTCTGAAGCTCAATCGTGCTGCTCCCCAGTTGAAAGGTTTGCAGCGGCTCTGTGCGTTCACTGCTGCCAAGGAGTCCGACAATGAAGAGTGTAAACAGAAGAAGGAACGACGATAGAAACAGCACGGGAGCCAGGAGTACCAACCCCCAAGTCCTGGCACGCTTATGCAAGCGCAGCACGGGTGGAATAGCAAGAATCGGAACTGCGTAGAACGTACAGACAAGGATGAAATTGATCGACCCAATTGTAAAACGCAACGTGTGAACACACGTGTAGCCAATGACCATGAGTGCGGCAATGACCAGAAGTTGCCGAACCGATTTCCCTGTTTCTTTTGTGGATTCGGGCATTTCGCACATTCTACTCCAATCTGTTTCCAGCAACCCAAAGCCCAGAGTTGACAGCAGGGCAATCGCATAAGCGATGACTTGATGACGATTTCGTCGTTTGCGCCGCCCCTACGGGACTGAAAGGCTAATTCTGGCATTCTTCCCCACGCTGAAGCGCGGGGCTAACGACCGTTGCTCCTCCGGCGCGATAGAAATCGGAACCAGCTTCGTGAAAAAAATGGATTCATGCGGTTGCCCTGGAGTTGACGGGGAGATTCACTCGATCCAAATTGCGGTTGAATAGGAACAAATCGTAATCTGACGCCCCCCGCTCTTCGGCGTTTTCCTCGACGATAACGTTATCATCTATAATCCATCGCGAAGGTACTTTCACAATGCGATTGAAACAGGTCATGTTTTTTGTCCTGGCAACCGTTCTGGGTTGCTCGATTTGGGCACAAACGGCTCCCGAGCCGGTCAACCCCCACGCAACGCCCGAGGCGCGCGCGCTGCTTGCTTATCTGCAATCCATCTCTGGCAAGGCGACCATCGCCGGCCAGCACAACTTCCCCAACGTGGGCGCGCGCTGGACCGACATGGCTTATGACCTCACGGGCAAATATCCGGGGCTTTTCGGAGGCGACTTCGGCTTCTCCGCCGGCGACGACAAGGACTCAGTGCTTGCGCGCCCCGCAATGATCGAAGAGGTCAAGCGGCAGTACAAAAATGGAGCCGTCATCGCGCTCACCTGGCACGAAGTGAGGCCCATCGACGACGAGCCGGTCTCATTTCACGACAGTGTCCAGGGCCACCTGACGGACTCCGAGTGGAAGGAACTGCTCACGCCGGGAAGCCCGCTCAATAGCCGCTGGTGCGCGCAAGTGGACGTGGTCGCCGGCTACCTTACGCAACTGCGCGACGCCCATGTGCCGGTTCTCTTCCGGCCTTATCACGAGATGAACGGCAACTGGTTCTGGTGGGGAGGGCGTCGGGGCAGCAGCGGCTCAGCCGCGCTCTATCGGCAGATCTACGACCGCTTCGTCAACATGCATCATCTGGACAACCTGGTCTGGGTGTGGAATGTGGGCGCACCCGGCGGCAATGCCGCGCCGATCACGGACTACAATCCCGGCCAGCAGTTTGCCGATCTGGTCACGATGGACATCTACGGCGAGTTCAAGCAGCAGGACTACGACGCCATGCTCGCGCTGGCCGGCGACAAGCCAATCGCGCTGGCCGAGGTGGGCAGATTGCCCAGCCCGGAGGTTCTTGAGAAGCAACCGCGCTGGACATATTTCATGTGCTGGAGCGAGTTTATCCAGGAACACAACCCGCTTGATCTGGTCAATGCCGTCTATCACGCGCCGCAGGTTTTGACCCGCGAGGATGCGCGGCTCGCCGGTCCGCTGGCAGCGATCCGCAAAGCTACAGCCGAACGGCTCGCAGTCGCCCCCGAGGCCGCTCCGGCTGCTACCCCTGCTCCGGCACATTAAAGGAAAGCGAGCCGGTGCGGCAAAGAGAGGCCTCTCCCGGAGTTCCAGCATGGTAGGAAGTAAGCTATAAGGTAAGCGGAGAATTCCATGCAGAGCTCACTCAAGGTCCTGATTGTCGAAGACGAGCCCCACGCGCTGATGGGACTCGCCGAGTTGATCTCCGGCTGGGGATACCTGACCGAGACGGCGCGCGACGGCATCGAGGGTTGGGAGAAGGCGCAGGCCTGGGACCCGGCGATTGTCGTCACCGACCTGAAGATGCCACGGCTGGACGGCATCGGCCTCCTGCAGAAGCTCACCGAAGACGGATCTGGACTCAACTCCAATCTGGCCGTGATTGTGCTCACCGCCATGGGATCCATCCAACTGGCAGTCGACGCCATGAAGATGGGCGCATACGACTTCTTGCAGAAGCCGGTGGACGCTACACGGCTGCGGACGATCCTGGCCAACGCCACACGGCAGCGCGAAACCGTCATCGAGCTTGAGATCGCGCGCCGGCGGTTGCGCGAGACCGGAGTGCTGGGCTCGATGGTGGGCAGTTCCAAGGCGATGAGGGAGATCTTCGGCCTGATCGAGCAGATTGCACCCTCCAACGTCTCGGTCTTGATCACGGGCGAGAGCGGCACGGGCAAAGAGCTGGTGTCACGCACCCTGCACGAGCTGAGCCCGCGGAAGCCGCGCCCCTTTGTCGCGGTCAACTGTGCTGCCATCCCCGAGACGCTGATCGAGAGCGAGATCTTCGGCCATGAGAAGGGCGCCTTCACCGGCGCGGTAGAGCGGCGCGCCGGCTGCTTTGAGCTGGCGGCCGGGGGAACGCTGCTGCTGGACGAGATCGGCGAAATGCCCTCTGGCACGCAGGCCAAGCTGCTGCGGGTTCTTGAGGAACGCAAGCTGCGCCGGCTGGGCGCGCGCACCGAGCAGGATGTGGACGTGCGGGTGTTGGCGGCCACCAATCGCGATCCCGGCGAGGCCGTTGCCGAGGGCCGATTGCGGCCTGACCTCTACTATCGACTCAACGTCTTCAACATCCATATGCCGCCCTTGCGCGAACATATGGAGGATCTGCCGGGCATGGCCGAAGCGATGCTCGTGCAGATGAATCAGAAGCATGGCAGGCGTGTCTCCGGCCTGGCGCCGTCGATGCTGGACCGGCTGATGTCCTACGGCTGGCCGGGCAATGCGCGCGAGTTGCGCAATATGATCGAGCGCGCGGTGGTGCTTTGTACGGATGGCACGCCGCTCGATGCCGGACACCTGCCCCCCGGCTTCGGCAAGGCGCAGGCCCAGGCTGCGCAGGCCCTGGATGCGAACGTGGTCCAGGTGCGCGTAGGCTCAACCGTGGATGAGATGGAGCGGCTGCTGATTCTTCGCACCCTTGAATCGACCGGGCAGAACAGGACCCGCGCCGCGGAGATTCTGGGCATAAGCCTGAAGACGATGCACAACAAGCTCAAGGAATACAGTCACGCCCACGCGGAAGTTGAGCCCTAGTGCCACTGAGCCTTAATTCATGCGACTGAAGACCAAACTCGTGCTGGCCATCACCCTGCTGGTCTTTCTGATCGGCGGGCTGCTGTCGCTGGTCTATGTCAGCGAGTTGCTTCATGCGGCCGTTCAGCAGTCCTACGACACCAACAAGATGGTGGCCAACCAGGTGCGGTTTGCCCTGCAAAACGCTCTCGAAGCAGGGCTCAAAGACCGCCAGGTCGATCCCAACAATCCCGCCCAGTTGCGCAACCTTGAGGCCGAGGCGGTGCGCGACAACGCGCCGCTGCAGGCCGTGGTCGACTCGGTGAACCGCTATTCGCTCACCGTCTACGACATCAACATCGGCGATAAACAGTCAGCCACGCTGCTCAGCACCAATCCGGAGAACGAAGACAAGCCGCTGCCGGTCCGTCCCAACTACGAAGAGCTTCTTCATGCCAGTCCGATTCAGTTCATGAAGCAGGTCTTCGGCCCGCCCAGGGTCTTCGACGTGGTGGTGCCTCTGGAGCGCAATGGCGAACCCTTTGCTAGCGTTCACGTGGGAGTGCGAACCACGCTGCTGCGCGCCGTCTATGCGCCCTGGCTCTCCGCGGCGCTCACGCTGATGGAGCTTGTGCTGGGCACGGCGCTCTTCGCGGCCTTCCTGTTGAGCAACCTGGCGCTCCGGCCCCTGGAGCAGATCAGCCTGCAACTGGACTACTGGACTGCATCCGCGGGGGCTGCCATCGAGGCTGCCGGAGAAAAGAAAAAGGTCCAGCAGCAGGATACGGCAGCTCGTGTCTCCAACAAGATCGAACTCATCGGCCAGCGGATGCGCAGTGTGGAGGAGGTCTTCTCCGCATTGAAGGAGAATCTTGACCAGGTTCTCCTGAAGCTGCAGGACGGCATCCTGCTCTTCACCGGCGACGGACGCGCGGTGCTGGTCTCCGAGGCGGCGCGGCGGTTTCTGAATGTGGAAAGAGGCAGCCTGCTGGGCCAGCAGGCGTGTGAGATCTTCGACCCCTCAACGGTACTGGGAAAGACCCTGCTCGATGCCTTTGAAGCCGGCCGTACCCTGGTGAAGGAGGAGGTTCTCACCGAGACCTGGCGCCGCATAGAGGCCTCGCTGGACTTTGTCCACGACGACCGTTCCAGTCAGGCATTGGGCGCGCTGGTTACGCTGCACGACCTGGAGTCGGTCGAGGAGATCGAGTCGGAGTTGGAGCTCTCGCGGCGTATGGCCGCCATCGGCCGGCTTACCTCCGGCGTCGGCCACGAGGTCAAAAACCCCATCAACGCCATCGTCGTTCATCTGGAGCTGCTCAGGACCAAACTGGGCGAGGCCAACGAGCCGGCGCTGCGCCACCTGGAGGTGATCGACGCCGAGATTCATCGCCTTGACCGGGTGGTGCAGACCCTGGTCGACTTCTCTCGTCCTGTCGAGTTGCAACTCCGCGAGCAGGATCTGCGTCCAGTAATTGCGGACGTGCTGGCGCTGGCCGCCGAGGATCTCTTCAGGAACAATGTGACCCTGGTGAGCCGGCTGCCGGACAAACCGATGGTCGCGAATCTCGACGCGGACCTGTTCAAGCAGGCGGTGCTGAATGTCATTCAGAACGGCGCGCAGGCCATGCAGCACGGCGGAACGCTGGAGGTGATCCTCGAAGAGGACCGGAAGGTGGCAGTCCTGCGCATCGGCGATGAGGGTCCGGGCATCCCCGAAGAGATTCGCGAGAAGATCTTCGACCTCTACTTCACCACCAAGAGCGGAGGCAGCGGAATCGGACTGGCGATGACCTATCGGATTCTCCAGTTGCATCATGGCAACGTAGACGTACAATCAAAGGCAGAGCGTGGCACGGAATTCCGGCTGCGAATTCCACTCGCCACCACGGAATGGGGACGCCGGCATCTTCCGCCGGCGAGCGTTGACAATGAGGGGGCACGGTCCTGAATGATAGGCGACAAAATCAGTTCGGTCTATCTGCGCCTCCGGAGCTTGCGGAAGAAGCATCGGATCTATAACGATCTTTCGCTTCCCGACACATTTCGCAGAATTTATAACACCAAGACCTGGGGCGACGACGGCGAGCGATTCCACTCAGGAGCCGGGTCGCGCGGGCCGGTCGCGGAACAATACTGCGCCTCCGTGGTCAACTTCATCCGGGAGCATCGGGTTGAGAGTGTCGTCGATCTGGGCTGCGGCGACTTTTCCGTCGGAAGACAGATTCAGCAAGCAACCGGCGTGCGCTATATGGGCATCGACGTGGTCCCGGAACTGATTGAGCATCACAGAAATACGGTTCACAATCCTCTCGTCAGCTTTCATTTGGCCGATATCACCAGCGACCCATTGCCGGCAGCCGGCTTATGCCTGATTCGCCAGGTGCTGCAACACCTCAACAACGAAGAGATTGCCAGGACCCTCGCAAATCTCAAGAACTTTACCTGGGTGCTCATCTCCGAGCATGTTCCGGTTCATCCAAAGTCGATCAATCGCGATAAGCCGCATGGGCCCGATGTGAGGGTGCGCTACGGTTCCGGCGTTTATGTTGAACAGCCGCCGTTCTCGATGCCGGCAGCAGAGCTGTGGAACTTCCCGTTGAAGAAGAATTCGATGTTGAGAACGGTGCTTTTCAGGCAAACCGGCTCCAGAATGACCGAAGCCATGGCCTGACAATTGACTTTGCCAAGGGAAAGAAGAATGAAGTTGCCTGCAAAATGCGTTGTGTGGTTGCTGCCGTTGCTGTTGCTGACGGGCTGCATCCCCTTTCACAGGACAAATCAGGCTCAGGTTCAGCCTCTTGCGCCTCCCATTGAGGACACGCCTCCGCCCAAGCCTGTGCCTTCGCCCACCGATCTGCCGCCATCGGTCGTGACGGTTCCGGCCCAGACCCCAGCGCCCGAACCCGCTGCCCAGCCGGAGGAAAAGCCGAAGCCGCCGGTCCGGCACAAAAAGCCAGCCCCCGCGCCCCAGCCGCCACTCGCTGCGAACAACACGCAGCAAGCCTCCATTGGAAACCCCGGCGTGAGCGCCATTGGCCAGCTTTCATCCGGCGAACCTTCCGACCAGCGGCAACAGACGCTGAACTCCATCTCGGACACGGAGCGCGGGCTCAAGAGCATCAGCCGCGAACTCAGCGACGCGGAGAAGAAGACCGCCGACCACATCCGGGAGTTTCTGAAGCAAGCCAGGGCGGCGCTCACCTCCGGCGATTTGGATGGAGCGGCCACGCTGGCAGCCAAGGCCAAGGTGCTGCTGGGTGAGCTGAGCAAGTGAATAGGGATTAGGGATTAGGGGGTAGGGGTTAGACATCAGCTGCATAAACCGGTTTTGAAGGGGCACTGTTTCAACCGCACCCCGCAAGGATTATTACCCCGAGAGCTTTGAACATCGATAGCTCTCAAATACGTTTCAACACTAACGATTCAACCGGCCCTATTCCCTAACCCCTAATCCCTCGTCCTTTTACCGCTCTCCCCAGCTCAGCTTGCTGCGCAGCGCCTCGAAGAACCCGCCCTCGCCGATGCGGACCAGATTGACGGCATGACTGGATCTCCGGCAGCGCACTTCGTCGCCCAGAACCAGCTCGACTGCCTTCTGGCCGTCCACGGTCAGCAGCGCCTGGTTTTGGATTCCCTCGACCCTGACAGTGAGCGATGCGTCGCCGCGGATCACGATAGGCCTGAGCGTGAGCAGATGCGGGCAGATGGGCGTCACCACCATCGCGTCCACATTGGGCGTCAGGATCGGGCCGTTGGCGGCCAGCGTGTAGGCCGTCGACCCGGTCGGTGTAGACACGATGACCCCGTCGGCGCGGAACCTGGCCACCCTCTTGCCGTCCAGCTCGACGGCGAAGTCGCCCATGCGTGCAATGTCGCCCTTTGAAACTACCACCTCATTCAGCGCCCGGTAGGTCGAGCACGACTCGCCGCCACGCCAGAGCTCAGCGTGCATCAGGGCACGCGTATCGAGGTCATGGCAGCCGCTGTGCCAGCACTCCAATGTCGAATAGAGATCGGCCAGGCGGACTTCGGTCAGGAAGCCGAGAACCCCCAGGTTTACGCTGAGGATCGGCGTGCCCGTCGCGGCAAAGATACGCGCCACAGCCAGCAGGGTTCCGTCGCCGCCCAGCACGATCACCAGCCCCGGCGCCTGCTCGGGCATCGCCACGCGATCCACGGCCGGCGCTGCCGCGGTGTAGTGTCCGCCCTCCAGGTCAAGCAGCGGTTCATACCCGTGCTGGCGCAACCAGGCAATCAGCTCCGGCAGCAGCTGGGTCAGCTCTTTCTTCCGTGATTTGCAGACGATCGCGACACGAACCATGCGGTCCTAGTGTAACGGATGAGGGTGGAAGATTGACCAAACCGTCCTCCCGTCGTCTAGTATACTTGGCATGAAATCCAGACTCTTTTTACCCCTCCTCTGTGCATCGCTGCTCCCAGCGGTGCAAGCATACGCTACGGTCCTGCCGGAGACCTGTGGCAAGGATGAGATCAAGTTCGATGTCAAAGTCAAGGCGCCAGCCGAAGGTCAGCCCTCGCCGGATATTGCGCCCCCCGCAGCAGGCAAGGCGCAGATCGTGTTCATCGAGACCGTCGAAAGATTTGGCTTATTCCTCACTACACCAGCGGTTCGCTTTGCCGTGGACGGGGAATGGGCGGGAGCCACCAAGGGAGAGTCGCACTTCGCCATTGATATCAACCCAGGTGTACGCAATGTGTGCGCGAACTGGCAGGCCGATGGGGGCGACGAGAGCAAGAAGGTCGGAATGGAGACTTTTACAGCCGAGGCCGGGAAGGTCTATTACTTCCAGATAAAGATTCGAGTGAAGCAAGATAGCCAGGGTTGGACGAAGGAAAGAACATTCGATCTAACTGCCCTCAGCGCAGAGGAAGGCCGGTACCGGGCCAAAGCCTCGGGACTCAGTGTCTCAAAAGGCAAAAAGACCAACTAATGCGGCTTCTTTGGCTTTAGCCCAAGCTGCCAGGTTTTGGAGCCAAACCCTCTGCCGCACTCCGCCGGGCATAGAGCAGGAACTCCCGGTTGCCCTCCGTGCCGGTGATCGGCGAAGGAATCGTCTCGACCACCTCCCAGCCCAGCGACAGGACGCAATCAGCCACCCTGTCGATGGCAAGCTGGTGCGCCTCAGGGTCCCGCACGATGCCCCCCTTGCCGATGTGCCCGCGCCCGGCTTCAAACTGCGGCTTGACCAGAATGACAGCTTCCGCGAGCCCCGGAGCCGCGGCCAGCACCGGCCCGAGCAGCAGCGTCGCTGAGATAAAAGAGACGTCCATCACCAGCAGGGTGAGTCGAGGTTCGTCACGCCCCTCTTCGAGCGCCGTCGGGGCGAGATAGCGCGCATTCGTGCGCTCCACCAGGCGGACCCGCGGATCGTTGCGCAGCTTCATGGCGATCTGGCCAAAGCCAGTATCTACCGCGGTGACGTGCGCCGCGCCATGCTGGAGCAGGCAATCTGTAAATCCTCCCGTGGAAGCGCCCACGTCCAGGCAGGCACGGCCCTGAACCTCGATCGGCCAGTGCTCGAGCGCCCCGGCCAGCTTGACTCCGCCACGGCTCACGTAGGGAGGGTCCTCGCCCAGCAGGCGGATGGGAGCGTCTTCAGGAACAGCCGTGCCGGGCTTCTCCACCTTCTGTTCCCGCACCAGAACCCGGCCGGCGAGGATCATCGCGCGCGCGCGTTCGCGGCTGGGAACAAGCCCTCGCTCGACCAGCAGCAGGTCCAAGCGCATTTTTGTGCTGCCGGCCATCTCGACCCTCGTTTCACACGCCGAAAAAACGCTTCGCAGAATTCAAATTGGACGTAGAAACAGCCAAAGAAGCCTTCCCTCGCGGGAGAACCTCTTTGGCTGTCACGATCCGCATCGGCCCTGGGGAACGCCCTATTTCAGCTGCGTCACATCCTGCGCCTGGCAATCGATGAGCGAAGATGAGGGCTCCACAGTCGTCCCCAGCGGCGCTCCAACTACTTGATACCCTCCGGGCAAATCGGGCAGGTTGCAGGGCTGGCCGTGGCCGGGAGTCCGGCTCATGTTGTTACTGTTTCCACCGACGGCGTTCTGCGTGCTCACCCGCACATCCACCACATTGCCTTCCAGCAGCACCGTTGTGTCGATAATATCCAGATCGGTGCGGATGACGGTCAGGTAAGGGCTGTCAGGCGACGCCACATAGACCTTGCCCTGGGTCGAATTCGCCGTTGAAACCAAGGTGCGCGGGTAGCCTGTGACAGCCAGCGTCTTTTCCACTGTGTGGCTGCTCAGGTTCACGATGGTCACCGATTGGTCGGATTGGTTGGCCGTATAGGCGCGAAGATTGCCGGCTGCATCGGCAACCACAGTCACGCTGGCGGGATGATTGCCCACCGGAATGGTAAAGGTGGTGCCAAAGGTCGGGCTGTCGTTGCCGTACTCGTCCAGGCTCACGTCGATGACGCTGATCGAGTTGCCGTCGTAGTTGGCCACGACCAGTTGGTTGGTCGCCGCGTTGTACTCGGCATAAACGGGGCCGGCGTGCGTCAGGCCCGGCGCTGGGCTGACCGGCAAGGTGGGATGGCAGGTGTAGGCCTGGTTGTCCAGGTTCATGCAGCCAGCGGGTGGGCAAACACACTGGTCCAGCGTGTCATCCTGGGTGTTGATCACCGAGATGGTGTCGCTGCCCCGGTTGAGCACAAAAAGCCGCTTGGAATCGCTGCTGCCGACGGCGTAGACAGGGCACAGAGCATTCTTGGTCCCGGCGAGGTCATTGGTGGGGTTGGTGGGGTCCAACACGATCTTGGCCGAAACCGAAGAGCTAGAGACCTCAATTCCGTCCGCCACGCCATTCAATTGAACTGTTGTGGGCGAAGTATTGCACTCCAGCCCTGTGGAATCGGATATCCCCTGGCTAATGCCGAAGAAGCGCTGGGAGTTTGTGCCAGAGTTTGCCACCATCACCGGCGTGGGCGCCAGCGGTATGGAGCGCAGGAAGGTCTGGGGGTTCCCCGTGAAAGTATCGGCGACGTTCCCATCGAGATCGGCCGCCCACAGGCCGCTGCCTGGCGAGAGCAGGTTCACCGGCTGCGCTGTGCTGGGCAGCGTGGTGTAATTCACGTTCTTTTCCTGCAAACTGGTGGAAACAGGAAAGTTGGTCAGGGTGTGATCGCTATTGATCGTGTATCCGGTACTGCCGGAGGCGTCCACGGTAAATGTGGTCGGGCCGGGGCCAATGCAAGCCGAAGCCATGATCGAATCTCCGGAGTAGTCGATGATCGTGGCGATTCCGGCATTTTCGACGGGGCAAGACGAACTAATGGTCGAATTACTGGCCAATGGAGCCGAAACCGCCACCACAAGCGACAGTGGCTCCGGGGAAGGCCCAGTGGGATTGATGGGTGTAACCACGGGCCGATAGTTGTTGCCGCAGCCTGCAACCAGGGCAGCAGCCGCAAGCGCCGCACCCGCCTGAACCAACCGCACACGCGCGGGGCCAAAACTCATGCTAAAAAACCTCATTCAGTTCGTTCCTGCTTACCTCGTGATTGTAAATCAGGAGGCCGGGTCAGGAGCATAGCTACAGGGATGCTCCGGACCCGTGGCAGGCCGCGAGTCTACCAGCCCTGAATCAATGGCCTGCGATCTCCACAATTGCGCTCTCCGGCCCGCTCCAGGCCGGGTCGCCCAGGCTGGTCAGCTTCTGCCGAGCCTCATCCCAGTGCAGCCGGGTCACGCTGCCCGCGCCCTTTTCGTAGGCGTAGGTCACGCCGTCGTCGGAGAAGAGCGTGAAGTCGGCGTCCGCGCCGGGATAGACACGGACTTTGGAGATGGCCTGGGCCTGATGCGTGCTCTCGACCGGGACGCCCATAGGAACAATTGACCCCGCCCGCACAAACAGCGGAATCGTATCGATAGGGGCTGAAGCGGTCACGGTCTGGCCACCCTTGATCCGTTCGCTCGTCCAGAAGTTGTACCAGTCGGCCCCGGCGGGCAGGTAGACTTGCCGGCTGGTCGCGCCCTGTTCGGTCACTGGAGCCACCAGGAACGCCGGGCCAAACATGTATTCATCCCGCAGGTCGACCACCTTGGGGTCGCCGGGGAAGTCCAGCGGCAGGGCGCGCATATACGGCGCTCCGGTCTGCCAGGTTTGATAGCCGAGCGAGTAGATGTAGGGCATCAGCTCGTAGCGCAGGCGCAGGTACTTCTCCAGGATCGGCTCGGCCTCTTTGCCATACGACCATACCTCATTGGTTGGACGGCTGCCGTGCGTGCGGAAGATGGGCAGAAACGCCGCGTACTGGAACCAGCGCGTGTAGAGCTCCGGAAAATCGTCGTAGCCGCCCACGTTATCACGAGCGTCGGATGGGTCGAGCAGGGGTTTGTGGGCCGGGTGGTGTTCCTTGGGAAGATACTGCCATCCGCCCGTGTCGTTCGACCAGTAGGCCAGCCCCGACGCCGCTACATCCAGCCCGGTAGGAATCTGCCGCTTCAGCGTGTCCCATGTGCCGGAGATATCCGACGACCAGACAATCGTCGCGTTGCTTTGCTCTCCCAGGTAACCGTCGCGGGAGAGGATCAGCGCCCGCTTCCCCGGCTCGTCCTTGCGGAAGCCGTCATAGAGCGCCTTGGTGTGGAAGTACGGATAGACGTTGAAGTACTGCGTCCCCGGCCCAATGTGAAAGTACGCGCCATTCGGCGGCAGGTCCGGCTCCGTCTCATCGGCCCACAGAGAATCAAAGCCCTGGCTCACAATGTTGTCGTGCAGCGTCTTCCAATACCACGCCGCGGCTTCGGGATTGGTGGTGTCGATGTCCGATCCGGCACGGTCGTAGGGCAACCCGTCGATCGGCTTGCCGTCGGCCGTCGAGATGAGCCAGCGCTTCTTCAGCAGCTCGTCGTAAAAGCGGTCCGCAGCCAGAAAACGCGGCCAGACGCTGATCATCGTCTCGAAGCCCATCTCATGCAACTTCTTGTTCATCGCTGCCGGATCAGGCCAGAACTTCGCGTCAAAATCGAACTGCCCCATCTTGGTGTAATAGAACCAGTCCACCACCAGCACATCGGCCGGCAGATGCCGGTCGCGATAGCCCTGCGCCACATCGAGCAGCTCCTTTTGGCTGCTGTAGCGCTGCTTGCACTGAATATATCCATAGGCCGACTTGGGCAGCAGATGCGTCGGCCCGGTCAGTTGCTTGTAGCCCGCAAAAATCTCATCGGCCGTCGAGCCGGCGATCACAAAGAACGAAACCCGGTCGCCCACCTGCGAGCTCCACTTGGTCTGCTCGTTGAAGCCCGGTTCGATTGTCGTCTTCGAAGGGTTATCCCACAGCAGCCCGTAGCCCTTGCTGGTCAGCAGAAACGGCACGCAGAAGCTCTGCCCCGCCGGCGCGTTATAGTCTGCCCAGCAGTGAACCACATGGCCGCGATGATCCAGAAAGCCCTCCTGGTTCTGCCCCAGCCCGTAATAATGCTCGTCCTCCGGCGAGCGAAAATTCGCGCCCACGGTAAAAAATTCGTCGTCGGTCGGACGCCGGTCAGCCAGCACTGCGGCAGTTCCATCCTTCTGATTCGGAACGACCTGTGTCCAGCCCGTCATCTCCAGCAGCCTCTTGCCATCCGGCGTGGAGAGGGTAATGTGCGCGGCTGGCGTCGAGCTGGGGAAGAAGCTCGCGCTGTCGTCCCACGGCTTGCCTTCCCGGATCACGGTTGCCACGATACGCGACGATTGATAAATGTCGGCCTTGTCGGTCTGGCTGGCGCTCCAGCCCGCGGCGGCAGGTGCGGCAATGACGCCATACCCCGGCCCGGCCAGCGCTCGGTCGGGCTTGATGCTCAGCGTCACGCGCAGAATGTTCGGCGCATAGGGCTCAAGCACGATGGTCTCGCCCTTGCGGTCGAGTTCGAGCCGCTGGTTGGGAGACTGGGCCAGAACGCTGCCCGCCGCAAAAACGATTCCGCCAAAAACTGCGAGTAAAGCTGAAAGCCTTTTCATCGAAAACTCCATAAGCAACTGGAAATGCCTGAAAAACTGCCGCGCAGTTGAGTGTAAACTGCGCGCCCTGAACTTTCCCAGCAAGACAAGTGGCTTCTTCCCACCCCGCGGTCAGACGTTACGATGAAGCGTGGCCCAAATAAAGCTGCTCTGGCAATCGAAACTTGTGCTGCTGCTGGTCCTGCCCTTTGCGACCGCAAGCGTGGTGCTTCAGGGCCACTGGTGGGCGATCAACGCCGCGCCGGTGGCGATTTGGACCCTGGGCCTGAGCCTGATCTTCGGGCTGGTTGTCCATCGGTTGCACGCAGCCACTGCCGCAGCGGCCTTTGCCGGAGCTGCGATCACCGCCAACCTGATGTTCTCGACCGCAAGTTTCCCCTATCAGCCGTGGCGAACGGCGCTGGTCCCAGTGCTGGCGGTCTTCCTACTCTCATTCGTCGCGACGCGCCTGGGCCGCGACCAGAAGGAGAGACTCGGAACAGCAGAGAAGCGGCAAGGGCGCACCGCCGCGCAGGTGGCCGCGAACCTTGGAGTCGCGGCCATGATCTCCAGCGAATTTGTACAATCCTGGCTGATCGATAGCCACTGGTTTTCGCCAGGCGGTCTCGCGCCCATTCCAATCTTCTCGCCGATGCTCGCAGCGCTGGCTGAGGCCGCCGCGGATACGGTTTCCTCTGAAGTGGGTCAAGTACTGAGCAATCACCCTCGCATGATGACCACCCTGCGAACGGTCGAGCCCGGCACGGACGGCGCGGTGAGCCTGGTTGGCACCCTGGCTGGCGTAGCCGCTGCCGTAATCGTTGCCTTTGCTGGAAGCCTGGCAATTGGCGACGGCACGGCGGTCTTTTGGATCAGCTGCGCGGGCGCCGTTTTCGGCTTGTTCTTCGACAGCCTGCTCGGCGCAACTCTGGAACGGCGCGGCTGGCTGAACAACGATGCTGTGAATTTTCTCTCAACCGCCAGCGCGGCGGCGTTTGCCCTGGGATTGCTGGCAATCCTACCTCATCCCGGAGTGGGATAGATTTGTGAGTGCTCACCTTCGGCGCGAGGAACGCGGAGAGAATAGAGCATTCGGTAAAACTCCGGTGGAGTGTTCACAAAAGATCAGACTGTAGCATAGGCGTTTGCGAGACTGGAGGAGGCTGCGTCCGCGCAAGTGCCGTGAATGGCATCCAGGATTTCCGGATGCGGCCCAAGAGCTGCCGTCCAGAGGCTGACAGTATGAGCAAGCGACCGGGTAAAATGGTTCTTCTGGTCGAGAAGAATCCAACAGATGCGCGTCTGATTCAGAAGATGCTCGACAGCCAGCCCTCGCACACGATTAAGTTGCTTCACGCCGATTCCATGAGCGAGGCCAAGAGGCATCTTGCGGGAAATGCGATCGACGTTATTTTGCTTGACCTGGAGTTGGCCGGAGCGCACGGACTGGATGCTTTACGGCAGGCGCACCTAGCCGCCCCGAGCACGCCGATTGTTGTACTATCCGGTGTCGCAGGCGAACCTCTGGCCGTGCAGGCCATGCACGATGGCGCCCAGGACTATCTGATCAAGGGCCAGATCGAACCGCGCGAACTCTTGCGGGCCCTGCGCAATGCCGTTGAACGCAAGATCTTCAGCGAGATCATCTTCGAGGAAAAGGAACGCGCCCAGGTCACACTCGACTCCATCGGCGATGCCGTCATCTGCACGGACATTGAAGGAAACCTCACCTTCCTCAATCTGGTCGCGGAGAGGTTAACCGGCTGGTCGCAGTCGGAAGCGGAAGGGAAACCCATCGCCGGGGTCTTCCAGATTGTGGACCCTTCGACTCGGAGGACTATCGCCAATCCGATGGAAGCGGCGGTTTCCCAGGACCGGACCGGGCATCTGCCGGTGAACTGTCTTCTCACTTCGCGAGACGGAAGCGAGTTCTTCATCGAGGACACCGTGGCCCCCATTCACGACAACGAAGGGAAGGTAACCGGCTCAGTCATCGTCTTCCGTGACGTGACACATGCTCGTGCGCTGGCGCAAAAGGTCGTCCACGCGGCCGAGCACGACTTTCTTACCGGCTTGCCCAATCGAATTCTTCTGAGCGACCGGCTTGGGAAAGCGATCGCCATGGCGCGGCGTCATGAGGGGCTTGTGGCAGTGCTGTTTCTGGATCTGGATGGCTTCAAACACATCAACGACTCCCTGGGACATCCGGCCGGCGACAAGCTTCTTCGCTCTGTTGCAAAACGGGTGTCGGAGTGTATCCGCAGCCCGGACACTGTCAGCCGCCAGGGTGGCGATGAGTTCATCGCGTTGCTTGAGGAGTTGTTTCAACCTGAAGATGCCGCCAATGCGGCCAGAAGAATACTTCGGGCTGTGGCTGAAACGCATTCCATCAACGGTCACGAACTTCACGTGACCGCGAGCATCGGCGTGAGCATTTACCCCGACGACGGCCTGGATGCGGAGACGCTGATCAAGAACGCCGACACCGCGATGTACCAGGCCAAGGAAAGCGGGCGGCAAGGTTACAAGTTCTTCAAGCCTGAGATGAATCTTCGGGCCGTGAACCGGCAGTCCATCGAGGAGGATTTGCGGCAGGCACTGAAACGAAACGAGCTTACGCTGCATTATCAGCCAAAGATCGATCTCAAGACAGGAGCGATCACCGGGGCGGAGGCCCTGCTGCGCTGGACGCATCCCTCGCGCGGATCGGTTCCTCCGTCGCTGTTCATTCCCATTGCGGAAGACACCGGCATCATCCTTCCCATCGGCGCCTGGGTTCTGCGCGAGGCCTGCACACAGGCCAAGGCCTGGGCGGCTGCGGGCATGCCTGCTGCGACGATGGCTGTGAACGTCTCCGCGGTTCAGTTTCGGAACGCGGACTTTCTCAAAGACTTGTTTGCGATACTCAGTGAAACCGGTCTTGATCCCAGTTTGCTCGAACTTGAGGTAACAGAGAGCGTTCTGATGAAAGATCCAGAACTCGCGGCGCCGATCCTCAAATCCTTGAGGGAAGGGGGAATCCAGGTTTCGGTGGATGACTTCGGCACCGGCTACTCCAGCCTGAGCTATCTTCAGCAATTCCCTATCGACGCTCTCAAGATCGACCAGTCGTTCGTTCGCAGGATCGCTGACAACCCCGACGAAACGGCCATCGTCAGCGCCATCATCGCCATGGGGCAAAGTATGCACCTGCGAGTGATTGCCGAGGGCGTCGAGACGCTTGAAGACCTCACGTTCTTGAAGGCGCACACATGCGACGAAGCCCAAGGTTACTATTTCAGCCGCCCAGTGCCTGCGGAGGAGTTCGCCCGGCTGATCGCATCGCAGGCGCCTTGGTTGCGGGATTCACCGTTCGTCAGTGCAGATGCATCCGCCACGCCGTGTAGCTGAGAATCTCATGCATCACGCGCTCGAACTCACCCACGGTGTTGTTGGTCCCGCCATCGATGGCCACCCGTGGCCTCGGCGAGGTCAGCACGTCCAACCCATCGGCGGCGCAAATCTCATGAATTCTGAACAGATGCGTCCCATCGCTGACGATCACCAGCCGCCGAAGCCCGTTGGCCCGTGCGATGACGGCGATGCGGCGTGCTGATTCCTCTGTGTTGCGGCTCTGGGTTTCGGCGATGATGGCGCTCTCAGGAACGCCCATGGCCATCAGGTACTCGCGGCCCACTGCTCCCTCGTTGTACTGATCGCCGCCGTTCCCGCCCAGGGTGATGATGAGCGGGGCGATGCCGCGACTGTAGAGCGCAAGGGCGTGGTCCAGGCGGGCGCGGTAGACCGGGGAAGGCCGCCCGTCGTACTCCGCCGCGCCGAAGACGCCGATGGCGTCCGGCCGGACAGACTGATCGGCCTGATCCCGCCCGGCATAGCTCTCAATCTGCGCGTAGACCCAATAGCACCACCCCAGAGTCGCCGCGGCCAACGCGATCACAAGCAACAGCCCTGCGCGAAGTGCCCAATTGCGTCGTTTTGGTTGGGTCCGGCGTTTCATCGAGAACCTGTGAGTACAGGGAATAGGGACCAGGGAACAGGGAATAGTTGATCCCCGGCAAACCAACTGCATATCAACGACCCAAAGCTCCGAGCCTGTTCCCTGTTCCCTATTCCCTGTTCCCTGTCTTTCGCTACCTCTGCAACACCATCACAATCTCGTGCGTCGGAATGGCGCCCTCGCGCAGAATCTCCCAGCGTCCGCCCCCCAGCGAAAGATCGACGATCGTGGTGGGCTGTGCATGGCCGGTCGGGCCGCCGTCGATAATGAGCGGAATCCGGTCGCCGATCTGGTCGCGGACGCAGGCCGCGTGGGTACACTCTGTGGCCCCCTGCAGGTTGGCCGAGGTGGCCGTGATCGGCAACCCCAGGCGCTCAACCACCGCGCGGGGAATGGCGGCATCGGGCACGCGAAGGGCTACATTTCCTGTGTTGGCTGTAGAGCGCAGTGGCAGCTTGCTGCCTGCACGGACGATGATGGTAAGAGGGCCGGGCCAGAACTTCTCCGCCAGCTTGTCGATCAGCGGTTCGGTATCGCGGACCAGCTCATACGCCTGGGCCACGGAGGCGATCAGCAGCGACAAAGGCTTGTGCTTCTGGCGGGTCTTGATCTGGTAGATCTGCTCGACGGCATGAAGGTTCACCGGATCGACGGCCAGGCCATAGAAGGTGTCGGTCGGCAGGGCAACTACGTCGCCTTTGCGCAGACAGGAGACGATATAGTCGATCCGGTCTGGCTCTGGTTCATCGGGATGGACGCGCAAGATCTCCGCTGACAAAAAGGTCTACCTCAGTTCCCGAGTTCTGGTTCCCACAAAACGGGCGCGATCACAGCACCGGCCCCGCTCAAAAACCTGGCTGCAAGCCAAGCCTCTTCCCCGGCCTGCTCACAACAGCCCTAACAGTCTAGAATCGCGCTAGAGAGTGAATGGTTCGCACGAGATGCCTGTCCGCATTGTACAGAGTAAGCAGAATTCCCGCTTGAAAGATCTTCGCCGAGCGCTCACCCACCCCAACCGGGAGGCGCACACTCCTGCCGGTCGCGACGTCCGCGCTCTGGCAGGTATCGAAGGCCCAAACCTGCTTGAAGAGGCCCTCCGCGCAGGCCTGTGTGTGTCTTGTGTCTTTGTTGCCCAGGGCGCGGAACACCTGCTTGATGGGCTGGAGCTGCCCGCTCAGACCGAGGTGCTGCTCGTGCCCAGAGAGCTGTTGGACTCGGCGCTCTCGACCGAAACTCCCCAGCCGATCGCGGCCTTGGTTGAGCCGCCGAACTGGACCTGGCCCGACATTCTCACCGGCCGTGGGAATCGCAGACCACTCATTGTCGTCCTCGCCGGCCTGCAGGACCCCGGCAACCTGGGAACGATCGTGCGCTCCGCCGAGGCATTTGGCGCAACCGGGATCTTGAGCCTGCCCGGAACCGTCAGCGCATGGAATCCCAAGGCTCTCCGCGCCTCCGCCGGCAGTGCCTTCCGTCTGCCGCTGCTCTCCGTGGACGCAGAAAATTCCTTCGCCCGCCTGCGCGAGGCCGGCGTGAAGATCTGGACGACTGCCGTTCCTACCGCCGCGAACGGCGCTCAACCGGCCGGCCGCATCGACCTCGCCGGGCCGGTGGCGCTCGTAATCGGCAATGAAGGCAACGGCGTTCCCGCGGAGTTGGCCGCCCACGCCGATGGAGCAGTCACGATTCCCTGCCCTGGACCTGTCGAAAGCCTCAACGCAGCCATCGCCGCCAGCATCTTGCTCTACGAGGCCTCCAGCCAGCGAGCTCGAGCATTGATAGCGTAATATCCTGGGTGCCCCACCCTCGCCGCGTAGTTGTCTTTGCGGCCAGGGTGGGAAACCTCGAACCCCAATCAGCTTTGTCGATGAGCAACCCACGATGAGTCTTTTTGACGGCGAACCAGAGGGCCCCTCCGGCCCGCTCCGCACCGCGCCCCTGGCCGAGCGGATGCGTCCGCGATCTCTGGAAGAGTTCAGCGGCCAGGAGCACCTCGTCGGCCCCGGCAAGCCGTTGCGCCTCCAGATCGAGCGCGACGGACTCGATGCTTCAGGGTCGGGTTCCATGATTCTGTGGGGTCCGCCGGGAGTGGGCAAGACCACGCTGGCCAAGATCATCGCCGAAACCACCCAGGCGAGCTTCATCGAGTTCTCCGCCGTCATGAGCGGCATCAAGGAGATCAAGCAGGTGATGGCCACCGCGGCGCAGGCCTCCCAGATGCATTCGCGGACCATCCTTTTCGTCGATGAGATTCACCGCTTCAACAAGGCGCAGCAGGACGCCTTTCTGCCCTACGTCGAGCGCGGGACGATCCGGTTAATCGGCGCGACAACAGAGAATCCTTCCTTCGAGATCATCTCCGCGCTGCTCTCCCGTTGCAGGGTTTATGTGCTGCAACCGCTCACCGAGCAGCAGATCGCCGCGTTGCTCCGCCGCGCTCTGGAAGACAAAGAACGCGGCTTGGGAGCGCTAGAGATCACCGCGGACGACGATGCCCTTGAGCTGATCGCCAGTTATTCGAGCGGCGACTGCCGCTCAGCCTATAACACCCTCGAAGTCGCCGCCCAACTGGCTGTCGAAGGCAGAAAGCACATCGACAAAGCCATCGCAGGCGAAGCCGTCCAGCAGCGCGTGCTGATGTACGACAAATCCGGCGAAGAGCACTACAACCTCATCTCCGCCCTGCACAAAAGCGTGCGCAACTCGGACCCCGACGCCGCGCTCTACTGGCTGGCGCGCATGTTCGCCGCCGGAGAGGACCCGCTCTATCTCGCCCGCCGCGTCGTCCGCATGGCCGTCGAAGACATCGGCCTGGCCGCGCCCGAAGCCTTGAACCTCTGCCTTTCGGCCAAAGAGGCCATCGACTTTCTCGGCTCGCCCGAGGGCGATCTTGCGCTTGCCGAGGCCGTCGTCTATCTCTGCCTGGCGCCCAAATCGAACTCCGTTTACACGGCCTACGGCGCAGTGCAGGCCGAGATCGAACAGACCCGACAGGAGCCCGTCCCGCTGCACCTGCGCAACGCGCCCACAAAGCTGATGAAGGAACTCGATTACGGCAAGGGCTACCGCTATGCCCACGATGAAGAGGGCCGCGTAGCCGACATGGACTGCTTACCCGATTCGTTAAAAGGCCGCAGCTACTACAAGCCCACGCAAGAAGGTCGCGAAAAACTCCTGGCCCAGCGCATGGAAGAGATTCGTAAAATCCGGTCCGCCAAGCGCGGCGGAATATGAATCGCCCGTTGATCACCCACAAATGACTTCCCTCTCCAGAGAAGATGGTGTACAATTTGTGCATACGTAGAGGAACGTATGAGCTTCGAGTGGGACCGTGTCAAGGCTGAAGCGAATTTCAGAAAGCACGGAGTCCGCTTCGCCGAAGCAGAGCCGGTCTTCGTGGACGATTTTGCCGTAACGATCGCGGACGATGAATCGGACCCGCATGAACGGCGCTTCGTGTCGATTGGAGCAGGCGTGAAGGCAAGGATCTTGGTAGTGGTTTACTGCTTTCGCGGCAGCAATATTCGCATCATCTCAGCGCGGCTTGCCGAAGCACATGAGCGCGCGCAATACGAGGAGCACAGATGAAGCAAAGTTATGATTTCAGTCGCGGTAAGCGCGGACGGATTGCCCCGTCGGAGCCGGAGCCGCGCGGCAAGACGCGCATCACGATTCGGCTCGATGAGGACATCGTGAATCACTTTCTGCTCGAGGCCGACGCATCGGGCGGAGCAACAGGCTATCAAACGCTCATCAACGAAGCCCTGCGCCGTCACGTAGAGGGTAAAGCGCCAAAGCTGGAAGAGACGCTCCGCCGCGTAGTTCGTGAAGAATTGCGCGCGGCGAGTTGAAGGCTGGTTATCCCCCTCTGGCGACGCGTTTTGTTTTATCGTCGTATCCCATGTTCCGCTTCGAGGACATGGGATACGACGAACCTAGATCAGCCGAGCACGCAGACCTCGCGCCCCCCGTGATCCAAAGCCGCTAAGAAAGTGCTAGAATCACCTCGCGCGGGCCGATCGAAGGCCACCCGCGACTTCCCCGCTTTCCCCAAAATGGAGGACAACTATGAGTGAGCCCATTTCCTTTTCTCCGCACATCGTAGTCAGCAATGCAGCAGCGGCCATCGACTTCTACAAGGCAGCCTTTGGAGCCGTGGAATTAGCACGTCACCTCGCGCCCAACAGCGGCAAAGTGATGCACGCCGCCCTCAAGATCGCCGGCACTAACCTGATGCTCAATGATGACTTCTCCGCATCGATGGGAGAAAAGCCAGAGACCGCCGAGGCCCTGGGCGGCAGCCCGGTCGTCTTCCATCTCCAGACGGAAAACGCCGATGCCGCATGGGCCAAGGCTATAGCCGCCGGAGCCAAGGTCAGGATGCCTTTGAAAGATCAGTTCTGGGGCGACCGCTACGGAGTGCTGCGCGACCCCTTCGGCCTCTACTGGTCCATCGGCCAGACCATCGCCAAGCCAACCCCAGCCGAGGTCGAAGAAGCCGCAAAGGCCGTATTCGCGCACTGAAAGCCGTTTTTCGGGTCAAGCAAACCCTGGGTGCCCCACCTTCGCGGCGTTTTCGTTTTTGCCGCAAAGGTGGGACTCCTCGAACCTCAATCCATTCAATGCGCTGGCTTTGGCAGTTTTGTCAAAGCATCATTCACAATTCCGGGCGTCAGTACCTCCGGAAGCATCTGCGGTTCGCCTTGCCCCGGCGTATAAAGCGCGTAAGCGGGAACTCCACTGCGCCCCAAAGCCGTTAAGGCCTGCGTGATGGCCTCGTCGTGGCGGGTCCAGTCGGCTCGCAGCAACGCAACGTTCGCGGCTTGAAAGGCCTGCTTCACCTCCGGCTGATTCAAGGCCACCCGCTCATTCACCTGGCAGCTCAGGCACCAACTTGCGGTGAAGTCCACCAGCACCGGCCGCCCTTGCGCCTGGTACCGGCTGACCAACTCGGCCGACCACGGCTCCCAGTTGCCTTGAGCCTCAGGCGCTGACAGGGTTTCCGAGGCAATCACAAGCTTCTTCGGCGCAAAAAAAGTGACAGCAACCACGGCCAGCAATATCAGCCCAGCAACCCCAGCAGACCAGCGCCGGGCAGGCCAACGCCCCAAAAACCACCCGGCAATCGCCAGCAGCAAAAAGCTCGCCAACAGCGCCGCCAGCACGCCTGCCCCGTAAGCCTGCGCCAGCACCCAGGCCAACCAGATCACGGTCGCGAAAATCGGCACCGCGACGGCCTGCCGCAGCACTTCCATCCACGCACCGGGCTTGGGCAGCAGGCGCGTCCACGCCGGTTGCAGAGTCAGCGCGACGTAAGGCGCGGCCAGTCCCAGCGCCAGCGCCGTGAAGACGGTAAAGGTGACCGCAGCCGACTGGGCCAGCGCATAGCCGATCGCCGCTCCCATAAAGGGCGCCGTGCAAGGCGTAGCCACCACCACGGCCAGCACTCCAGTGAAGAAGCTGCCCGTATAGCCATGCTTTGCAGCAAGCGACCCGCCTGCGCTCGTCAGCGTCAGCCCAATCTCAAACTGCCCGGCCAGCGAAAGCCCTAGAAAGAAGAGCAGCCCGGCCATCAGCGCCAGAAAGACCGGCGACTGAAACTGAAATCCCCAGCCCAGCGTAGCCCCCGCCGCCCGCAGCCCCAGCAACACGCCCACCAGCACCCAAAAGGAGACCAGAATCCCCGCCGCATAGACCAGCCCATGCGCTCGCAGTTTGTGAAGCTCCCTGTGGCCGGTGTGAACCAGCGCCAGCCCCTTCAAAAAGAGCACCGGGAAAACACAGGGCATCAGATTCAGCAGCAACCCGCCGAGAAACGCCAAGCCTGAGATGCGCAGCAGATTGAGCAATGTCGTCGTGTGAGCATGCTCCGGAATCCCGGCGCCATAGGGTGAAATCGCCACCGCAGAGACTGACGGAGCCCTTGCAGGCACAGACGTGGCCGGAGCCTGGTAGGCCGGGGCGCTAGCCCCGGCATTAGCCGCGCTTCCATCACCGGGGGCTTTGGCCCCTGAGGCAGCATCCCCGGGACTCTGGCTGCCCGACGCACTCTGCGCCCCCGTCGCCCCCGGCGGCAATGCAACAATCTCGTAAGCCCGCCCGCCAGAGAGCTCTAGCACTCCCTTTAACTCTTTGGGATTCGCAATGAGATTTGCATCTTTCTTTAAGTCGAGGGTGAAGCCCCTCGCCGTGGCCGTGAACTTCTGCGGCGCAGGATTATCAAGAATGTCCTGCTCGGCGGGAAAGAGGGTGGCCTCGGTCTCGCGCCGCCCAGTCTCGACAGAGAGTCGAAAGCCGGTTGGCGTTGGTTGAAAGTTTGCTTTAGCGCTCGCTGGCAGAGGTTTTGGAATTGCAGGAAGAGACTTGGAATCTCTATGAAGAAAGAACGAGTCAAGCGGTTCATCAAAGTGCAAAATCTCATAAAGTTGGTTGTAGACGCCCCTGTGTATCTCTAGTTCAGCTTTGCCTGGGATGCAACTCTCGCGGCAGACCAGCCAATCAACCTTTGCATGGAGCGTGACCGGGGTAGCCTTGACATTATTGTCAACGTGAATCTTGAGCGGAAAAAGAACCTCGCCCTCATAGCCGTAATCCATCAGCGGGCCAAGCGCTAACCGCTTTGGCGCGGGAAACAGCAGCGGTCCGGCGGTGATCCCTGCCGGCAATGTCCATTGAATGCGAGGTGGCAGCCCCGCATCACCGGGGTTCTTCCAGTAGATGTGCCAGCCGGGCTCTAATTTGAAATAGAGGCCGACTTCATTCGTGAAGGGCTCGCCAATATAAAGCACGCCTTCGGGCGGAAGAAGCTGCACATGCACATGATCAGTATCGGCAGAACTCGACACAGCAAGCGCAGGCAGGCCCGCTGTGAGCAGGAAGAAAATCGAGAAGATAATCCGTGGAAAGCGCATCGTGAAAGAAGACCAACTCTTCTGTTGGACGCACCAAAGCCGCCGGAATGCGCAAAAACTCACTTGCCCGCCCAATAAGCCTGGTGGCCGAGGTAGCTGGCGTCGTCAAGATTCGCCAGAATCACCCGCCGCAGCGCCAGCACGTCCAGGTCGCCGGTCTGCTGATAGAGCACCGTGCCGTCAGGCGCCAGCAGCACTGTGTAGGGCACGCCCGACTCCCATTTCGGATCGAAGGCCGCCTGCATCGCGTAGGTATCCGTAGACGCGAAGATCAGGTTGCGCCCCGTGGAGTACTGCTTCTGGAGGAACTTCATCACGCCGGGTTTTTCGTCGGGCATATTCGTCGCCACTGTGACCATCTCGAGGTCGCGCGTGCGGAACATTCGATAGGTGGTTTCAAGATCGGGAAACTCGACTACGCACGGGCCGCACCACGTCGCCCAGAAATTCACCAGCAGCAGCTTGCCGGTCGGATTGGCGCGCAGTTTCTTGAGCGTATCGGCTGTGGCGTCGTCGAGCGTCACCGGCTCGGCTTCGATTTTCTTGAGATATGCTTCCCCGCTCGCGATCTTCGACTTCCACTTCGTCGAACAGCCAAAGACGCCGGTATGATCCACCGGCACAGGCTTGTCGGCCAGCAAGGCGTCGATGGCGTTGCGTGTGTCCTGGGTCTTGACCAGCGACTCGCGCTGGCTGTCGTCCACGCGGCCCTCGAAGCGCAGCTTGCGCTGGGCATCGAAGATGAAGACATGCGGTGTAGCCTTCGGCCCGTAAGCATTGGCCGTGGCCTGCGTAGCGCCGTCGTAGAGATACGGGAAGTTGAAGTGCCGGAAGGCCGCGCGAATCTTCATACCTTCGAGGTCGTCGCCCACATCGGTCCAGGCCAGTTCATCCAGCCGCACGGCATTGGGGTCGTTGGGCTCGATCATCACAAACTGCACGCTCTGGCCCTTGTAGTCTTCTACCAATTTTTTGAGCCGCGATTCGTAGAGCTGCGCCGTGGGGCAATGGTCGCAGGTGAAGACGATCACAAGCACCTTGGCGGCTTTGTATTCGGCCAGTGTATGCATTTTGCCGTCGATCCCCGGTAGAGAAAAGTCAGGCGCGGCAGAGCCGATGGTCAGCGTTGGGTGCGCGTTCTCGTCCTCGGGAGCGCAGACCGCGGATCCCATCGCGAAGATCATCAACAGAACGGGCAAAGCCGCCCTGGCCATGGCACGGCCCTTCGTTTTGAAAGGGCACGACTTCAGTCGTGCCGCAAACGCCGCAAAATCAACTCGGGCTTTAGCCCCTGAGGCATGCTTCTCGCTACTCATCTGGACCCGACCTCTCGATCTTCCGTTCCGGTGAAAGTATACCGCCGGAGCCTAAACATCCAGATCGTCGTCCGGCGCAGCGGCAACGGCCGTGCCTCGCCGTTTGGCCAGCAGATAGCCACGCAAAAACGGCTCCAGATAGCCGTCGAGCACCTTGTCCACATCGCCCACCTCAACCTTGGTGCGGTGGTCCTTGGCGATGCGATAGGGCTGCAAGACATACGAGCGAATCTGCGAGCCGAAGTTGATTTCGAGCTTCGAGTCTTCGACCTTGCGAGAGACCGCCCGTTTCTTTTCCAACTCGTATTCATAGAGTCTCGAGCGCAGCATCTTCATCGCCTTGTCGCGATTCTTGTGCTGGCTTCGCTCGTTCTGGCACTGAACGACAATTCCCGTCGGCAGGTGCGTCATGCGCACGGCCGAGTCGGTCGTATTCACGTGCTGGCCGCCCTTGCCGCCGGATCGATAAGTGTCGATGCGCAGGTCTTCAACCTTCAGGTCCACGTGGATCGTCTCGTCGATCTCCGGCGAAACAAAGACCGACGCAAACGACGTATGGCGGCGCTTGGCCTGGTCGAAGGGCGAGATCCTCACCAACCGATGCACGCCGCTCTCGCCGGCCAGTTGCCCAAAGGCATACTCGCCGGTGATGGTGAAGGTGGCCGATTTGATGCCCGCCTCTTCGCCGTCCTGGTAGTCGTTCATCTCGGTCTTGAAGCCCTGCTGCTCGGCCCAGCGCAGATACATGCGCATCAGCATCTCGGCCCAATCCTGGCTCTCAGTCCCGCCCGCGCCGGGGTGAACCGTCACGATGGCGTTCAGCGGATCGGCCTCGCCATTCAACATTGTGCGCGCTTCAAGCTCTTCGTTGAAGACGGCCAGGGCCTTGATGTCGCGTTCTAGATCGGCGAGCACATCTTCGCCTTCCTTGGCCAGTTCAAAGTAGGCCTCGATGTCGCCTGTTCGGCGCACCAGCTCCTCATCGTCGGCCACCATCACTTCCAGACGCTTTTTGTCGCGCATGAGCGGTTTGGTGGCGTTTGGATTGGACCAGAGCGTCGGATCGGCCAGCTTGGTTTCTATTTCGGCGAGTTCCCTGCGGATGCGAGCAGGGTCAAAGATACTCCCGCAGGTCGCGGACTTGATCGCGCACGGGAGCATAAGCGAATTCGAGATCGTTGATCGACATGCTTGGCTCTAGACCTGACTTTGGACTGAAGTGTGAGGCTGCAATTCTTGACTGTTTTAGAATACCACCGTGTTGTTTCGGCTGGTTCAGCGGCCTTCAACTTCCAAAGCAATTGAAATATATCGCTTTACATATAACGCGACTCGGTATATCCTGACTCTGCATGATTCAAAGCTTCAAGGATGCTTGGACGCGGGAACTCTATGAGTCGGGTTCCGGCAGGCGCTGGGCGAGTATCCGGGCAACAGCCCAGCGCAAGCTCGACCAGATTGACACCTCAAGCTCTCTCGACGACCTGCGGACTCCTCCGGGAAATCGGCTGGAGGCTTTGAAGGGCGACAGGAGCGGCCAACACAGCATACGGATCAACGATCAATACCGTATCTGCTTCGTCTGGAAGGACGATGGAGCGCACGATGTCGAGATCGCCGATTACCACTGATGGGAGGACGAGAATGACGATTAAAAGACCCGCAACGGGATGGAAGTTGCAGAGAGTTACGACGCATCCGGGCGAGATGCTGCGCGAGGAGTTTCTTCTCCCTCTCGGCATTACGCAGAATGCGCTTGCGATGAGGATTCGCGTCCCCGCCACACGCATTGGCGACATCGTTCATGGCCGGCGAGCGGTCACGCCGGACACGGCGCTGCGCCTAGCACAGTTTTTCGGCAACAGTCCGGAGTTCTGGCTCAACCTCCAGCAGATGCACGACTTGTCAAAGGCCCGGCTCGAACTGAGCAAGTCTATTGAGCGGGAAGTTGAGGCTTACGCCGGGGCTTGAGTGGATTGGATTAAGGAAAAACTGCCGGGTCCGAAAATCCGGACCTGGGGCACCCAACTGTTCTTACCTAAGGAGTGGGTCTCTTGATGGCTCTGAGGCTTTACGCAGACGAAAGCTGTGACGATGAAAACGGAATATTTCGTATTGCGGGTTACTTGATGACAGATAAGCAATGGAGCGCATTAGATCAAAGAATCAGTACTGCTCTCGGTCACTTAAAGTGGTTTCACATGAAGAGTGGAGACTACAAAAAGCATCCGAAGGCCTATAGGAGGCTACTCCGAATCATTACTCCTAAGTCTGTCTTGGCAGGATTCTCCGTGTCTGTTAATAGGCACGAGTATGACGTAATGCTCTCAGAGCGATCTGGGAAACAGCCTCTCAAGTATTGGATGGGCAGCTCTTATTCCTTTCTTGTTCAAGCGGCGATGAGTCTTTGCGGAGCCTGGTGTCGCGAACAGAATATTACCGATCAATGGATAGCATATTTTTTCGAGGCAGGTCATCCGAGCCAAGGAGATGCGGATGCTCTTGTAAAACTATTCGACAAGAGACAATACAGGCAGCACGCAGAGCAGGCTCAATATGCTTCTCATACTTTCCTTGCAAAGGAGGGGCCTCTTGCAAGAGCACTGATCCCCTGCGATATTCTGGCCTGGCATCTGACCAATTGGAGAAGAGGTGGCAATCAATGTAAGGATTTACAAAGTCTTCTCATGGTTAGCACACACTATAAAGACTTCAATTCAGACGACATTCGCAACCTGATCGCTAAGTCAAAAACACGGATGAAAAACTTCGATAAAGCTGGAAGACCACGTACCCCCCAAAAAGGGTTTAGCTAACTATATCTCTGCCGGATTCTCGGACTTGGGATCGAACAGTCGGCTTCCTCTCCCCCTCCGCCCCTACGCCACCTTGATCTCATCGAGCAGATCGGGGTGACGATCCAGCACCTTGAGCAGCTTGACCAGGGCCAGGGGCGGCTTGGTCTTGCCGTTTTCGTAACGCGAGAACCCATTGACGCCGCCGCCAAAGATCTCGGCGGCTTCGCGCTGGTCGAGCGCGAGCTTCTTGCGCACCTTGACGATGAAAGCCGGGTCAACGAGGCCGGCATTGACCTGCTTGGAGAAGGCCTGCATCTCGCGCATGACGCGCTCCGAATCCTTCATATCGTGGATGGATTCGCCACAAGCCGGGCAGAAATCGCCTGTCGTCTTCAAAATGGTGGTCTCGCCCTTATAGCTATAGGGAATGTCACGGGTATTGCGGATCAACTCGGCCGCCCCGCAACCCGGACATTTCATCTCCAGAGCTCCTTGCAAACATTTGTCTCAAGCGTAAAGGCCCAAATCGGGCATGGGATAGTGCTTGCGGTTGCGGGTCCAGAGGGCGACATGGTTTTGCACGGCCGAAGCTGCGATGAGGGCATCGGCGATCTTGAGGTTGTGACTCTTGCTGTATTGGCGCAGGTACTCGCCTGCCAATTGGCCGATCTTCTGGTCGATTGCAACGCAGGTGAGCGGGGCGAAGAATCGGGAGATAATCGTCCGCTCGCTGGCGAACGCGCCTGCCCCTACCTCCGCGAAGGTGATCGGCGATACCAGAATGGGAGAATGCGAATCCGCCAGTTCGCTCCACTGCGCGAGGATGGCCTGATCCCGTCCGCGCAGAACCTCGATGACGATATCGGAATCGATCAGAACGCTCACTCGGCTTCCAGTCTCTCCAGCCGATCATCGTCGCGCAGATTGCGAATGAAGGCTTCCGCATCCTCCATGCCCGGACGATCTTTCCAGAGTCCAACGATGCCCAGCATGGCGGCGCGGCGCTCTTCCTGGTTCCCCATGTATCGCTCACGAGCGGCCACGCGTACCAATTCCGAGACAGTCACCCTTTCGAGCAGTGACTTCGCATGGAGCGCTGCCCAGAGATCATCTTCGAGATAGAGTTGGGTTCTCCTCATGATGTATAGCATACATCACTACGGTAGAGTGTCGCAAAGAATTTTTTTCTTCAAGCAGCGGGAGCGGCGACAAATGAGCGCAGCAAGCTTCTTCCCGACCAGGCGGCGATCACGAGTGCCGAAAAGACGCAGAGCCACGCAAACACATCGCCATGCGCCGTGTAGAAGGTGACATCGCTGCGGAAGCCGTACTGCGCCGGCAGCGCATCCACGGCATGGCGGGGAATGCTCTGCCGGACGCGGCCGTAGGGGTCGATCACCGCTGTAACGCCGGTGTTGGTATCGCGCAAGATCCAGCGGCGGTTTTCGATGGCTCTCATGCGCAGCATGTTCAGGTGCTGCCACGGAGCGCTCGTGTCGCCGTACCATCCGTCGTCGCTGATGTTGACCAGCACCTCCGCGCCCATCTGCGAGAACTCCCGCACCTCGTCGGCAAAGACAGCTTCGTAGCAGATGAAGACACCGTAGCGGTGGCCGTTGAGCCGGAAGACCTTGTGATCCTCGCCGCGCGTAAACGAAGAGACGCGGCCGGTGAGCTTGTGGGCAAAGCTGAGCAGGTTTTGGAAGGGAATGTACTCGCCGAAGGGGACGAGGTGGATCTTGTCGTACCGGCCCACGCGCGCGCCATCGGGGCTGACGACGAGTGCCGAGTTGTAATAGTGCGAGAGCTGCCCATCGGCCGTGAGATCCGCGCCGATGTTGCCCACGACCAGTGGCGCGTGAACAGACTGGGCAATGCCGATCAGCGCCTGCTGGAATTTCGGGTCTGCCTCTTCAAAGGGTGCGGGTGATTCAGGCCACGCCACCAGATCCGGGTGCGTCGAGTAAGGCGGACAGACGATCTCGCCTTGCGGCGCACCAGTCTGCGGGATTCCGGCGATGTAGGTCTTGCAATTTTCGGCGGCCATCCGCTTGAACTCGGCAATGTGGCTATCCCATTCGCCGGGGCCGGTCCAACGGTTGTCGGTGCCCACATCGAGATTCGGCTGGATCAGGACGGCGGTAGCGGCGGCCGCAGGAGTCGGTACGCGCCAGAACAGCGTCAGCAAGCTCGTCCCTGGATTCAGCAGAAGAAAAACAGCGGTAAGGCCAGTTAGCGCGTAACCGGGAAAGCAGCGCAGCAACACGCCCGCCACCACCACATTGAACGCCACCAGCAAAAAACTAATCCCGTATACACCCGTCCACGTCGCAATGTAACTTACGATTCCGCCATCCACCTGCGAGTAGCCAAGCTGATCCCACGGAACCGAAGTGATTCGTGCAGCCGCCAACTCCAGCGCAGCCCACAGAACTGGCGCGGCAGCCAGCGCCAGCCGCGTGCTGCCCGTGGCCCGGCGCACCAGAACTAAGGCCAGGCCGAAGAGCCCAAAGTAGAGGCCCAGCACCATGCTGTAGCCAATCAGCAGCAGCGTTGGCGCTCCCCACGGCATATCGCCGTAATGCATCATCGTGTCGCGCACCCAATAGCAGTTGCCCATGTACCAGAGCACGCCGCAGAGATATGCGACTAGGAATCCCCGGCGCAGCGGGCGAGGGTTCTCCACACAGCCCGGCGACAAAATCGCCCACAGCAGCGGCACCAGCCCAAACCACGCGAAGATCGACCGCCAGGCGGGCATCGGCCCGGCGATGGGAAAGGGCAACTCCAGCAGGCCGGCAGAGAGACCCGCAGCCGCCCACAGCTTCCAGCTTCCTAACTTCCAGGATGTTCGCTGCATACTGCGCCCAGTTTATCGCACAGGGCAGGGCAATCGCATGAAGGGGATCTTGATGACAATCTCGCCGTTTGCGCCGCCCCTCCGGGACTGAGAGGCTCATGTTGACCCATTTCCCCACGCTGAAGCGCGGGGCTAACGACCGTTGCGCCTCCGGCGCGATAGAAGTCGGATCCAAGCTGGTCAACTCAACGGATTCATGCGACTGCCCTATCGCACAGGCCGTGTAGACGACGAGAGAGCCGGAATCACGTTACAATCTTCTAATGCAACAATTGGCAATCATTGCGATGCGGGTGTTGGAAGTGATGTTCTTCGTAGGGCTGGCGGGGTCGACCATCGTCGTCCTGATCAGTTTTGCCGAAGACGGCAAGGAACTTTTCGGCAAGGACGAGCCGCCTGAATCCCGTGCCGGATAGCCCGGATCTCGACCCGCTGGTTATTCTCATTGACTCCGCCCCGATTGGGAAATAAACTCGTCGCAGGGCGTGTCGCGTTTCTCGCTCCCGCAATCTCCTGGAAAGCCGGCCAGCGCCCGCACAACAACAATGGCAACTCGAACGACCGTAGCCCCTCCTTCCGACCGCGTCCGGCTGATCGTGGCATCCTCTGTGATGCTGACGTTCATCTCCTTCTGGCGCGCGGCGGCCATTGTTCTCTGCGATTTAGGCTCCTCCGCCTTTTATGCCGGCGGCATCGCCGAAGAGGCCGTAGGCGCGGCGGCTCCCTGGTTCATTCTCGGCATCATGCTCTTCAGCTTCGCGGTGCGCGCGGTTTACGTCGAGAGCTGTTCGATGTTTACCCGCGGCGGCGTCTACCGCGTGGTGAAAGAGGCCCTGGGCGGCACCTTCGCCAAGCTAAGCGTTTCGGCCCTGATGTTCGATTACATTCTTACCGGGCCGATCTCAGGCGTATCCGCCGGCCAATATATTACGGGCTTAATGAACGAATTGCTGACGGTAGCCAACACCAGCCACTGGCTCCCCCCCGCTCTGATCGACGCGCACAACAACCCCTTCCAGTTCAATATGGATCACACCTCGGCGGTCTTTGCGGCCGTAGTGACGATCTATTACTGGTGGCAGAACATCAAGGGCATCGAGGAGTCCAGCGGCAAGGCCTTGCGCGTCATGCAGATTACCACGGTGATGGTGGTGATCCTGCTGGCGTGGGGCGCATTCTCAGTGATGGTGCGTGGCGTACATCTGCCGCCGCCGCCTACACCAGCCCATCTCAAATTCAGCCAGGATGCCCTGGGATTCCTCAGAGGAACGCCCCTGGTGCCGCTGCTCGGCCTGTTTGGGATTCTGATGGCCTTCGGCCACTCCGTGCTGGCCATGAGCGGCGAAGAGAGCCTGGCCCAGGTCAACCGCGAGATCCAGCATCCCAAGCTCAAAAACCTGAAGCGGGCGGCCATTGTCATCGCCCTCTATAGTTTGATTTTCACCGGCGGCGCAACGCTGCTGGCCTCCATGCTGATTCCCACATGGGAGCGGACACACATTTACCAGGACAACCTGATCGCCGGCCTGGCCATGTACATGGTCGGACCGATCTTCTGGCGCATCGCCTTCCGCATCTTTGTCGTGCTGGTCGGCTTCCTGATCCTCTCCGGCGCGATCAACACGTCGATGATCGGGTCGACCGGCGTGCTCATGCGCGTGGCTGAGGACGGCGTCCTGACCGACTGGTTCCGCAAGCCGCACTCCAAGTACGGCACAAGCAGTCGCATCGTCAACATGATCTTCATCCTCCAGATGATCACGATCGTCGCCAGCCGGGGCGACGTCATTATGCTGGGCGAGGCATACGCCTTCGGCGTCATCTGGTCATTCACCTTCAACAGCCTGGCGATGCTGGTGCTGCGCTGGAAGTACCATGGCGAGCGCGGCTGGAAGGTTCCACCCAACATTCGCATCGGCAAGACCGAGGTTCCCATCGGGCTGTTCTCGGTCTTCCTCGTCCTGCTGACGACGGCCATCGTCAACCTGTTCACCAAGTCGGTGGCGACCGTGAGCGGCATTCTCTTTGCTGCGGCCTTTTTCATCATTTTTACCGTTTCCGAGCGCGCCAACCAGCGCAAGCACGCCTTGACGGCGCGGCAGATGAAGGACCAGTTCCAGTTGGAACATCAGGACACGGTAAGCCGCGAGTCGGTGGCCATCCGCCCTGGGGCCGTGATGGTGACCATGCGCGATGCGGCCAACCCGCTGGCGCTGAAGTGGACGCTGGCCCACACCAGCACCGTGGACCAGGATGTTGTGGTCATCAGCATCCGCATGATGGGCGCGGGCGGACCGGAGTACCTGAACGCCGAGGATCAGAGCTTCAGCGAACATGAGCAGATGGTCTTCACCAAGGCTGTCTCGGTGGCCGAGAGCTTCGGCAAAAAGGTCTCGCTGCTGGTTGTTCCCGCCGGAGACGTCTTCGCCGCGCTGGTGCAGGGCGCGAATTCTCTCGAGGTAGACTCGGTGGTCTCCGGAGTCTCCAGCTCAATTACTCCCGAGGATCAGGCCTTCTATCTTGGCCAGGCGTGGGAGGCGCTGCCCGAGCCCAAACGCCAATTCAACTTCTATGTCATCGGCCACGACGGCGAAACCAAGGTCTTCTACATCGGGCCGCACGCGCCCGCTCTGAGTCCCGACGATGTGCAGCTGGTGCATCGCCTGTGGCTCAATATGCGCCGCGATCCCTCCATGCAGGAGTTGCACCACAGCGACATCATCAACTATGCCCTGACCCATCTGGCCGGCCAGTATGCCCGCGAGAAACAGGAGATTCTGCGCGACCTGCGCAACTATCGCGCCGCTCAGACCCCCGCCAGCGTGCAGCTTGGCGGTCAGGATCTTTCCCGGCTTCCCGCGGCTGCCGCATCGAGCCGCGAGTTGACGCCGCCTAAACCCTCTCGCTATCTCTAGGAACTTGTTAAAAACTCTAGCTTTGTATCAGGCACGAATTCAGTCGTGCCATAAATGCCGCAAAATCAGTCCGGGCGTTAGCCCCTGAGGAGATTAGACCAAAGTCTGAACCACTTGCAAAATTCTTTGGAGATTGCAAGAATCGTCAGGGCACGACTTCAGTCGTGCCCTGACGCATATCAGCTAACTGAAGACAATTTTGCAAGAGGCTCGTCTGTTGAGCCATTTTTGAAGCACGCTCTAGACGGACTCTCCCGGAGCCCATTGCACAACTTTCGCATTGGAATCGACCGACGCAGCCAGCTCCTCCGGCGCCCCCGTCAGAGGTGGAAAGGTTCCAAAGTGAAGGGGAAGGATCGTCTCTGCGCCCAGCAAGCTCACAGCAAGCGCCGCTTCCCTGGGGCCCATCGTATAGTGGCCGCCAATGGGGAGCATGGCCACCTCGGGCCGGTAGAGTTCGCCAATCAGCTTCATGTCCCCGAAGACAGCCGTATCGCCGGCGTGGTAAAGGACCGGACCATCCGCGATGGTCAGCACAAACCCTGCCGCCACTCCCACATAGTGGTCTCCCTGTTCATCCCGCGCTGCCGAGGAGTGTTTGGCCTCCACCATTGTGACCGCTACGTCACCCAGTTGCACGGTCCCGCCCAGGTTCATCCCGATCGTGTTGGCCACTCCCTTGGCAGCGACCCAGGCCGCCAACTCATAGATGGCCACCACTGTGGAACCGTGCTCGGCCGCCACAGGCACGACGTCCGAGATGTGGTCGGAGTGGCCGTGCGTCAGCAGGATGAATTGAATCTTCTCCGGCAGCACAAAGTCCTTGGGGTATCTAGGATTCTGCGCAATGAACGGGTCGATCAGGATATTCGTGCCCTTGGCGGTCTGGACCAGCACGGTCGCATGTCCCAGCCACGTGACGCGGGTTCCTTTCAATGCCATCATGGGGTCTCCTTGAAGCGGTGATCTTGCGAGGCTCTGCGATCCGTTCATGCCGTCAGCGAGTGATGAGAAGCTCCGAGACGCTGTCCTTGGCCAGAAACTGGCGGTAGTCGGACCAGGCGGCGAAGAGTTGCTTGATGCTGCGATTGGTAAAGGCGCGCTGAATGGGAAACTGCTGCGTCAACTGCATCTCTACATCGTCGCCGGGTGTGACGTGAAAGCGGTAATGTATCGTCTCGTCGCCATGGGTCCGGGTGTGGCAAAAGGCCAGCACCTGCCCGCCCGGATTGGTGGCCTCGAAGAGGCGCGCCACCACCGGCTCAACAAATGGTTCCGGCAGATAGTCGAGCGCGGTCCACAACAGAACCACGTCGAAGGTGCGCCCCGAGAACTTGAGCGCTTGTTCCAGAAATCCCTCGACATTCCACAATGGGTCGCCGTCCGGCCCAACGCCGGTCTGCCAGTTCCCCGTGCAGGCATCGTTGACCACATCGGCAAGAAAGACGCTGTGGCCGAGGCCGGTCAGGTAATTGATGTTGCTCGGAGAGGTAAAGCCTATGTCGACGATGCGGAGGCCGGTCTCATTCTGAAGCCGCTGGCGCAACGCCGCCCATCCTCCGGAGTGGCGCGGCACTCGAGGCCCATTAAACTCCGGACCGGGAGCGGCAGGACCGCTCTCCTGTTTTCTGTGAAACCAACGGCTAAGCAACCTTAAATCCCCTCGCGGTCCAGCGCGTGACACACGGCGCGAACCGGCGCGCAGCTCTTAGAGCCTGTTATGAACTTTCCCGCGGGCGAAAGTTCAAAACAGGCTCTACTCACTAGATGCCACCCGCCTGCGGCGGATTCGCGCCATTGGGAGCCTTGGAAGCTCCCTGCGTCAGGTCCACCTTGCCGCGGAAGACCGCATTGTCCTCCACCGACAGGCGAAGCGCGCGGATATCGCCTTCCACCGCGCTGCCGGCGCGCAGCTCGACGCGGCCACTGGCAACCAGGTTGCCCTGGACCTTCCCCATGATCAGGATGTCTTTGGCCGTGAGGTTGGCGGCCACCTGTGCGTCTGGCCCGATGGTCAGCCGGCTCTCGGCGAGGCTTACGGTCCCCTCCACCCGGCCATCCACAATCAAGTCTTCGCTGCCCTTCACTTCTCCAAGTATCACTACGGACTTGCCGATACGCGCTGGTGCGTTTTCAACTGCCATTGTGTGATTCCTTCCGGGACCTTCATTCAACTCTGCTCTGAGTGCGTTGCCGGCTCCTCTAGCCCGGACGTCGCTCCCTGGGGTCGCTATAGAACAGAGCCGTCTGCTTCAGTCTACGGGATTTCGCCCATTGCAGTTGGCCCTGCCCGAACTATACCCAACTCGGACCCCTTGCTTCAATCACCGCGCCGAAGGGGGCGCCTGGGCGTCTAACCGGTCAAAGAACTCCCATGGACGGCCAATGCCCGCTAAACTGAACAATGTGCGCAGCCTCCTAACCGTCCTCCTGTTGCTGCCCTTGGCCACAGCATCCCGCGGCCAGGCAGCTACCGCCCTCGCGCCCGCCCAGGCTCAGGCGCTGGTCAATCGCGCGCTGGCTGCCGAGTTGTACGCGGCGCAGGACACGAGCCACCCCATGCGCTACCGGCTGCACAGGTCCAGCCCGCGCCTCACGTCGACCAAGGAGATTGTTGAAACCCGCGAAGGCTTCGTGGCCCGCCTGGTTGAAATCAACGACCGGCCCCTCAGCCCCGCCGACGAGCAGACGGAACAGGCCCGGCTCGATGCCCTCCTGAGTGATCCCAGCCGCCAGAGCCATCGCAAACAAAGCGAAGACCAGGACACCGGGATCGTCCTGAAGCTGCTGCGCATGTTGCCCCAGGCCTTCCTCTACGATTACGCAGGCCCGGGTACATCAGGGTCGGGGCTTACCATACAAAAATTTCGCTTCCGCCCCAATCCCCGCTTCAGCCCGCCTGACATCGAGACGCAGGCCCTGACCGCCATGACCGGCGAGATCTGGATCGACCCCTCCGGGGAGCGCGTGGCGCGCCTGGAGGGGCATCTCGAGCAGGACACGGACTATGGCTGGGGCATTCTGGGCAAGTTGGACAAGGGTGGATGGGTTGTCATCGAACAGGCCGCAGTCGGCCAAGGCCAGTGGCGCATCGCGCGCTTCCAGATGAAGATGACTCTCCGCATCCTCTTCAAAAACAAGATCTTCGACACCACGCAGGAGATGACCGGGTATACGCCCGTCTCACCCGGCCTGGACTACCGACAGGCCATCCAGATGCTCCGCGCCTCGCCTGCGACCACAGCCTACAACGGACGCTAACCTCTATCTCGCCTAAAAGACAAGCCGGCCCCACCCGCTACGGGTGGGGCCGGCTTGCTTGTGCGAAGTCTGGCCGATTACATCTTGGCAAAGACGATAACGAGCGTGAACAGTGTGAGGGACTCGATCAGAGCCAGACCAAGGACCAGGAAGGTGAAGATGGCAGGGCGCGCTCCGGGGTTGCGGGCCACTGCTTCGACGGCCGAGCCAACGGCGCGTCCCTGACCCATGCCGCACAAGCCGGCAGCCAGACCCATACCCAAACCAGCGCCGATCGGCACCAGACTGACGACGGCAGAGCCGCCATCCGCAAAGGCCGGAACGGCGAAGCAAAGCGCCGAAAGGGCCATGAACACATACTGTAGTTTCCGCATTTTTCTCCAGCTTCCCTTTGAATTGGCCGCCAGTGGGTGGTTGAGGCTCACCATGCTGGCCCCCTCACGCTTGCAGCCTACCGTTTGCCCGGAGCGGAAGCGCTCTCCGGCGGAATCTTTGAAACAGCTTTCAGCTAACAGCCGTCAGCTTACAGCTATGCAGTTCACAGATCGATGCCAAAGCTGATAGCTGTGAGCTATTCGCTGCTTCTTAATGCTCGTGCGAAACCGCCAGCGAAAGATAAATCATCGTCAGCAGCATGAACACGAATGCCTGAATGCCCGAGATAAAAACGTGCAGGCCCAGGAAGATCACCGGAATACCCACCGGAACCAGAGAAAAGAAGACCATCGTCACCAGATCGCCGGCGAACATGTTGGCGTAAAGACGAACGCTGAGAGACATGACGCGCGCCAGATGCGAGACAACCTCAATGGGGAGAATCAGCCATGCCATCCACCAGATCGGTCCGGCAAAGTGCTTGATATATCCCACTACCCCTTGCTCGCGTATGCCGTGAAAGTTGTAGTAGAGGAAGGTAGGAATGGCAAGGCCCAACGTCACCATCATCGAAGTGGTGGGAGCCGTGATGCCGGGGATCAGCCCGGTGAGATTGCAGATCAGAACAAAGAGAAAGATGCAGGTCACATAAGCCTGATAGCGCTCATAGCCATGGCCAATCACCTGCTCGGCCTGGCCGCCGATGAACTCGTGCATCATCTCGGCGATCTGCTGCGCCGGGTTGGCTCTCTCCACCGACAGAAAGACGCGAACAAAGAGGAAAAAGGCGAAGAGTCCGGCAGCAACGAGCAACTCCAGCGCGAAGGCCTGATTGACTCCGAGAGCCTTTTCCGCCGACACAACCGGGGAAAGCCCAATCGACTGAAATGCCCTCAGTTCAATGCCCATCAAGTGGGCGTTCAGCCACGGTACAAGTACAAAAGATTCCGGCATGAAAGCTCAAATTCTTTCCGTCTCCGGACGGCATACCGAATACGCCGCGGAGCCTGATTCAAATTGTCCGTCCCACTCTCGATCGGCTGCCGCCCTAATCAGTCGCGCATCAGCCGGATCGCCTCCCAACCAATGGCCAATACCGCCAGACCTAAGCCAAAAAGAAGCGCCGCAACCGAGCCCTGGAAACACTTCAGGCTACCATAGATGACCCCTGCGAAGACTGTGAGCCGAAGCACAAAGAAAAGCACCACCACCGGAGCGCTCGCGGGCGTCTTCTGCTTGTCCATTCGGGCGTTCATCACGCGAACCAAGCGCTGCCACTCCCAGATGCTGGCCGCCGAGATCAGCGTGCCGGTCGCCAGCATGGCCCCGCTGCGCCATCCCCCGCCGATCGTCACCGCCAGAGCAGAGATCAGTCCTAGAATCAGCGTGTTGCGCAATGCCCGCTTGAGCATCGCGTCAAGATCTGCTTGGGTGAGATCAACGATCGGGTGAGTTTCCTGGCTCATGGTTGCTTGTCTGCGCTTCCCTCGTCGTTCCCGTTCTGGATCGGCTCTTCCTTTCGGGACTTCTTCTCAGAGGCAACCGCCTGCTGGATCACATAAAACAGCCCGGCGACGCATCCAAAGATGATTCCGGCAATCGTAATCCAGTGCTGATGCAGATGTTGGTCCGCCAACCAGCCGGCACCCCCGCAGACAGCTACCGCCCCAGGCAGCACAAGGGCAAGCTGTAACAGCTTTTCCGCCTCGACATACCCGCGAAGCCCGCTGGAGGCCTCGGAGGGCGGCTTGTCGTCCGGAATGGGGCGGTTGAAGGGCATCCATCGTGATTATCCACGATCAGTGCCCTTCCAGGCGAAAAGGTCGGGATTACCTATTTCGGTTTTGACGTGGAAAGCTTCGATGCCTTGATGTGATATTTGCCCTCATCCTCGGTTGCAACCCCAAATTCAAACGAATAAGCCATACTCATGCCGCCACCACCGCTCGTTACCCCCGGTCCGTAAGCTCTGGGATAACTACTTCCGTTCAGAGTGAATTTGAACTCGTAGTAGTAGATCTTTCCCGCTTCGGCAGTAAAAGAGTCCATTCCGACGCTATTCTTCTTCATCCTGCCCGAGACGGTTTGCAAACTGGCACATAGGTGATGAACTCCGGGGTCGAGGTTCATGGTGAAGTATGAGTCTCCTCTGTCGGCGCCAGCCCAGGCTCCATCCACACCGAAACGCACAATGGGAGCTCCTCCAATGACGGGCATATTCTTCTCGTACGACTCAAAAAAAACAATCTGCGCCTTGCCAGCGGGCGGAGGAGCGGGCGCAGGTTGATTCTCCTTCGTGTCAACATCGAACTTGACACTGTCGTCGCCGCAAGCATCCGGCAGGGTGGTCTTGGCACGAGCGCACACCGCCGGGAGCAGCGACGCACAGAGGAGCATTGCAAAAACTTTGGATTTCATGCCAACCATCCTAAATGGCGGGATGCCAGCCCGGCCAATTCACGTGTATCGGCAATCACAGGTAGATGTTCGTCCCCCGCGGCGCTCTTCCGCTCACCTGCTACGCAATGAACGATATACTGGCACTTGCACCGTTGACGCGGTTCTCACAAAGGAAGCCAAGAGTGTTCGATTCGGAATTTGAGCGCAGCCTCTTCGACCTGCGCAAGGCAAAACTCGAAGAGATCGTCAAGCTGGGCCAGGCGGCCTACCCCAACCAGTTCCCTGCCTCGCATACCATCCCCCAGGTGCGTGAAAAGTGGGGCGAAGCGCAAGCCGAGGCTCTCGAAGCCCCACGCGTAACGGTGGCCGTCGCCGGGCGCATCATGGCCATCCGCGCGCAGGGCAAGGCCGGCTTCGCGACCCTCCAGCAGGGCGGCCAACGGCTTCAAATCTACGTCCGCCTGGACGCCGTCGGCGAGCAGGGCTTTGCGCTCTATAAGCTCCTCGACATGGGCGACCACATCGGCGCGTCCGGCTATCTCTTCCGTACGCGGACCGGCGAGCTGACCATCCACGTCGAGACGCTTACCTTCCTAGCCAAGGCCATGCTGGCGCTGCCGGAGAAGTTTCACGGCCTGGCCGACGTGGAGTTGCGTTACCGCCAGCGCTATGTGGACTTGTTCACGAATTTGGAAGCCCGCGAGGTCTTCGTCAAGCGCGCAAAAACCCTCAAAGCCCTGCGCCAGTTCTTCGACAGTCGCGGCTATCTGGAAGTGGAGACGCCGATGATGCAGCAGATCGCCGGCGGCGCGGCTGCCCGGCCCTTCACCACGCACCACAACGCGCTCGATCTGGACCTGTTTCTGCGCATCGCGCCGGAGCTTTACCTGAAGCGGCTGGTCGTCGGCGGCTTCGACCGCGTCTACGAGATCAACCGCAACTTCCGCAACGAGGGCGTCAGCACGCAGCACAATCCCGAGTTCACCATGCTGGAGTTCTATCAGGCCTACGCCAACTATCACGACCTGATGGACCTGACCGAGGAGCTGATTGCGTTTGTCGCGAAAGAGGTGAACGGAACCACGATTACAAACTTCCCCATCCCCAAAGGACCTCGCGCCGGAGAAGTTGTGGAGATTGATCTCGGCAAGTGGACGCGGCTGACAATGCGCGAGGCGATCGTCAAATGGTGGGAGCCTGAATGCACACCGAAGCCGACTTTGGCTGATCTTGATCAGCTAAATACTTTTATGCCTTTCCTCAAACAGCTATTAAAGTTTGATCTAGAGAAATTTGTAGATTCTGATCGTGGCTGTAAAGATGAGCTTGATCGCCTTAAGAAACAGTATCAAAACGAAAATATTTCGCTCGACACGATTTCTTCTTTGTGTAAACCCGAAGAGATTGAGCTATTCAAAAGCTTCAGGCGTCAACATATTCGCTGTTCCAATAGGTCGCTGAGTACTACTGAAGCACACGATTGCGCCGCAGATAATAACGGGAAAGCTTATTCAATCATGTTTGAAACTTTGGCCGAGGAACACCTTATCCAGCCAACCATCATCTACGAATTTCCAACCGCTGTGTCACCACTGTCTAAACAGAATCCGGACAATCCGGACTGGGTTGAACGCTTTGAATTCTTCTGCGGCGGCTTCGAGCTGGGTAACGCCTTCAGCGAGCTGAACGACCCCATCGAGCAGCACAAGCGCTTTTCGCAGCAGCTAGCCGAGCGCGATCGCGGCGACGACGAGGCCCATCAAATGGACGAGGACTACGTACGCGCGCTGGCCTACGGACTGCCTCCCACCGGCGGTGAGGGCATAGGCATAGACCGCCTGGTGATGCTGCTGACCGGCTCCAAGTCCATCCGCGATGTGATTCTGTTTCCGCTGATGAGAAACAGGGATCAGAGATCAGAGAACAGAGATCAAGGAACGGAAAGCGCGGAGTAGCGATCCAATTGGGTGCCCCATCCTTGCGACGTATTTGTTTTTGTCGCAAGGGTGGGATACCTCGAACCTTTGCGCATTTGCATGGCGGACAACGAACACCTTGAATCGGCGAGGCTTTTCCTGATCTCTGATCTCTGACCCCTGATCTCTGGAGCACCATGAACATACTATTCATCGGCGACATCTTCGGCAGCGCGGGACGCAGGATCGTGCGCGAACACATCGGCCACATCCGCGAGGCGCATGATGTTGAACTGGTCGTCATCAATGCGGAAAACGCCGCCGGCGGCTTTGGCCTGACCCCGCAGATCGCCGAGGACCTCTTCGATCTCGGCGCGGACGTGCTGACCACCGGCAACCACGTCTGGGACAAGCGCGAGCTGATCGACTACTTCAATTCAGTCCCCGTCGATAGCCGGGAACGCCCGCGCCGCGTGCTGCGGCCGGCCAACCTTCAGCCTGGTCTGCCCGGCCACGGCGTATTTGAGGGAACCACCGGGAGCGGCGTGGACTACGCGGTGATTGACTTGCAGGGCTGCGTCTTCATGAGCACGACGAACGACCCCTTCTACACTGTGAATGCCCTGCTGGCCGGCATCGAAGCCAAAGTCATCGTGGTGGACTTTCACGCCGAGGCCACCAGCGAAAAGGTCGCGATGGGCTGGCACCTCGATGGCCGCGTCACTGCGGTACTGGGAACGCACACCCACATTCCCACCGCCGACGAGCGCGTGCTGCCCGGCGGGACCGCCTACCAGACCGACGTAGGCATGAGCGGCCCCTACGACAGCGTCATCGGGGTCGAAAAAGAGCTGGTGCTGCGCAAGTTCCTCACCGGAATGCCGAGCAAATTTGAGGCCGCCAAGGGAAACCCCAAGATGTGCGCCGCGCTGGTGGCGTGCGATCCCCAGACCGGCCGCGCCCAGCGCATCCAGCGCATCATGCTGGGCGAGTAGCAGTGGTCAGTTTTCTGTGGTCAGTGGTCAGTCGAAAGTGATCGCAGATTCGCCTCTCCGTCAAGTGCTTTCGAGGTATGTCGACACTTTTCTCGAAGACAGGCTTGTTTGGCTGCTAAGAACCAAAACTGATCACTGACCACTGAAGACTGACCACTGTTTCCTCACTTGACCAGAATCGCCTTCGCAGTCGGATCAGTCGCCTTCACGGGTTTCCCCTTGGCCTCGGCCGGCTTCCGCTCAACGACTCTCTCCCTCGACCTCGGTGCAGTCGAATGCGTGGCCTTCAGCAGCTTTCCCTTGCCGTTGAAGGTCACCGTCCACTGCATAGGCCTTGGAATCGCCGACACGTCTGTAAATGAGATGACGGCCCCTCCGTGCATGGGAATGTCCAGCCTTCCAGGCGGGGCGGCGGGGAGCTTCTTGACCTCAGTCACCTCCGCTGATCCAATCTCGGGATGCGCACCCGCAAGGGCGCCGTAGCAGAGGCCTGTTTCGAGCCAAGCGGGAGGTAGGTCAGAGTGCTCTTCAGCCCGGATGTGGTTGAAGGCCGAGATGGTCAGCGCGTTGATCGGCGCGGGCGAAAAGAGCGAGTAGCCGCGGCGCACGATGGGAACGACGCGCACCTTTCCATCGCCGCCTCGCGGAATCGAGGCCGAAAACACGCTCACGTCGCCTGTGCCGTTGTTGCGCGTGAACTGCAAGAGGAGATGATTGGGCAGCGCCCGGCAGACAATCTGCTGGTAACTCCACTTGCCCTGATTGAATTCGAGGCCCGCAAACCCAGCGCGCTCACCGATCGAGGACTCGGCGTCCGCCACCAGATCGCGATCCTGCTGGCTCATTTGTTCATAAGACCGGAATTCGAGTGCGGCGGCAGGCCCAGTCGTCTCGATGTCAGGAGTAAACGGCATGGGGCGCTGAGCGGCCTTTCGCACGTGGTGGGGCTGAGGAGCCGAGACATCCTGGTCAGTCTGAGCTTCCAGAGCGGCGCAGACGGCTCCAATGGCGGCAATCGCCAGTACGGCGGCGAGGATTCTCGATCGTTCCATTCTCCCCTTAGCCTACCACTGCGTGGAGCAGCCTTTTGGTCGGATTTTGTGAAGACACCATCGCGCGGAACGATCTCTTGTTGAGTGCTGAGGCACAAAAAAGGGCAGCCCGATACAGGCTGCCCTTGATGACCCAGGAGGAGGGGTGCAGTGCGCCGTAGCCTTTTCGGTTCCGGCGCAGTCAACAATTCGATTCGTACGACTGGCTAATTCCCCGCCGGCTTGTGTGCAGCAGACGGCTTGGCCGTCGTGTGGTGCACCGGGGCGGCCTTCTTCTTTTCCGGCACGATCGTCGCATTGGTCAGCACAATCTGCGCGGTTTGCGCTGTCGCGTCAGTGGCTGCAACCTGTGTGTAGGAGTCGTACGTGCCGTCCAGCTCTGCCGCGGGCTGAATCCCATAGGCGGAGCCTGCTGCCGGAATATCCTTGTCGGCCAGCGGCGTCTTCAGATTGACGATGAAGTCGGCATACTTGGGCGTGGCTTCCTTGGCATCTGGAGATACCGCGAGCTGAATCACCGAAGCGGTCGCTGAGATCACCTCTCCCGGAACCGGCGTTGCCTTGCCCTTCATGAGCGCCCAGAGCTTGTCGGCATCATCCTGATTACCGTTTGCCAGGATATACTCCTTGTCGCTCAGAGCAAGAGTATTGAGGTCGGTTGTCGCCACCATCAGCTTGTGGACGATCTCAGCCGGCGTAGCAGCGGCGGAAATAATAAAGGTTCCTGGCGGAAAGACAGTAGCAGCCGCCGAGGTCTTCACGGCATCCAGGCCCTCTACATTGCCGTGATATTTCGTGAAGTAAAACTTCATCTTGGCTTCGATCGGAGTCTTGAGGCTTGCGGGGGCGAAGTTCCAGGCGCGGGCATAGAACCAGACCGCCTGCACCAGGTCGTTTCCATCCGCATCCTTGGCATCCTTGGCAGCTTTCACGGCTGCGGCCTTGGCATCGGCATCGGCTGCAGCCTTTACCGCGGCTGCGGCCTTAAGTGCCGCTTTGCCGTCGATGGCTTCCTGTTTGATATAGGCCTCTGCCAGTTGCAGCGTATCCCACAGTCCCGGCCCCTTCGTCGTTTGATCGGCCGGATAGAGCATCAACTCGGTGCGATACTCCGAGATCCCGGCATTGAAGTCCTTCTTTGACAAAATGTCGTCCAAAGCAATGGCCGAGTGAAAGGCAGTGTAGGTTCCACCGGTCATCGTCTTCCAAACATCATCCTTGACATCGGCAGGCTTGGTAGCCGCAAGGCCCTTCTGCGCAAGCACCGCGGCGTCGTCGCAGGTCTGCGCATCGCTGGTCTTGGCGCACTGGCCCTTTTTGATGAAGACCGAGATGAAGATGGACTTCATGTTGTTCGGATCCACCTGCAGCAGGCGGCTGGCCGCGCTGAGCGTATGGTCGGCATCGTTCAAACTCTGATAGGTGTCGATCAGAGCGTCGAGAACCGCATTCTTGACGACACTCTGCGGGTACTTCGTCAGAAAGTCTTCCAGTTGCCCTGCTTTGGTCTTGGGATCGGATTGCGTGTTGGCCAATTGATAGGCGTTGAATTCTTGCGGATCCTTGATGGTAATCGAATCCTGGGCTCGCAGCATGGGCGAGGAAACGAGGCTGATGCTCGCCAATGCCATCACAGACGCGAAGACTAACTTCTTCATTTAGTGCTCCTGGGAAATGCCAAAATGGAGATCAATGTTCAACACCCGCTCGCGGTATGCGCAACCGTTCTTTTGGGCGGCTGAGCGCCGGGGTGACGGATCAACGATACCACGGCTTCCAATGCGGTGTTGGATGGATTATAGAAAGCCTTGCCCCTTGTGACAAGAGAAGTTGTGCGGGAAAGACAAAAATACAGGGATCAGGGAACAGGGAACAGGGAACAGAAGGCTGTTTCTCGCCCAAGACCGGCTCCAATCAGGCAATTGAAAGGTCCCTGTTCCGGCTTTATTGCAGCAGCCGCACCAGCTCAGCCTGTTCGGCCAGGAAGGCGTCGTGGCCATGGGCGCTGGTCATCTCGCGGTAGTCGGCTGTGACCCCGGCCGAGCGAATTGTATACGCGAAATCGCGCACGTTTTGCGGTGGAAAAAGCCAGTCGGAGCTGATGCCGACGAAGCTCAGTCGCGCGCGAATCCTGCCGAAGGCCTCCTCTGGCGAGGAAGATCCGCGCTGCGGGTCCCAGGTGTCCATGGTGCGCAGGATGGCCAGGTAAGAATTGGCGTCAAAGCGTTCGACGAAGCGCTCCCCCTGGTAGTCGAGGTAGCCGGCGATATCGAATCGTCCGCCCACCAGCCCCCCCCCCAGATTGTCCAGGCCCCAGGGGTCCTCGCCGTTGCGGTTCGGCTTGCGCCCATAGCGCTCGTCAAACAACTCCGTAGACTTGTAGCTCATCATGCCCACTTGCCGCGCCAGCGACAGCCCCCGGCGCGGAGGCCGCTGCGGCAGATAGTGGCCGCCCATCCATTCCGGGTCGTGAAGAATCGCCTGTCGCTGCAGGTGGTTGAGCGCCAGGCCCATCGCCGAAAGCGGGGCAACGCCGATCACCAGCGCCCGCTGCACGCGCTTGGGGTCGTGGATTGCCCAATCCAGCGCCTGCATTCCGCCGATCGAACCTCCCAAGACCAGCCTCAGCCGCCGGACTCCAAGAGAATCAAGCAGCTTGGCCTGCGCACGGACGTTGTCGCGAATCGAAACCAGCGGAAAATCCGGCCCGTAGCTCTTGCCGGTCTCCGGGTCCACCGAACCGGGGCCCGTCGAGCCGTAACAGGAGCCCAGCATGTTGATGCAGATGACGAAATCGTGTTCCAGAGAGAGAACCGCGCCGGGGGCGAAGATCTCCGGCCACCACGAACCCACCAGCGCGGAGCCGGTCAGCGCATGGCAGACCAGCACGGCGTTGTCGCGGGCCGCGTTCAGCCGGCCATACACCGCGTAATGCAGCGTAACGCCGGCCAGCGCGCGGCCGCACTCCAGCTCCAGGTGCTCGTCGAGCACAAAGTCGCCCTCGTAGGTCGGGGTGAGGGTTGCTCCCCCAGTCCCCCGCGGAACCGGCCAGGCGTCGGCCCCGGTGCTCGATTCGGTCATAACCTTCATTGTGCAACAAGACCCGCGCTTTCGGCTTTACATTCAAACTTGTGGCCGTTGGCCGCTTCAATCGCCTGGTCCAGATCGGCAATGATATCGCGAATGTCTTCGATGCCCACCGACAGCCTCACCAGCTCGGGAGTCACACCCGTGTCGGCCTGCTCCGCCGGCGAAAGCTGCGCATGAGTCGTCGAGGCCGGGTGGATGACCAGCGACTTGGCGTCCCCGATATTGGCCACCAGCGAGAAGAGCTCCAGCGTATCGATCAGCTTCTTTCCCGCCTCATAGCCTCCCTTGACGCCGAAGGTGAGCAGAGCGCCCTGCCCTGTGGGCAGATACTTCTTGGCACGCTCGTAATACTGGCTGGACTCCAGGCCGGGATAGTTGACCCACTCGACACCCGGATGCTGCTCCAGATGCTTGGCGACGGCCAGGGCGTTCTGCGAGTGGCGCTCGAGCCGCAGATGCAGCGTCTCGATGCCCTGAAGCAGCAGGAAGGCGCTGAAGGGCGACAGAGCCGCTCCCGTATCGCGCAACCCCTGCACCCGAGCCTTGAGGATGAACGCCAGCGGCCCGAAGGCCTCCGTGTAGACGAGGCCATGATAAGACGGGTCCGGTTCGGTAAAGTCCTTGAAGCGCCCTGAAGCAGCCCAGTCGAACTTGCCCGCGTCCACGATCACGCCGCCGATGGTTGTGCCATGACCGCCCAGAAACTTGGTGGCAGAATTGACAACGATGTCCGCGCCCCACTCGATCGGCCGCACCAGCGCCGGCGAAGCCGAGGTATTGTCGATCACCAGCGGCAGCTTGTGCTCATGAGCGATGGCGGCGAGCTTCTCGATGTCCACCACGTCGAGCTTCGGGTTGCCCAGCGTCTCGGTGTAAATCGCGCGGGTCTTGTCGTTGATCGCCGCCCGCAGCCCGTCAAAGTCATCCGCATCCACAAACTTGACCGTAATGCCCAGCCTCGGCAGCGTGTAATGGAAGAGGTTGTAGGTGCCGCCATAGAGCGAAGTCGTCGAAACGATCTCGTCCCCAGCCCCGGCCAGCGTCGTGGCAACCAGCGTCTCCGCCGCCTGGCCTGAAGCCGTCGCCAGCCCCGCCGCGCCGCCCTCCAGAGCCGCGACACGTTTTTCGAAGACGTCGGTCGTTGGGTTCATGATGCGGGTATAGATGTTGCCAAACTCCTTCAGAGCAAAGAGCCGTCCGGCGTGGTCGGCGTCTTGAAAGAGGTAGGACGTGGTCTGGTAGATCGGTACGGCCCGCGAACCGGTCGTCGGATCGGGGGATTGGCCGGCGTGAACGGCAAGGGTGGCAAGGTGCTGCTGCTTCGCTTCGGACATGGTCGACTCCTTGAGGTTTGTGACTTCTTGGGAATGTGTTGCACTTCAACCTGTTTCTTCATTGCTTCGGAATATTCGGGACTTCAATAAACATTGTCATCCTGAGCGGAGCGCAGCGTAGTCGAAGGACCTGCTTTTCCGGTTATCTCGCTCCCTCAAATCAAAACGGCCCGAATCCTTTCGGACCCGGGCCGCCTGTCTTCAAGATCGGTTGCGCCTGGCGCATTTACCTCTCAAGAGCCACACGGATGGGTCCGCACGACCTGCACATACACATGGCCATGACCGCAATTCCGTGATTCCTTGAGTTCCGCATAGAAAGCAGTATCGACGGAATGCAGGGCGGATGTCAAATCAATTCGCCGACTCGCGAATCAACTCGCCAACTTGCGAACCTGCCATCTCCGCGAAGCGGAGGCCAACCTGCCGTCTTTCTTGAGAACCAATTGCGTAAATCAATCCAGAGAAGCCCCCCGGCGTGGGTGCATTTCCCTAATCCCTAATCCCTAATCCCTGATCCCTAACCCCTGATCCCTAACCGCTGTCTTTTTCCGCCTTCCAAACGAAAGCGCCCGGCTGCGGAAGCCCAATATGCGCCAGCACGCGGTAGACAAACTGCCGCGCCATCTCCGTCGAGTCGAGGGGCTTGTTATAGAACGCCGGAATGCAGGGAAAGATCACCGCACCGGCCTCAGCCGCCAGGGACATATTTTGCAGATGAATGCGGTTAAAAGGCGTCTCCCGAACGCAGAGAATCAGCGGCCGCCGCTCCTTGAGCGTGACGTCGGCTGCACGGGCGATCAGCGAGTTAGCCAGCCCATGCGCGATAGCCGCCAGCGTACCCATCGAGCAGGGCAGAATGATCATTCCAGAGGAGGGGTAGCTCCCGCTGGCAATCGCCGCACCGATATCGGCGTCCGAGTGCTGCACCGTCTTCACAGGCGCTGCGCCAAGCAGTTTTTCGAGCAGATCATTGCGGCCGCTAACTCCCAACTCCTCGGCCATCACCCGCAGCGAATTCTCCGAAGCCACAAAGTGGACCCGCCCCACGCGCTCATCCGCCTCCAGCGTACGCAGCATCTCCTGGCCAAAGACCGCGCCCGATGCCCCGGTGATTGCTACGGTCAGATTTGCGGCTTCCACGTGGCCCTCCACTTACTGGACTTCGTTGCTGATTTCCTTCCACTCCGCCAGCATCTTCGAGTATTCCTCCGACTTTCCGACGGCCAGAAAGCGCTTCATCTCCTCGAAGGCAAGATCGCGTTCACCCGCAGCCAGGAGCACACGAAACAGCAGCAGCGAAACCCGCTCCGAAGCCGGCGAGAGTTGTATACCCACCTGGCCATGCGCGATTGCCTCGCGGTATCGGCCGCTGCGAGACAAGATCCAGCCGAGGTAGCCGTGGCCAATCGCGAGCCCCGGAAACTCCTCTACCACAGCCGTCATGATTTGCGTGGCAAAGGCCGTGTCACCCTGTTCGTCCGCCTCAACCGCATGGCGGATGACCTCCATGACCCGCGCGTAATCCTCATCTTCCAGCTGGCTCATATCTTCTACTCGCCCAGCACGCGCCGGAAGATCGCATCCACGTTGCCTAACTGCCGGTTGTAGTCAAAGGCCTGCGCCAGCTTTTCAGGGGTGAGCAGCTTTGTAATCGCCTCGTCTTTTGCCACCTCATCGCGGAAGACCAGATCCTCCTTCCAGGCCCGCATGGCGTGCAACTGGACCAACCGATACGCATCCTCGCGCTGCATCCCGGCCTCGGCCAGATCAAGCAATAATTGCCCGCTGAAGATCAGCCCGCCCGTGCTTTCGAGGTTCTTCTTCATCCGCTCGGGATAGACCAGCAGACGGTGGATCAGATCGGTCGTCTTGGCCAGCAGATAGTCCACCAGAATGGTCGAATCGGGAAAGATCACCCGCTCGACGGAAGAATGAGAGATGTCCCGCTCATGCCACAGGGCGATATCCTCAAAGGCCGCCTGTGCATTGCCGCGCAGCACACGCGCCAGTCCGCATATTTGTTCGCTGGTGATCGGATTCTTCTTGTGCGGCATCGCCGACGAGCCCTTCTGCTTCTCGCTGAAGTACTCCTGCGCCTCGCGCACTTCGGTGCGTTGCAGATGGCGGACTTCGAGAGCGATTTTGTCCAGCGTGCTGGCAATAATCGCCAGCGTCGAGATGTAGGCCGCGTGCCGGTCGCGCTGAATCACCTGCGTGGCCACCGGCGCCGGCTTCAATCCCAGCCGCGCGCAGATCTTGTCCTCATGCTCCGGCTTTAAATGACCAAAGGTCCCCACCGCCCCGGAGAGCTTGCCGACGCGCATGTCCTCGGCTGCCGCGTCGAAGCGGGCCAGATTGCGCTCCACCTCCGCATACCAGTTGAGCAGCTTGAGGCCGAAGGTGGTCGGCTCGGCATGAATCCCATGTGTGCGCCCGATCGTCGGCGTGTGCTTGAACTCGACGGCCCGCCGCTTGAGCACGTCAAGAAACTCGACGATTCCATACCGGATCATCTCCGATGCCGCTTTCACCTGAAGAGCTTGAGCGGTATCGACAATATCGTTTGAGGTCAGCCCATAGTGCAGCCAGCGCGACTGCTCACCGAGGTGTTGCGCATTCAGGCTCTCGGCCACTGCGGTGGTAAAGGCGATCACGTCGTGCTTCACCTCCGCCTCGATCTCCTGAATGCGGACTACGGAAAAACTGGCCTTCTCGGCAATCGCCTGCGCCGCCTCGGGAGGAATCACGCCCTCCTGGGCCAGCACGATGCTTGCCGCCGTCTCCACCTGCAGCCAGCAGTTGTACTTATTCTCTTCAGTCCAGATGCGGCCCATCCCCGGGCGGGTATAGCGTTCGATCACGGGAGTCTCCTTGCCGGAACCGCGTTCAGCGGCCCTTCTCCAACTCTAGATTGTACGAGGCTGGGTGCCCCATCCATTCGCGCACCTGGCGAATGGGTGGGATACTACGAACCCCAACCAGCCGAATGCCCCATATCTGGCGCAGGCATATCGCTCCAGATGTGGGAGACCACGAACCACAACCGGTTCAATCCCGAGGAATACCCAACTTCTCATGCAGCTCATCCACCAGCAGCCCGCGCCCCGGCTTATAAGGCTGAAACCACTCGCCGTCGATCACCAGTTGCGGCACGGCCCGCTTACCCACCTGCTGCACCAACTCGGCCGATGCCGCGCGATCTTTGTCAATGTCGATCTCCGTGTACTCGACGCCGTGCGAGTCGAGGAACTTCCTCGCCGCCCGGCAGTCCCCGCACCAAGTAACGCCATACATCGTCACCTTCATGCGGTCATTTTACTGCCTTTCTGCGTTTACCATCAGGGAGATGACCGCTGACGAGATCAAAACCCTGCTGAAACTGGAGCCGCACCCGGTCGAGGGCGGATTCTACCGCCGCACCTACACTTCCGCCCACTCTGTAGGAATGCCGCGCGGCAATCGCCCCATGAGCACGGCTATCTACTATCTGCTCGAGCCGGGAACCTTCTCCGAGATGCACGTCCTGGCTTCCGACGAGGTCTTCCACTTCTATCTCGGCGACCCGGTCGAGATGCTTCAGCTTCTCCCGGATGGAAGCTCCGCCGTCTTCACGCTAGGGCCGGATCTTGCGGCAGGCCAACACGTCCAGCTCGTAGTCCCCGCCGGAGTCTGGCAAGGCACACGGCTCATCGGCGAAGGCAAAGTCGCCCTCCTCGGCTGCACAGTAACCCCCGGCTTCGACTTCGCCGATTACCGCAGTGCGAGTTATGAAGAGTTACTAGAAAAGTGGCCGCAGGAAGCCGCGCGAATCAGGGCGCTCACAAGAAACTGATGACCGCATCAAATCGCATTCGTTTTTTACTTTTGTGGGAGATGAATAGAAATCACGACGACAATCATGAAGAGAAGTTCATAGCTGGAAGTCAAAATGCTTCTCATGTTCTTCTGTAGAGAGTCGATGTCATCCCCTTCTGCACCCAGGCGGCGCATTCTCTTCTCGATTGACTGATATTCCAAGACAGCGCGGAACAATGACCACGGAATTAGGATCATGAGGATTATGTTGATAGAAATGTAGAAATAAATATGATTTCCATAATTCACAGAAGTGAGAGAATAGGAACGCAGACGAATAACGAGTTCATAGGCCATCAACGCCTCAACGAACAGGACGAAAATCCCTGGGATGGCGGCAACCGATAGCCAGTCTTGCGATTCTAACCAAGTTCCTTTCATCACGCCTCCAATAGCCGCAAATCTGGTCCTCAAAAACCTTTACCGACCCGACGCCGCAAGTATACGCTCTACCGCCGCTCGCGAAAGAAACTCCGCAGCAACTCAGCCGCCTCCTCAGCCAGAGTCCCCTGCTCCACCTGCATCTGGTGATTGAGCTGCGGATGATTCAGAACCGCAAGCACCGACCCGGCCGCGCCAGCCTTGGGATCGGCGGCGGCAAAGACCAGCCGCTCCAGCCGCGCATGAATCATCGCTCCGGCACACATGGCGCAGGGCTCCAGCGTGACATAGAGCGTGCAGCCGAGCAGACGATAGTTGCCCACCGCCGCAGCCGCCGCGCGCATGGCCACGATCTCCGCATGAGCCGTGGGGTCAAGGTCGCGCAGCACGCGATTCT
>Ga0302320_10001308_pt1 | contig 59715 bp, 37 predicted proteins | sample Bog_T0_3_FD_202130 | JGI IMG/M metagenome (GOLD analysis project Ga0302320, IMG submission 202130) | Peat permafrost microbial communities from Stordalen Mire near Abisko, Sweden - Bog_T0_3 | ecosystem: Environmental > Terrestrial > Soil > Wetlands > Peat | place: Sweden: Abisko, Stordalen Mire... | reverse complement strand
GAAAACTTCCATCTAATGATTTCCATCTGGCCTTTCTTTGAACCGGGGTCGGCGAACTACGATTTCATGGACAGGCAAGGCTGGTTCGTCGACAAGTTCAAGTACGCGAAACCGCCATACCACACGGAAGGGATGGCGCTATATGACGCGACTCATCCTGAAGCGCGCAAATTCTATTGGGACAAAGTGAACCAAGGATTATTCAGCATCGGGGCGGATGCATGGTGGATGGATACGACTGAACCAGAGACTGAAGGGCAGGAAGAGAACATCCTCCTAAACCACAAGCTGGCTGCGGGCAGCGGAAATCGTTACCTGAATGTTTATCCACTGCTCGACACGGCGGCGGTGTATGACGGTCAGCGCAGCGCGTCGAGTGCGAAGCGCGTTTTTATTTTGTCACGTTCGGCGTTTGCCGGTTCGCAGAGGAATGGTGTCACCGCGTGGTCGGGCGATATTAATTCTGACTGGTTCAGTTTCCGCCGGCAAATTCCCGCGGGCTTGAATTTCTCGCTCTCCGGCATACCTTATTGGACGACGGACGTTGGCGGCTTTGTATTCGGCGATCCGAATGATCCGGATTTCCGCGAATTGTTTGTGCGTTGGTTCCAGTACGCCACTTTTAATCCGATCCTGCGCGTGCACGGCACGCGGCGCCCCGATGCCAACGAATTGTGGTCCTACGGGCCGGACGCGCAGAAGATTCTCGTCAGCTTTGATCGGCTTCGCTACCGCATGTTGCCCTATATTTATTCGCTGGCGTGGAAGACTACGAGCGAAAGTTATACTCCGATGCGTCCGCTGGTGATGGATTTCCGTGGCGATGCCCGCGCAGAAAATACTGGCGATCAATTCATGTTCGGGCCGGCTTTCCTGGTAAATCCAATTACCGAACCGGCCACGACCACGCGGCAACTCTATCTCCCGAAAGCTAAGTGGTATGACTTCTGGACGGGATCGGAAGTGGAAGGTGGACGTTCGGTTAACGCGATCGCGCCGCTTGAACAAATGCCACTTTATGTGCGCGCCGGCTCCATTCTTCCGCTGGGTCCAGACCAGGAGTGGTCCACGGAGAAAGCAGAGGATCCGATTGAAATTCGCGTTTATCCGGGAGCCGATGGCGACTATTCGCTCTATGAAGACGAGAATGACAATTACCATTACGAAAAGGGAGCATATGCCCTGATCAAGTTTCATTGGGACGATGCGCGACATACGTTGACCGTCGGCGATCGCAAGGGCAGCTTTCCGGGCATGTTGGAGCAGCGCTCATTCCAGGTTGTATTCGTCACAGAGAATCATGGGATCGGGATTGGCGAGGAAGACCATCCCGACAAAATTGTGCAGTACTCGGGCAAGCAGGTGACAGTGGCTCAATAACATTCTCATTCCTGCGGAGGGGCTATGCATCGAAATAGGCTGTGCCTCGCAATTTTGTTTTTCTTCAGTGGCGCCGGAGCGGCACAGAGCGCATCGTCGGCAATTCCAAGTCAGATCGCCGGACACGATGCGATTGTGGCGGGCAGCGCATGGTACCCAGAGCAGTGGCCGGAAGCTAGGTGGGAAGAGGACCTGCGGCTGATGGAAGCCGCCGACCTCAAGGTGGTGCGCATCGCGGAGTTTGCCTGGAGCCGCATGGAGCCGAGTGAAGGCCACTACGATTTCGACTGGCTGGAACGCGCTATCGATCTCGCCGCGAAGCATCACATCATGACGGTGCTGGGCACTCCCACAGCGGCGCCGCCGGCGTGGCTCACGCAGAAGTATCCAGACACTTTACGCATGGAAGAAAATGGGCGTCGTGCGACGCATGGCGGGCGAGCGCAAGGGTCGGTGTCATCTCCACTTTATCTCGAATTCTGTCGAAAGATCGCAGAGCGGATGGCCTTGCGTTTCGGCCATAATCCGAATGTTGTGGGTTGGCAGATCGATAACGAAGAGGGTTACGCTCTGATGTCGTATGACGATCATGCGCGCAAGTTGTTTCAGGATTGGCTGCAGAAGAAATATCAGTCTCTCGATATTCTCAACCATCGCTGGACTACCAGTTATTGGAGCCAGACTTATGACAACTGGAGCGAAATCCCATTCCCCATTCCGATGGGAGATCACAACCCCGGCCTGGAACTGGATTGGAAACGATTCGTCACCGACACTTGGAACAGTTATCTGAATAACCAGACTGAAGTGGTTCGGGCCCACAGCGATCCGCGGCAGTTCATCACGGCGAATTTCATGGGATTCTTTGAGGGGTTCGATCATTACGCACTTTCGGAGCCGCTCACTTTCGCGTCGTGGGATGATTATGTGGGAACTGGACATGTAGATCCTGACTACAACGGTCTGTCGCACGATCTGACGCGAGGGTTCAAGCGGGAGAATTTCTGGGTGATTGAAACTCAACCTGGCGCGGTGAATTGGTCGGCGCTGAACAATTTTCTAAACCGGGGCGAGGCTCGCGCGATGGCTTGGCAGGCCATCGGACATGGCGCCGATGAGATTAGCTATTGGCAATGGCGAAGTGCTCTCAATGGACAGGAGCAGTACCATGGCATTTTGATTGGGCCCGATGGCACGCCCGCACCCTTTTACAGTGAAGCCAGCGAGTTGGGTCATGATTTCGCGAAAACAGAGGAGGCTTTCCGCGGTACAAAGGTGATTTCGCAGGTCGCGTTGCTTTACTCTTACGATAGCCGCTGGGCCATTGACTTGCAAAAGTTTACTCAGAAATACGATCAAGAGGCATTGCTTAAAAGCTATTATCACGCGTTGCGAGGTCTTTCCCAGTCCATCGATGTAGTCAATCCCTACGTGCCGCTCGCGGGATACAAGCTTGTGGTCGCGCCTGACCTGAATTTGATTCCCGAAGACCTTGGCAAACATCTGCTGGAGTATGTGCGTGATGGCGGCCATTTGGTGCTGGGGCCGCGCTCGGGGATGAAAGATCAATTCAACGCGCTGCTGCCGCAGAGGCAGCCTGGATTTTTAGTCGAGCCTTTGGGTGCCCGAGTCGAGCAATTTTACGCACTGGAGAAGAATGTTCCGCTCTCCGGTTCATGGGGAGATGGCGAAGCCAGCGTGTGGGCGGAACAGATGAAAGTGGAATCGCCCGAGGCGCAAGTGTTGCTGACTTATGGGAAATCCAACGGCTGGTTGGACAATCAGCCCGCCGTGGTCACGCGATCGTGCGGGAAAGGTCGCATCACTTACATTGGTGCCGTTCTCGATGACCATCTGATGTCTAAAGCCGCGGAGTGGATGCTCCGAGAGAGTGCAGTGACCCCGGCATTTGGGCCATTACCCGGTGGCGTGGAAGTTGGCCGCCGCAGCGCAGATGGCAAAGATATCTTTGTGTTCGTCAACTTTGCGCAAGAGAATCGTAACATCGCACTTCCCCATAAGATGAAGTTGCTGCTCTCGGGTAACGAGGCGAATAGCGTGCAACTGGCGCCCTATGGAGTCGAAGTTGCTCAGGATTCCCGGTAGTTATCGGTGACGCCGACTCAAATGGCTACGCCACAGGCGGTCCCGCGTCGACGTTGGGGCATCGCGTTTCTACTTGGATTTGGTGTGCTGGTGAATTACTTCGACCGGGTCAACCTTTCCGTGTCGCAAGAAGCGCTTCATCAGGCCTTCGGCATCTCAACCGTGATGTTTGGGTATTTGCTGAGTTCTTACAGTTGGACCTATGCCGCGCTGCAGCTTCCGTCAGGACTTATTCTGGACCGCTTCGGAGTGAAATCGGTGGGACGCATCGCAGCGTTGTTATGGAGCGTGGCGTCCTTCGCGGCGGCGATATCTAGGGGATTGACGGCCTTCGTGAGCGCCCGGCTTCTGCTTGGAGCCGGGGAGGCTCCGACATTCCCGGCGAACGCAAAAGCCATCGGATACTGGTTTCCGGCAAACGAGCGGAGCCTTGCGACGGCGATTTTCGATTCCGCGGCAAAGTTTGCATCCGCCATCGGCGTGCCCGTGCTTGGGGTGTTGTTGTTGAAGTTTGGATGGCGATGGAGTTTTGCGGCCACGGGATTTATCAGTCTGTTTTATTTGGGTCTGTTTATTTTGTTCTACAGAAATCCCAGTGAAGATAGAGCGCTCTCTTCCGCGGAGCGAGATTTTATCCTACGTGGCGGAGCGCAGCGGGAAGATCGAGTCCGAGCCGCACAGGGTGCGCCTTTGGGATATTTATTACGTCAGCGAAAAGTGTGGGGATTGGTGCTGGGCTTCGCGTCTTATAACTACACCTTCTATCTCCTGCTGACGTGGATGCCCTCGTATCTTTCGTCGACACATCGCACGGATCTGCTGCATTCCGTGCTGTACACCAGCGTCCCCTGGTTGTTTGCGACCTTCACCGACATTCTTATGGGAGGATGGCTAGTGGATCGATTGATTCAACAGGGGCGCGATGCATCGTCAGTGAGGCGGGCGATCTTGATCGGAGGCACAGTGCTTGGCTTAGGCGTAGTCGGTGCCGCTTACTCGCGGGGCGCAGTGAGTGCGATCGTGTGGATCAGTCTCGCCATCGGAGGATTGTCGGCCGCTGCGCCTGTGGGCTGGTCGATACCGTCGTTGATTGCCCCACGGGAAAGCGTGGGAACGCTGGGGGGTATTTTGAATTTCGGAAATCAACTTTCGGCGATTGCCGCGCCGATTGCTACGGGTTATGTGGTTCAGGCCACGCATTCTTTTTTCTGGGCTTTTGGCGTAGCTGCGGCTTTTCTGATGATCGGCATTTCCGGATATGGCTTCTTACTGGGCCGCATCGAATCGATTCCGGAGCCCTCGTAGGGCAAATCCAATGCTCTTCGCGAGTCAAGTGATCTGGGAGAGCACTTCGCGAAGATCGGTTGGAGATGTGGACTCCGTTCCTCGAGGCATTGCAGGCCCTATCGCGACCGCTTCGCGCTGGTTCTCAAACCACGCCAGGAAAGAGGATTGATCCGCGCCAGGGAGTCTTTGCTGGTTGATCCAGTTATAGTAGGCGCCCATGTCGGCGTCGATCAATGATCCTTGCGGATCGAGTTCTGCTTGCGCCTGCTTCTCCGAAATTAACTCGTTCATCGGCTTCTGCTTCTGACGCGGAGCGAAGCGAACCAACAGCGTACAAGGTTGGGCCCGTCGCAACGCTTCGCGCGCTGCCCACTGAGCGAAGGTAGTGCTGAAGATCTGTGTCCCTGAGCCTTCGGTCAGAAGTTTCAGTTGAAAGCGATCAAGTACAGGATCTCCAGCCTCGGAGAATCCAAGTTCGGAGGGGCTCACTTGCGCAAGCCATGTTCTCAAAGTCTCTGGTCCCATGCCGGGCGTCTCGATTTGCGCCCGCATCTTTGTCAATAACGTGGAACGGACGGCTTCAAGAGAATTGTAGGAGATGCTGGTGAGGGCAGAAGAGTGTTCCGCCGCTTCGCCGCCATCGATGTACCAGTGACCGTAGGGAAGGGGATTCGAGCGGGCGCGCGCCGCGACTGCTTCCAGTAAATTTTCAAGTCCATTCTCTGGTCGCACTCGGGTGAAGTAAGCGCCGCGCGTTCGCAGCTTTTGAAAGAGGGGTTCGTCGTAAGCGTCGACTCCCTGGCCGATCACAGCTATTCCGAGACGAGGCACACGCGGTGGCGGGGGTGCGGATAGCGCGCGGAGTCGGTCTGCATAATCAGTAGCCGCGTTTCGGAAGGCATCCAGTTGGTGCGTGGCCCAAAGATGCGCGGATAGCTGCTCCACAAATTGGGATGGCGAATTCACCCAGTCCATCTGTTCGAGTTGCGGAGAGAGAGTGATGCGGGCGAACGCTTGGAACCATTCAGTTTTCTTATCCGTCTGCGGTTGGGGAGAACGATCTGCGAGGTCAGAGGTTGTAAGCGATTGCAGATTTTCCAGTTCTTTTTCCAGCGACTGTCGTTCCGCGGGAAATTTGAAATCATAGTCAATCGCTTCGCGCAAAAGATTCGGCACAAAACTCAGAGGTAATTGCTGCAGCGCCGCGAGATAACGAGTGAGCAGGTTTCTGGCTTCTGGAGGGTAGCGGCTGAAGTGCTCGGGTTTGAGATCGCTGGGCAGCATCGAAGCTAAACTAACTCGGCAATCGGCTTGCCTTGTGCGTAAGATGAAGAAAAGTCCAACATTGCGCCCATGGTCGGGACAAGATCGGTCGACTCCAGAGGCCGATCAAAAACTACGTTCTCGCGTACACCCTTGCCCAGAGCCATCATCCAAGTGGTGCGGGAGGGCGCATCGCCGGTGCGGTGATGTTGAAAGCCATTTCCGCCGGCATCCTCATCAGAGTCACGTCCGAAATCCGGCAAGATAAACAGCGTAGTCTTGCCGGCATACTCAGGCTCACTTTGAATCATCTTCCAGATTTCCGCGCATAGCCGGTCGGTGCGGCGGATGCCGTCAACGTAGAGCGAGAAAGCTCCGGCGTGGGCCACATCGATATCATGCAGCGTGATCCATAGAAGACTGGGAGCCTTCTGCCGCATCAATTGTCTGACTACATAGACCGAAAGTTCATCGGGACTCGATAAGGTTCGGGCGTGAGCTTTGAAATCTTCGACCGAGAGGTTGAGGATTTGTTCGAGCTGCTCCAGTTCGACTTCGCTGCCGGCGAGTTCTGGCGCGTAAAAAGGAGTCTCGTAATTATCGCGCAATAGATGGTGGTAATCGCTGTGGCCGGTGGAAAGCGCTGCAGCCAAAAGGTGTTTGGGAAGAATCACGCGAGCGCCTAAGCCGGCTCCGTAAGAACGGTGGCTGCTTTCACCGATGCGATTGAAACCGTTGCTGGGCGCGACCACCCACGCATCCGATGCCGGTCGTTTGCGATCCCGGCGAAAATATTCGAACACCGTCGGATGCTCCGGAGGAAGCGAGGCGAAATTGTTGATGGTTTCGTAGACTCCGGTAGCCAGGCTGGCCGTAGCGACATAGTGCCCCAAGATTCCGCGATTCACCACTTGAGTGAAGAAAGTCGATTGCGGAATGAGTTCGTTGATGAGATGCGGAATGTTTCTCTGGCCCTCTGGCGCGAAGGTTTCCTGATCGCGGGCGCCGCCGCCGAATGTGATGACCACTACCTTTCGGTTCTTGGGCACAGTGGCAGCGTGAGCGACGGGACTGCATCCGAGCAACGCGCCACCCATGGCCAAGCCTGCGGCGTCGCGCAAGAAATCGCGACGGCTGATCGCGAGCCTTTGGGAGGCATTCGGCGCCGCTGCGGATTTGTGTTGGCGCGTCATCAGTCTAGTGCAAAATTTTCTGTCCTGACCGGCGGTTCACTGCTTATCGGCCGGGCTGTCTTTCGCCGCGTAAACAAATTGTCGGATCTCGGCCCTTTGCTTGTCGAGTTCCGCGAGGTGGCGCTCACGAACGCCTTGATACTTGTGGAACTGCTCTTGCGCAAGATCTTTTTTCCCAGTCCGCATGTAGGCCTGTCCCAGGCGGTAATAAGCGTCTGCGAGATCAGGATTCAGCTCTTTGGCGCGTATGTACTCTGGTATAGCTTCTTGATATTTGTTCTGAGCCGAATCGATGTTTGCGATCTGCAGATGGGCGTCTGCGAATGCTGGATCGAGCGCCGCGGACCTCTTAAGCAGTGCTTCGATCTGATGAAAGTCGACATCCGGATCTTCCGCCCGTTTTCCTTTCCACAGGCTCATCGCATAGTAGTAAAGCGCTTTTGCATTATTTGATTCAAGCTCGGCAAAGCGGCGAAAGCGCTGGATGACTTCCTGCGCCTGGCTTGGGGAGCTGTCGTAGGCTTTGGAAAGAAAAAGATAGCATCGGGGATCCGAGGGATTTAAGTCCGCGCCTTTCAATAGTGCGGTGACGGCCTCGTCATAGTTGCCGCTCGAATACAAAGCCACGCCGAGACCCACCATCAGCCGCGCCGACTTGGGGTAGCGCTCCGTGGCTTTCCGGAAGACGTCGACCGCCGGCCCGAGCGTTCGATGAAGGAGAAGTTCGCTCGCCCAATCGAACATGTTGCTTTCGCTGGGATCTTCGTGCGCAGCGGCTTCGAATTCGTTCTCCGCGGCAACGAACTGCCCGTCTTTTTCTTCCAATTCGCCGAGCAGGTTATGCAATTCCGCCGTATCTTTGCGCTTCAGGAGTTCGTGGATTACTCTTCGTCCGTCGGACAATTGCCCGGTCGTGATATAGGCCAGCGATAGATCGTACCCATTGTCGTAAGACGAGGGATCGATCTGTTGCGCGTTCTCCAGATAGCGGGTCGCCTTCGAAAGCTGGCGCGCTCGAACATAGAATTCGCCTAAGTTGTGATTGGTATCAAAGTTTTTCGGATCGAGTTCCACGGCCTTTTGAAACTGTTGCTGGGCGGCATCTAGTTTGCCCGTGCGCACCAGGTTGGCGGCTAGGTTGGTTCGTGCCGCCACGGAATCGGGCTGAAGACGCGCTGCCTTCTCCAGATGCTCACTGGCTTTCACGTCTTGTGATTGGGCGGAGTAGACAAGACCGAGCAGTTCCTGCACCTCGAAACTCTGAGGAACTTCGCGCGCCAGTTTCTCCAGCATCACAGCAGCTTCATCCAATTTGCCCGCGTCATACAGCGCGACTGCAGCCTGGAATTCCCGGTCGAGCGCATGACCTTGCCCTTGCACGACGAGGGACAAAGCAACGCACGTCACCACCAGGAGAAAACAGCAAGAAAGAAAGATTAACCAATAATTCCGGCTCACCGTTCCTGCATGTTACACCACGCGAAAGCGGGATCGCTGCTGCAAATGAATCGAGGGAAGGAGCACACCCGAACGCCCTCCCTCGATTCGATCTAAAGTTAGTAATACAGCTTCAGGGCGAACTGGATCTGCCGCGGATCGTAGGGAGCGTCGCGGGTAGAGCCGATCTCGCCGAAGGTCGAACTGGTGAAATTGCCGGAGCCGGAGATGGCGACTACACCGTTACCCCCGAAGTTTGGCGCATTGAAGTTCGGATGATTGAACAGATTGAAGAATTCCGCCCGGAACTCAAGATGGAAACGCTCGTTCAGCGGGATCTGCTTGAAGACAGAGAAATCCATTCGCTTGAAGCTCGGACCCTCAACCTGATCCGGCCCACCACCCAAGGCGGAGACTGGACACGGCAGGGCCGTACACGGCGTCGGCTGCGTAAATGCGGCGGGGTTACTGAACAAGCTCAATGCCCCGTTCGAGTCGATGTGCAGACCCCTACCTGGATTGCCCACGAGGTAGTCATAGCAATTTGACGACGCGGTGGTTGAGACTGTGTTGGTTGGACAGGTAAACGTGATCGGTTGGCCACCTTGTAGAACGATGCTGGTGTTGACGCTCCACCCACCGAATGCCTTGTTTGTGATTCCGTTATCGGCCAGGTATCGTTTGCCTTTTCCGAAAGGAAGTTCGTAACCGCCGCTTAAGTGGAAGACGTTACGGATATCGAACGGAGCTAGGCCGTAGTCATAGTGGATACCGAGGCCGGGGATATCGGGAGCGCGGTATCCCTGGTTACTACCGTTATTCAGCAAGTCAACAGCGTCCGTGCGGGTCTTGGAGTAGGTATACGTGGCCAGGAAGTTCAGTCCGGCGGAAAAACGCTTCTCCAGCTTGGTTTGTAGCGAGTGGTAAAAGCTGTTGCCGATGGTCGCCGCATAGCTGTTGTTCCCGCCGAAATCCGGGAAGGGAAGTCCTCCATCGGCTGCGGGAAACGCACCCGAGCCGGGAGTACCGTTCGGTCCAGGAGTATTAGTAAGCTGCGTGTTGATCGGCAAGATTGCGGTTGGGTTATTGGAGCCGGGGAAGACTTCCAAGTGGCGAGCCAGCGAGGTTACGTAGCCAATCTGCGCGCTCATGGAAGGCGTTAGCTCGTACTGCAGCGTGAAATTGCCGCTCATCGTATAGGGCGTTTGGTAATTAAATTGAATTCCACGCAAGGTCAAACCGTTGGCATTGACGTCGACTGGGTTTAGGGGAGTGCACGCGAAACCAACTTCAAACGCCGGCGTGCCGTCGTAGGGTGCCGCTGCGGGACAGCCGCTAAAGTTATACGGATGTCCATCGTCCACTGGAGTGTAGTTGAAATTAAACTGGAAGGGATAATTTTCCCCGATGTTTGGAGAATATCCGCGATTCTCAAAGCCATTGAAGAAGATACCAAACCCGCCCCTAGCTACAAACTTGGGGTTGACTTGGTAAGCGAAGCCAAAGCGAGGCGCGAAATTCGTCTTCTGGGAATTGCCTAATCCCTTGCCATACTTGTTGGTGATATCGAGCCCGATGCCATCGGCGGCAAGCAAACTGGTGAAGCTCGTCGATAGGCTGGCGGGATTGGTCCCGCCAGGGAGTATGAACATTGGGTTGCCGGTGGGATCGCCACCGGGAACGAAGTTAGCCTGGGCTCCGTGGTGTTCGTAAACCAGCGTGAAAAAGTCCCAGCGCAAGCCCAAGTTTACGGTCAGCTTGGGAGTGACTTTCCAATCATCGTTAAAGTAAGTGCCGTAGTAGTTTTTCCCGTTGTCGGTGAGGTAGATGTTGGAGGCGTATACGTTAGTCGATCCGCCGACGTCATAGGGCACGCCGCCGGGTACAGTGGTGGGGATGGGAGTCAGCAGGAAAGCGGCGCGGCCGGTATTACCATTGTCAACATTGGGGATTTCCGTGAAATTGCCGTTGTAATCGAATTCACCATGGGACCATGACGGCTGCAGGGTGGAGAACTTCACGTGTTGCCACTCGAAACCCATCTTGAAGGTGTGCTTGCCGTAAATCTTGGTGAGATCGTCCGTCAACTGGAAAGTGGAGCTGACTTCATCCGAAGGCAGAAATCCGTTGCTGCCCAAGGTTGCCAGTCCGTTGATTCCAAAAGCTGGGAGTCCTCCGTTCTTGGCAACTTGGGGAATATCCGCGATGCCAAACTGAGCGGGAATTCCGAGTTGATCCGCCACCGGGCTTTCGCGCGTGGTGTTGAGGTAATTGAATCCGGCGCGAGCCACGTTCACCAAACTCGGAGAAAATACGTGGGTGTAGGCCAAAGCGCTCTGCTGTGCAATCGCTGTCTGGGGACCTTGTTGGAAAGCTCCGCCATCGGCGACTCCACCGAAAATGCCGGGAATGAACTGCGGATCGTCGACGTAGCTGAAGCGGTAGAAGACCTGATCCTTTTGGGAGAAGTTGATATCGAGACGGCTATCGAAAGAATTTCGGTGCTCGAACAACTTCGGCGAGTTGGCGAAGTTATTGAAAAACTTACTAGAGCTGGTCGGCTTGGGATAGAGATTCAGGAGCGCAATGGCATTTGGATCCAGTCGGCCGGAGGGTAGTTGGTTCAGGCCGCAGGTGCTTGCGTCGCCCGCTCCACCGAAATTCGTGGTGCTCGCCGGGCAGGTGCCGAACGGGTCGCGGGCGAAACCTGTCGCTGTTGCCGTCAACCCGGAGACGGGATCGGTGTCACCTTTGGTGATTGCCCGAGTGGTAGCAGGATCGAGGATGGTTCCATAGGGCATCGTGCGGCCCAATGCGTCGGTCAATGTGCCCGACGACGCCTGTTCGGTGATGAGGTCGCTGAGGTTGGTGTAGCCGGTGCTGCGCTCGAGATCGGTAGGCACAGAACCGGTGAGAATGGTTCCTTGCACCCGGCGGAAGCCTTCATAGTCGCCGAAGAAAAAAACCTTGTTCTTGATGACCGGACCGCCGACAGAAAATCCGAATTGATTCTGGCGAAGCTCACCCTTCTTGATACCGCCGGCGTCTTCAAAATAGTCCGGGGCATCGAAGATATCGTTGCGGAAGAACTCCCAGGCGGCGCCGTGAAATTGGTTTGTGCCCGACTTAATAGTCGCGTTGAGGACGGCTGCGCCTGAGCGTCCGAATTCGGCGCTGAAGTCCGAGGTTTGGACCTTGAATTCCTGAATAGCGTCAATAGGCGGGAGAACGACGAAATTCGTGCCGTTGAGGAAGTCTACGGTGTCGGAATTGTTGTCGATACCATCCAGCATGTAGTTGTTCTGCGCCGGGCGGTTGCCATTTGCGGCGAAGGCTCCGCTGGAGGCGTTGCCACGCGTGTCCGACTGGGGCGTGTTCACTCCTGCGGCAAGCTGGGCGAGGAAGGTGAAGTTGCGGCCATTCAGCGGAAGATTATTAACATTGCGTTGATCCACAACCTGACCCACAGAAGCGTCTTCAGCCTGAAGTACGGGCGCGGCGGTTGTGACTTCAACGGTTTCGGAGACGGCCCCGGGTTGGAGCTTGAAATCGAGCAGGACCCTGGCGCTGACGTCGACCGCGACGTGGGTTTCAACTTCTTTCTTGAATCCGCTTGCGGAAACTTCAAGCGTGTAGCTGCCGATTCTCACCGGGCTGAAGCTGTAGACACCGTCTGAGCCGACGTTGGTTGACAGGCTGGTACCCGTGCCTTCGTTGGTCAGGGTGACCTTTGCGCCGCTGACGACGGCTCCCGAGGCGTCCGAGACCGTGCCGGTAATAGAACCGGTATCCACTTGAGCATAGAGAGAAGTGACGCCGAAGACGGCAGCTACGGCGAACATCAACCAACCCTGGATCGAGCGGGATACGGCCGGTGGTTTCATGAGCTCTCCTTTGAGCTTCCGGGCTTGCTACGAGGCAAACCTTGCACTGCGAACTGCCGCGTAAACCTTTACTTCAGGAGAAATGTAATCGTATACATCGAGCAGCGTACGCTAAACACTGCTGCAAAATGTGAGCGCTACATTAAGGCAGTTTGAAATTCGTTGTCAACCAAAAAATTAATGGTTTTGTACTACCACGGAACCCCACTCCAGTCTCGCGTCTGCTGGACCAGACTTCCTGCCCCATTTTCGGGAGCGAAACTCCGCAGAGCAGAATTGAGTCCAAGTGCTAATATTTGGCTCGTGGCTTACTGGACGAGGATACTTTAGATGGCGCGGCGTCCTGACGGCTCAGCGCCCCTCTCGCGCAGAGACTTTTTGAGGTCTATTGGCTGGGCTCCGGCAGTATTCCTATCCGCGCCTCTTCAGGGGTTGGCCGGATCGCGGATGTTTCGAGGTTTTCCGGGCGACTCCAGATTCTTGGCCTTTGCGGATTCTCGCCTGATTCCGCATTATCCCACTGAGAACCCGCTTGAAAACGTTTTGCGGCTCGTCACCCCTGGCTTCGACGAGTACGTCAGTGAAAAACACGCTTTTGAGATCATGGAAGTCCTTGATGCGTGGAGTAAAGAGCTTCGGTCGCCGGTGAGGGTCGAGTTGCGGTTCGCCGCGCCATTTGCGACTTCCATTGAGGCTGTTTCGCTTCGCCCTGAACGAGAGATCAGGCTGCGCTCCGGTTACGGGATTGAGGTTTTGCACAGAAGTTTCGCGCCACGGATGACCCGAGGCCGGGAACGATTCCTACAGGACATCACAGAATACTTCGTTGGCCTGGGGAAAATAGAAACGGCGGAATTCCAAGTGGTTGGGATGGAAGAAATGTCAAAGCCGTCTACGCCGCTGCGGGTGGATATTCGCTTCGATTTGGTGGGGACGCGAACCGATGGCGGTCGCGAGGAGCGGGTCGGACTCTGGCATACCCAGTGGCTGCGCACCGAGTCCGCGGGATGGACTGCGGTGCGTTGGGAAGCCACCGAGGAGACTGTGAGCCGGACGCGCGAACCGTGGTTCGTCGACGTTACGGCGCAGGCCCTGGCTCAAACGCAATCCTACAAAGCGCAGATGCTCCGCGGCGCGGATTACTGGCGCACCGTTCTCGACGGAGCCTGCGGAATCGATGTTTACGGAAACAACGGGGTCGCTGTCGGAGACTTTGACAATGACGGCTTCGACGACCTTTATGTGTGCCAGTCCTCCGGGCTGCCCAACCGTATGTATCGCAATCGCGGCGACGGCACTCTGGAAGATGTAACGGAAGAATCCGGGGTTGGTCTGCTGGAAGCAACCGCCTGCGCATTGTTCGCAGATTTCGAGAATAAGGGATTGCAAGATCTCCTGGTAGTGTGCGCCGGTGGTCCGCAACTGTTTCTTAACCAAGGCAACGGAAGATTCAAGCTCAAGTCCGATGCCTTCAAATTTGTAAATCCGCCGCAGGGAACGTTTACCCATGCGGCCGTCGCCGATTACGACGGGGACGGGCGGCTCGACATTTACTTTTGCCTCTACTCTTATTATCTCGGGCTTGATCAATATCATTATCCCGCGCCTTATTTCGACGCCCGCAATGGCCCGCCTAATTTCCTTTTCCACAACGAAGGCAGCGGGAACTTTCAGGATCGTACGGAAGCCGCCGGATTGAATGTGGAGAATGATCGCTATAGCTTTGCGTGCGCGTGGGGCGATTATGATTCGAAGGGTCGGCCTACGCTCTACGTGGTGAACGATTTCGGGCGAAATAATCTTTATCGCAACAACGGCGACGGCAGCTTCACCGCGGTCTCGGCGGAAGCCCACGTCGACGATGTAGGCGCAGGCATGAGCGCGTGCTGGTTCGACTTCGACAACGATGGAAAACAGGACATCTACACTGCGAATATGTGGTCCGCAGCCGGCCAGAGAGTTTCGCAGCAGGAAGTATTCCATAGACAAGACCCCGAGGATATCCGGACGCTTTATCGCCAACATGCGCGCGGCAACTCGTTGTACCGGAATCTGGGAAATGGAACTTTCCAAAATGTGACCCCAGGAGCGGGAGTCGGAATGGGCCGCTGGGCCTGGTGTTCCGACGCATGGGACGTCGATCACGACGGCCATTCCGACTTATATATCGCAAACGGCTATATCTCGGGCGTCGACCGGCGCGATGTAGCGAGTTTTTTTTGGCGCCAAGTGGTTGGGAAATCTCCCTCGACGCCGACGCCGTCGGCCATTTACGAGCATGGCTGGAATGCCATCAATGAGTTGATCCGATCCGACGCCACGTGGAGCGGTTACGAGCGAAATGTTTTCTACCTGAATAATCGGGATGGCACGTTTTCCGAGATTTCGGGCGCTGTGGGGCTGGACTTTCCAGACGATAGCCGCTCTTTCGCTCTTGCCGACCTGGACCATGACGGCCGCCTTGAGATCATCCTTAAGAATCGCACCGCCCCGCAAATCCGGGTGTTGCACAACTCTTGCAAAGATATTGGCCGGTCTATTGCGTTTCGATTGTGCGGAACCCAGAGCAATCGTGATGCGATCGGAGCCGCAGTTACTTTAGAGGCAGGTGGGCTGCGCCAGACAAAATACGTTCAAGCCGGCTCGGGATTTCTGGCTCAGCATACGAAGGAGCTTTCCTTTGGCCTAGGAATAGCTGAGGGAGAAATCCGCGCCACCATCCGCTGGCCCGGCGGCCTTACTCAGACATTGGATCATCTGCCGGCCAATCAGCGGATCGATGTACTTGAAGGGTCGGCCAATTTCAGCGCAAAGGCTTTTGTTTCTTCCCCGGCATCATGGGCTCGATTTGTAGAGCCCATAAATGGGGAGTCTTTGCCCCAATCGGCGGGTACGTGGCTGATTCAGCCATTGAAGGCGCCGGACTTTTCGCTTGCCGATCTTTCCGGCAACCTGCGCGATCTTCAATCATTTCGGGGAAGTTGTGTTTTACTAAATTTTTGGACTAGCCCAGCGCCAGACTCAATCGAACAGTTACGACTTCTCGCGCGGGACGAACCGAGGGTGGTCGCGAGCGGAGTTCGCATCGTCACGATTAACGCGGATGACCCCGCCGATCTCAACTCGGTGAAGAGGCTCGCGATCCACGAAAAACTCACCTTTCCAATTTTGTTTGCTACGACGGAAATCGCGAACATCTATAATATCGTATACCGATATTTGTTCGATCGCCGCCGAGATTTTCCTATACCCGCTTCTTTCTTGATCGATTCCACCGGCATGATCGTGAAGGTATATCAGGACGTAGTTGCGCCAAGTGAGATCGTTGAGGATATTCGGTCCGTTCCTCTTACCGCATCCGACCGTATACGAAAAGCTCTGCCTTTTAGCGGGATAATCCCGGATGGCGGCTTTGAGCGCAACGATTTTACTTATGGCGTGGCGTTTTTTCAGCGTGGCTACCTTGACCAGGCAGCCGAATCCTTCAGACAGGTAATTGCTGCCAAGCCTCAGTCGCCCGAAGCTTATTACAACCTTGGCACTCTCTATCTTCGAAGAGAAAATATGCCGGAAGCGCGCCGCTACCTTGAACAGGCCGTGGACTTACGTCCAAATTACCCTGAGGCATGGAACAATCTTGGCATGATCGCGGCTGAGCAAGGACAGGCCGACGAGGCGATCGCTCATTTCAAGCAATCGTTGCAGTTGCAGCCAGCCTATACCGTCGCTCTCATCAATCTTGGGAATCTGTATCGCAGGCGCGGGGATTATCAGAATGCGCAACTGCTGTTGTCGAGGGCCCTGGAAATCGAGCCCGACGACGCAGAAGCAAACTACGCCGCCGGCATGCTTTATGCCCGGCAGGAACAGTTCGATCGTGCGCTGCGATATCTGAAGAACGCAGTGAGCCTGCGCCCCGCCTATGCCGATGCGATCAATAATGTTGGTGTGGTTTTGGTGCGGCAAGAACGCTACGCGGAAGCGGAAGAAGAATTCAAGAATTGCATAAGGGTGGCGCCAAATTTTGACCAGGGCTATTTAAATCTGGCTCGGCTGTATGTCGTCCGGAAGAATGAAGCACAAGCTGCAGCAGTGTTGCGGGATCTGCTGGCGCTACAACCCACGAATAAAACGGCTCGGCAAGCTCTGGGCATGCTACTTGACGAGCAGTGAAGAATACGATACGACTGCAAAAGTAATTGGGAAGGCCGATGGAAGTTTCTCTTTTGCTTCGAACCGTTGTCGGACATGGTCGGGGAAGATTCTTGATTATCTTCCCGCTGCTCTTTGGCGTCGCTTTGGGTGCCAGATGTTTCTGGGCTCAACAGGCCGACGCCACGGCGAAAATGCGTCGGCCTTCAACGACGGTTTCGTCCCCGCTTGCCCAAGCGGAAGAGTTATTTCGCCAAGGGTTCGTCGAGCAGGCTACGCGGAAAATCCGGGAACAACTCGCGCTGCATCCAGATAGCGTCGCCGGCTACAACTTATTGGGCATTATCTACAGCAGTCAAAAGGATTACTCGAACGCGAAGGAAGCATTCCAAGACGCGTTGAAATTAAACCCCAACTCTACTAAGACTCACAACCATCTTGGCGACTTATACGTCGCGGAAAATAAGCCGGACCTCGCTGAAAAAGAATTTCGTACAGTATTGCGCCTTGATCTTGCGAATCCAGATGGAAATTACAATCTCGGTCTTCTGCTGATGGCTAGGGGCCTGCCTGCGGAAGCGATTCCACACTTTCAGCGCATCCGGCCCGCCACAATGGAGACGAGTTTCAATCTCATCCGTTGCTATCTGCAATCCGGGCAAAACGCTGCCGGCCTCACTCTCGCCAAGACACTTTCCGAAAAGAATAAAGACGACGTGAAACTCCACTTCACTCTCGGAGTGGTGCTGGCTTCAGCCAAACAGTATCCTCAGGCTCAATTCGAGTTGGAGAAAGCAAACGCGCTGCAGCCTGAGACCTTCGAGATTCTCTACAATCTGGGGCAGTCGTATCTTCGCGACCACCAATATCCAAAGGCCGAAACCATGCTGAGCCGTGCGCTCAGACTCAAGCCCGATTCTGCCGACACTCTTTATTTACTGGGCGAAGTATATTCGGATCGAGCTCGACCGGTGGATGCTCTGGATGTGCTGGTGCGCGCTCATAGGCTTGCCCCGGAAAATACGGACGTGATTTTCCTATTGGCTCGGGTCACCATGACCCAGAACTATTATGAGGACGCGATCCCTTTGCTCGAATCTGGCTTAAAGCTCGCACCCCAACGAGCCGATCTTCATGCCGCTCTTGGCGAAAGCTACTTCATGTCGGGAAAAGCGGACAAAGCCACGGAAGAATTCAAGCGGCTCATTGCTCTCGATCCTTCTGCCCGATCGTATGCGTTTATGGGACTTTCCTACCGTAACCTGGGCCGCTTCGACGAAGCCACAAAATATTTTGAGGCGGGGCTCAAGCTTGATCGGCACAACGATACCTGCTTATACAACTTGGGTTACATTGAGGAACGTCAAGGCAACACAGAGCGCGCCGAAAAGATGTTTCAGGAAACACTGCGCGCAAATCCCGATTACCCCGACGCGCTGCTGGAACTTGCAAATCTGCGGATCGAGAAAAAGAAGTTTACCGAGGCGGCAGACTTGCTTCGACGCTATGTTAAGTCCAGCCGTAACCCAGCCACCGGCTACTACAAGTTAGCCATGGTCGAACGCAGCCTTCATCAAACCGAAGCGGCACAGCGCGATCTGAGCGTATTTCAGACTCTATCCAAGAATACTTCGACTGGCCCCTTTCCCTATGAGCATCTCTTTGAGTATCTCAACAATCGATCCGACATGGCGCCTCAAGCGCGTACCGAGCTAGATATCAAAGAGTTGAACGACCGTATTCAAAAACATCCGGATCAGCCGCAGGATCTCTACCTGCTGGCAGAAGCTTTTCTCAAGCTGGGGAAAATCGATGATGCCAAGATGACTATCACGCAGTTGGACAAGTTGAGCGCCTCCGATTTTCGCACGCAAACTGGAGTAGGGGTTTTACTGGCGCGTTTCCATTTGTATGACGACGCCATCGCTCATTTCCAATCGGCGCTGCGGTCCAATCCGGATTCTGACGACGTTAAATTTGACTTAGCAAATGCTTATTTCCGGAGTCGTGAATATCCTCAGGCGCTCGATGCGGCGAAACAGGTGTCTGCGCAGGGACAACAGGATGATGCATGGCTCGCGCTTTTGGGTGATATTTACGCGCACCTAAACGAGAGTGGGCGAGCCGCAGAAATCTTTCGGAACGCCATCGACCGCAATCCGGACAACGACCAATATTATCTTTCGCTCACTCTCGTCCAACTGCGCCAGGGTGATACCACCGGTGCCGAAGAGACACTTCAGAAAGGCCTGACTCGCATTCCAAGTTCCGGCAAGATACTTTGGGGATTGGGGCTCGTCTCCGTTATCGAAGGAAAGACAGAAGAAGCCGCCGAGCGCCTGGAGCGCGCCGTGGAACTGCTGCCGGAATGGGCTGGCAGTTATTCTACGCTGGGAGTTTTCTATTACGAGACGGGCCAACTCGAAAAGGCGCGCGAAGTGCTGAATCGGTTTAAAGGAAGCAACGCCGGAGGACTTGATGTAGACCGCATCGAGCAAACCCTGGCTGATGCTCCAGCCCCGCCTTCCTCCTCCACGACGGAAGCGATCTCAATGGATGCAAGGCAGCAGATCATTCAACTTGCACTCTTCCTCGCGGACCGCACACTGTGAGAGTTGATTTGAAGTCGAACGAAGCTAGAAGATTTCCGGATAGCATGAAGCGCATGAGTAAAGATTCGGCCGACAGAACCGACTGTTTGCCGTTTGACCGCGGAGCGGCATACGCTTTCGCTGTGGTTGTTCTGGCGGCGGTGTGTCTCACAACTCTTTCGGGCCAGACATCGAAGACTCAAGACACTCCGATCCCGGTTCGCTTCACCGACGTTCGCGAGAAAGCCGGCATCACCTTTCAGCAGGACGCTACCGCTACCGATGAAAAGCTCTACCTGGAAACCATGGGGACCGGCGTGGGATGGATCGACTACGACCAGGATGGCCTCATGGACCTATTCTTTGTTCAGTCAGCGGCGACGGATTTGTACAAGCCGCCACACCCACTGCGCTCCGCTCTGTACCACAACAACGGCGACGGGACTTTCACGGATGTCACGGAGAAAGCCGGCGTCGGGGGAATCGGCCACTACGGCCAGGGAGTGGCCGTGGGCGACTACGATAATGACGGATATCCCGATCTCTACGTGACCGGTTACGGCAGCGCGATTCTGTACCACAATAATGGCAACGGAACTTTCACGGATGTTACAGCGAAGGCAGGGGTCGCGGATGAAGGCGGCTGGTCCACCAGCGCCGGCTGGTTCGATTACGATAAGGACGGGTATCTCGATCTGGTGGTGGCAAACTACATCGATTGGTCACCGAAGAATAATTTGTGGTGCGGTGAACGCCGTCCTGGTTACAAGTCCTATTGCCATCCTGGAAATTACAAGGGACAAAGAATCAAGCTTTACCATAATAATCACGACGGAACTTTTACCGACGTAAGCGATGCTTCGGGAGTGGGAAAGCCTGAAGCCAAGGGAATGGGAGTTGTTCTGGCCGATTTCAACAACGACGGATGGACCGACATCGCCGTAGCCAACGATTCCTGGCCGAATTTTCTCTTCATCAACAAACACGATGGAACGTTTGAAGACGTATCTTTCACCTCCGGTTTAGCCGCGGGTGAAGATGGCCGCTACGAAGCCGGCATGGGGATCGACGCAGCAGACGTGAATGGCGATGGTTGGCAGGACGTCTACATTACTCACCTTGATTTCGAATTGAACCGTCTCTACATCAATCACGAAGACGGCACATTCGATGACGATACGTTTCGCTCCGGCATCGGCAACAAAGCCATACAACTGAGCGGAGTTTCCATGAAATTTCTGGACTACGATAACGATGGTTGGAACGACATACTGCAGTTGAACGGTGCCATGCTCGATAATGTGAATCTGTATCACAGCGAAGTGACGTATAAAGAGCCGTTATTGATGTATCGGAACTTGGGCAAAGGCCAGTTCGCAAAAGTTTCCGATTCGCTGGGCCCCGACTTTATGCGCCCGATTGTTGGACGCGGGCTCGCCACTGCTGATTTTGACAATGACGGCGATATCGACGTAGCGATCAATATTCGTGGCGACTATCCCGAGCTACTGCGTAACGATGGCGGTAACGCGAACCATTTCCTGGAAGTTCTTTTGATCGGGACCAAGTCCAACCGCGACGGCGTCGGGGCTTCCCTAAAGTTGACGTCCGAAGGCTTCGTTCATGTTGAGCAGGCGAAGGGCGGAATGAGTTACATGTCGGCCAGCGATCCGCGGATTTTCTTTGGCCTGGGGAAACGTACCAAAATCGAATCGCTCGAAATCACTTGGCCGAGCGGTCTAGTGGAGCGTCTCACCAATGTTCCGGTCGACCAAATCATCGCGGTTAAAGAAGGCTCGGGAATAGTCCCACACGCTTTCCCCAAGGTGCCCGGTCGATAAGCATGAATCTTCCTCGAAGGTGTTTCCTCGGTTCCTCGCTGATTATGCTCGGCAGTACTTTGCTGGACGCGCTCACCACGCCGTTGTGGCGCCTTAAGAAAGCTCACTTACTTTGTTCTGCAGCCTCCGCGCCGTCATCATCTCAGGTTGTATTTGTCGATGTTGCTCGCGAGGCCGGGCTCAATATCCCGAATGTTTGGGGCGCGGTTGATCACAAGCGTTCCATCATTGAAGCGAAAGGCAGCGGGCTGGCCTTTTTCGATTACGATCAGGATGGCTGGCTCGATATCTATCTAACCAACGGAACCCGCCTCGACGCCAACTGGCAGCCTGGCCATGCTCCCACATCTCATCTCTACAAAAACAACCGCGACGGAACTTTCACCGACGTTACCGAAAAATCCGGCTTGGGTCGCACCGGCTGGCAGACAGGCGTCTGCGTCGGCGACTACGACAACGACGGCTGGGACGATTTATTTTGTTGCTTCTGGGGACACAATATTCTTTTTCACAATAATGGAGACGGGACGTTTACCGACGTAACCCGCAAAGCCGGTGTCTACGATGATCAGGTTCGGTGGGGGGCGGGCTGCACCTGGCTTGATTATGATCGTGACGGACACCTGGACTTATTCGTCTGCAATTACATCAAGCTTGATCCGGCGAAAATCACCGATGCGGGTAAAGACCCGCTCTGCCAGTGGAAGGGAATTCCCGTGATGTGCGGTCCGCGCGGACTCGCAGGTGATACGAACGTTCTTTATCACAACAACGGAGACGGCACCTTCACTGATGTGAGCGAAAAATCGGGCATTCTGAAACCGGGTCCGCGATATTCGATTACTGCCGTCTCGTACGATTTCGACAATGACGGATGGCCCGACATTTATGTTGCCGTCGATTCCGAGCCCAGCATGCTGTTCCACAACAACCACGACGGAACTTTCACGGAAGTCGCCGTTCCGGCCGGCTGCGCCTACAGCGATAATGGCCACGAGCAAGCGGGTATGGGCATTGCAGTTGCCGATTATGACTGTGATGGCTGGTTCGATATTTTCAAGACAAATTTCGCCGACGACACCTGCAACCTTTATCACAACAACGGAGATGGCACTTTTACCGACGAGACTTTTTCCTCGGGAGTCGGGATCAACAATCGCTACGTCGCTTGGGGCTGCGGCTTTGTGGACTATGACAACGATGGTTGGTCTGACATTATTCAGGTGAATGGCCACGTTTATCCCGAGATTGAAGGTCATGGCATCGGACAGGATTTCAAGAATCCGCGTCTCGTTTATAAAAATCTTGGCCAGGGAAGATTCAAGGATGTTTCATCGCAGATGGGTCCCGGGATTGCTGAACGCTACTCCAGTCGTGGCGCTGCCTTCGGCGATTTCGACAACGACGGAGATATCGATGTTCTCATCCTGAATTTGAACGACCTGCCCTCGTTGCTTCGCAATGACGGTGGAAACGCGCAGAACTGGATCAAGCTCAAACTGATCGGGACCAAGTGCAATCGAACCGCGATTGGCGCCCGAGTTCGCGTAGTTACGGGCGCCCACGTGCAGATGGATGAAGTTCACAGCGGCGCAAGCGTGATGTCGCAGAGCGATCTGAGACTCCATTTTGGCTTGGGAAAATTACAGGTGATCGACCTCGTTGAAGTGAAGTGGCCGACCACGCAGAAAATTGAGAAGTTTACACATGTGAAAGCGAACCAGATCCTGACCATTCGCGAAGGCAGCGGAATCATCGACTCCATCCAAGCCAAGACGAAACAGGTGGTGTGATTGCAATGAAAGCTTTGCTGCTCACAAAATACCGCTCGCTTGAAACTGCAGATCTCCCAACGCCTGCTCCTCGCGATGACGAAGTGTTGATTCGTGTTGCTGCATGCGGAATCTGCGGCAGCGATGTGCATGGCTATGATGGTTCATCGGGCCGCCGCATACCTCCGATCGTAATGGGTCATGAAGCCGCCGGTTGGGTGGTTGCGCTCGGAAAAGGTGTGAACAATTTCTCCGCTGGCGACCGGGTAACTTTTGACTCGACCATTTATTGTGGCTCGTGCTCTAACTGCATTCGGGGCGATATAAATCTCTGTGATCGTCGCCAAGTGCTCGGTGTGTCGTGTGGGGACTATAGTCGAGCGGGCGCTTTTGCGGAATTTGTTGTGGTGCCTGGCCGCATCCTGTATCGCCTGCCCGAAGCTCTTTCTTTCGAAGAAGCCGCCATGCTGGAAGCTGTGTCGGTTGCACTGCATGCTGTTTCGCTTGTCCCAGTTCGTGCCGGAAATGACGCTCTTGTTCTCGGCGCGGGAACGATCGGATTATTACTGCTGCAGGCTCTTCGGGCAGTCGGATGTTCGCGGGTTTTCGTTTGTGATGTGGACGCCACACGCTTAGACTTGGCGCGCGAATTAGGCGCCACCGACGTATTCCTCGCGGGCCCGGATCTTCAGCAGCAGATTCTGCAGACCACGGACGGAGCCGGCGTTGACATTGCGGCGGAGGCGGTTGGCATTAATGCCACGGTAGCTGCCGCCGTTGACGGCGTGCGCAAAGGGGGTACTGTGATCCTCGTCGGCAACATCTCGCCGGAAGTCACGCTGCCTCTGCAAAAAGTTGTTACACGCCAAATTCGGTTGCAAGGATCGTGCGCTTCCGCAGGAGAATATCCTCGCGCAATCGAACTGATCAGCAACGGCGCGATTCGGGTAAGACGTCTTATAACAGCAATTGCTCCGCTGGAAGAAGGTCCGCAATGGTTTGAGCGGCTCTATGCGCGTGAGCCGAACTTGATGAAGATTGTTCTAGTACCCGGGAAAATGTCTTGAGCAACAATCTGTTCGATCTCGGTGGGCGAGTTGCCATCGTAACCGGAACCAGTCGTGGCCTGGGCCAATATTTTGCGCGTGCCCTGGCGCGTGCTGGCGCGGATCTTGTCCTGACCAGCCGTAATCGCGATCGCCTTTCATCTTTCGAAAAGGAAATCAGCTCTCTCGGTCGCCGTGCGGTTTCCATTGCGCTCGATGTGCGAGATCAGGCGAGCATCGAACGCATGGTCATAGACGCTGAACAGGTTTTTGGTCATCTGGATATTCTGGTGAATAACGCTGGCTGCAATGTCCGCAAACCAGCGCTCGATGTGACCTGGGACGAATGGAATCTCATTCTCGATACTAATCTTCGCGGAAGTTTTTTTGTCGCTCAAGCGGTAGCTCGGCGCATGATTGCTCGGAATTATGGCCGCATTATTAACATCGGGTCGGTAACGAGTGTTGCAGGCTACGCCGGCCTCGCTCCCTATGGAGCCAGCCGCGGAGGTATTCGGCAACTGACGATGAGCCTTGCCGACGATTGGGGCAAGCACGGGATAACCGTGAACTGTCTGGCCCCAGGGTGGTTTCGCACAGAACAAAATAAAATGCTCTACGAAAATAAAGAGTGGGTGGAGTATCTCTGCGATCGAATCCCGCTTAAACGGCCAGGCCAGCCGGAGGATCTCGATGCTGCAGTAGTCTTCCTCGCGGCAGAGTCGAGCAGGTACGTTACCGGGCAAACGTTGCTGGTGGATGGCGGAATTTCTACGGGAGCAACCCGCGCGTTGATTTCCTCCCAGCCAACGGAGCCTTAAATTTCGGCGGCTCACTAGACCGCTTCTTGCGGCGCGGAAGTGACCTCGATTTCAGCTTGCTGTTTCCCCAGCACAGGATGCGTCCCGGTGAGTAGCACCCTCCCTGGTTGCTCTTTTGCGCGAATCCAGATTGCACCTGTTCCGCCGATGAGCGCGAAAGGATTGTCGCCAATAATTTCGGCGGGGCCTTCCAGTTCCAATTGAATCGCGTCGTTGGCGAAGGGTCGAATCGCACCGAATTCATCGGTCACGCGGAAGACTACACGCGTAACATCCGCTCCATCTGCAATTAAACTTCTATCGTCCGGCAGAAGCATGAATTTCGAATCGACACCTTTGCCGGAAAAGTTCTTTGTGATCACCAGCTTGCCCCCGATATAACCCTCCAGCCGCAGGTCGCCCCAGTGATGCCAGGGATTCCCCAGGTCCAGAGTAAACGGGGGATAGCGAAGATGTGTAAACTGCTCGCGATCGGGATCGGCTTCGGCAACAAATTTGTCCGCGATGTAGAGCTTGATGTGATCGCAGTTCGCACACACCACCGCTTTTGAGAAGCCAATGGACGCGTCGCCGCGGGCCCAATGAAATGCAGGCTCGAGCACGACCTCTTCGGCGGGATCGCATTGCGACTTATAAAATCCAGCCGCCGGTTTCGGTTCGCGAAAGATATCGGTTACGCCGTGATAGCAGATCCGATCGCCCGATCCAAAATCGGCGTGCGTATTGTAGTCGAAGGCGCACCAGCCGATTCCTCCCGCATATTGCGGATTCGACGCCAACTGGTCATGAATCCGTGCGTGGCGCAACGTGTGTTCCGTAAGCCGCTCGACCTGATCAATGGTTTTTGTCGGATAGGTGTGTCCAACAAATTCCGTATTCAAATAACGGGGATGATTCGGTGGCTTCAGCGGGAAGCCAAAATCGTTCATGGTGAAAACGTCTTCGAGAAATTCCGATTCTTGAAAATAGCGGATGCCTCCGGTCTGCCGCGTCGGGTCCAACTTATGAGCGGCCGCATTGGTGCGGGTGTAGAAATCGTGATTGTCCTTGGACTCGTTGATCCGCACTCCCCAGAGAACGATCGAAGGATGGTTCCAATCGCGCCGGATCATACGGCTCACATTGTCCACAGCAATATCCTGCCATGCCAGGTCGCCGATATGCTGCCAGCCGGGAATTTCCTCAAGCACGAGCAATCCGACTTCGTCGCAGGCATCGAGGAAGTGTCGCGATTGCGGGTAATGCGAGGTTCGGACAATATTGCACTTCAGTTGATTGCGAAGAATCTGCGCGTCTCGCCGTTGCACTCGCGCGGCCATCGCCTGGCCGACGAACGGAAACGTTTGGTGACGGTCGAGTCCGCGCAGTTTCAGGACTTTGCCGTTCAATGCGAATCCCTGATCGGTGAATTCCGCCTTCCTGAAACCGATTACTTTCGAAACATTATCCAAACGCCGATCGCCGCGCCAGAGTGTCACCTCCACCTCATACAGGTGAGGCTTAGTCACGTCCCAGAGCTTGATAGCGTTTAAGTTTGCCAGAGATGCGATGTGCACAGTGCTCTCGCCGGGTGCGGCAGAGGCGGCAAGATTCTGCGAGCTTTTTTGTAACACTTGCCCCGCCTCACGAAGCAAAACTTCCAGTCGCAGCGAGCCTCGAGCAGGGTCTAAGTGCTGAATGTGACAATCTACCTCAAGGCTAGGATGCTCGCTCAACACATCTTTCGGCTTTGCGAAGACATTCTCAATGAAGGTACCGGGAACGATCCGCAGTGCAACTTCGCGATAAATCCCCCCGAATGTTAAGTAATCGATTTCATAACCGAAGGGGGGGATATCCGCACGCTCGGTGGAATCCAGATGCAGGGCCAAGACATTGTCTCCCTCAAATTCCAGATGAGGAGTCAGTTCGAAGGAGAACGGCGTGTACCCACCTTTGTACTCGCCCAGTGGTTTACCGTTGATCCACACGGTGGATGCTGTCATCGCTCCTTCGAAGTCGACGAATACATGCTGACCCCGGGCCTCCGCGGGCAAACTGAAATGCCGCCGATAGCTCGAAACGAATTCGTAGCTTTTTTCATCAAAGCTGTGCCAGGGCAGCCGAACGTTAGTATGGGGAATGACGACTCTTTCGTAGGCCGAATCATCGAAGGCCTTTTCCTGGGAACCTTCCGCGACCGCGTGGGAGAATAGCCAGCCGCGATTCATGGGAAGAACCAATCGCCCTCCGGGGGCTCCCGTCTCTTCGCGAGCGCTTGCAAACGCTGAGGGCAGAAGCTTCGCCCCCGCAATCAAGGTTCCAGTCGTCTTCATGAAGTTACGTCGATCCATAAACCTCCCATGGCGCGTCTTGGCTGAGTTGCAGGGATTATCGCTAATGACTCCGGGAATTGTAAACGCTTACTTACTCTTCTGTAACGAGGATATTCATGTCCCGGGTTTCACCGGAGCGGTGGACTCCCGCTCCACTAATACGGTACTGACTTCGATCTCCTGTCCGGTTCGCCGCTGACCCGCGACCGTCTCGTACAAGGCGTCGAAAGCCTTTCTTCCTAATTCATCACGAGAAAGCCGGATGGTGGTGAGCGGCGGCTGGGTGAACCGGCTCAGCTCAATGTCGTCAAATCCGACAACGGAGATATCGTCGGGGACGCGCAAGCCAACGCGGGTTATGGTGCGGAGAGCGCCGATGGCTGTAAGGTCATTAGACGTGAGCACTGCAGTGGGCGGCTTAGAAAGCGACAGCAGTTGCATCATCGCTCCTTCGCCTCCATCGATTTTATGATTGCCTTCGACCACGCTCCGTTGACCGTCGGCAATGCCACAAGCGGCGATACACTTCAAGAAGGCCGAACGGCGCGTACGCGCCGACTTGAGTGTAAGGGGACCACTGATAAAGCCGATTCGCTGGTGCCCCAGAGAGACAATGTGCCTTACTGCTTCTCGTATCCCCTTGGAATAATCGACTTTTATGTTGCTGATCAACGGCTTCACCTTGCCCACATCCAAAAAAACAATAGGCAGACGACGGTGCGACAGTTCATTCAGGAGGTGTCGATCGATCTCTGAAGTTATGATGGCCACGCCGTCGACTTTGCGCTCAATCATTCGGCGCACACATCCGCTCATACGCTCGGAATCGTAATCGGTATTAGCGACGATCACCTCATAGCTACGATGGATGGCGGCGAATTCAAAGCTCTTTACCAACTCCGGGAAAAATGGATTAACGATATCCGAAATAATCAGACCGAACATCTGAGTGCGACCAGATACTAAAGCCCGCGCTTGCGTATTCGGGTAGTAACCGAGCTCCTGGATAGCACGCAGCACTTTCTGGGCGGTTTGGGGGCGGACGAGTCCGCTTTGATTGATGGTGCGGGAGACGGTGGCGGTGGACAGCCTGGCATGGGCCGCAACTTCCTTAATGTTCATGGGTAACGTTTCGATGCATGCCGGTGGATGGCATCTTGTCAAGCTTTGTACCAGCCGATAGTGTAATCGATTACAATTCGCTTTGGCTGAAACCAAAGAATGCTACATCATTCTCGGTAGCTCGAGACCTTGCTTCAGGACGCAAAACGATGAAGGTGCTGGTTACTGGCGGCGCGGGTTACATAGGCGGTGTTGTAGTCGCGCAATTGATCGACGCAGGCCATGACGTTGTGGTCTATGATGACCTGAGTAAGGGTCACAAGGGCGCGGTGTCGGCCAAAGCTGAGCTGCTTGTTGGGAATCTGGATGACCGTCCATTTCTAAAGGGCATTTTTCTAAAGTACAAGTTCGATGCGGTCATGCACTTTGCGGCATCCATTGAGGCCGGCGAATCGATGAAGGCGCCGGGCCGTTATTTTCGCAACAACACAGTGAACGCTCTGGCCCTACTCGAACAAGTCTCCGAGAATCGAGTGTCGCGTCTTGTATTTTCGTCGACCGCTGCCCTGTACGGTAATCCGGAGCGATCTCCAATTCTCGAAAGCGACCCTCTGCAGCCCACTAATGTTTATGGCGAATCCAAGCTGCTGGTGGAGCGCATGCTCCCGTGGTTTCATCGCGTTCACGGACTTTCCTATGCAAGTCTGCGTTATTTCAACGCTGCCGGAGCCACCGAAGAACTCGGCGAAATGCACGAGCCGGAGACGCACCTCATCCCCATCCTGCTGCAAGTGGCAGCGGGCCGGCGAGAGAATGTAACCATCTTCGGCACCGATTACGAAACTCCTGACGGAACTTGCGTGCGCGATTACATCCACGTCTCCGACCTTGCGAGCGCGCACCTTCTCGCGCTCAACGCGTTGGCTGACGATTCCGCACCAAGACAGTTGATCTACAATTTAGGCAGTGGTCGGGGCTTCAGCGTTCGGCAAGTCATCGAAGTAGCACGCGAAGTCAGCGGCCGTGCAATTCCTTCCATCGATGCGCCGCGGCGCGCTGGCGACCCCGCAATTCTGGTGGCGAGTTCGGATAAAATTCGTCGTGAGCTAGGCTGGAATCCGCAATATCCACAGATTAATACAATCGTGGCTAGCGCGTGGAACTGGTTCCAGCGGCATCCCAATGGATACCAAGATTGATTGCGAGGAGTATTTACCGGAAATACAGGGTTGAAAATGGTCAGCGTTGAACTAGATCGCCTCGTGGGAAAATCACATCGCCGCTTCAACCCGCTCACGCGTGACTGGATTCTGGTTTCACCGAATCGCACGGATCGTCCCTGGCAAGGTCAAACCGAGAAGCGGGTCGATGCAACATCTCCCGCTTATGACCCCGCCTGCTACTTGTGTCCCGGCAACTCCCGCGCCGGAGGGCTGCGCAATCCGCAGTACTCAAGCACTTTTGTTTTCGACAACGATTTTGCCTCGTTGCAACCTGATTTGCCGAAGCTGACGGTCGACGAAGGCGGAAAGAAACTGCTCCTTGCTGAGGCGGAGAGCGGGCGTTGCCGTGTTATCTGTTTTTCCCCTCGTCATGACTTGACCCTCGGGCAAATGGGCGTGGAAGAAATTGGCTCAGTGATCGAGGTATGGACAGAGGAATACCGGAGTCTTGGGAATCTTCCTTATGTCAACCATGTCCAGATATTTGAAAATCGCGGCGCCATGATGGGTTCCAGCAACTCTCATCCACACGGCCAGATATGGGCCACCGAAACAGTTCCCAACGAGCCCAGGAAAGAGCAGCAGTCATTCGAAGACTACCAGCGGGAACATGGCAGTTGTCTTCTGTGCGACTACCATTCTCTGGAGTGCGCGTCTGGCGAGAGGATCGTTTGCCAGAACAATTCCTTTCTCGCCGTTGTGCCTTTCTGGGCTACTTGGCCTTTTGAAACACTGCTGCTCAGCAAGCGCCACGTCAGCGACATTGCTGCCTTGCGCGGGACTGAACGCTCCGATTTGGCGGATATCCTTAAGCGGTTGACCACGCGTTACGACAACTTGTTTCAGATTTCTTTCCCGTATTCGATGGGCTTTCATCAACGTCCCACCGATGGAAAGGAGCATGGGGAGTGGCACTTTCACGCTCACTTCTTTCCGCCGCTTTTGAGATCCGCCACGGTCCGGAAGTTCATGGTCGGCTTCGAGCTTCTGGCAGAGCCCCAGCGGGATATGACGCCAGAACTGGCGGCGGAAAGATTGCGAAAGATGCCGGAACAATAGAAAGTGTATCTTCTTGTGATCTCGAAAGCAGCGCTGCTCGGGCTTGATCTGTGATCGTAATTCCCACTAAAATCGAAACGTTTGGGTCCTCCTTAAGACATTATTTACGGAGTGGTCTGGCCGATGAAGAGAATTGCATTGTTCGTTATTTCGGTGATTTTTGTAGTTTGTGCTTGCTTGCCGAGTCTGGCAGTTGATAAGCCCCATATCTTGGGCATCGATCATGTTTCTTTCTACACAACGGACCCGTACAAGGTGAAAAAGCTGTACAAGGGATTGCTGGGACTGCGTGATGCCCAGCCCGTGGAATCGGGAGGCGTGGTCCGGTATCTCGTGGGCAAGCAGTGGGTTGGCTTCAGAATTGCGCCCAATCCTCTCGACACCGACCGCTTGGATCATGTGGCCTTTGCCACCGACAACGTGGCTGCTCTCCATGATTATCTGGCGACAAAGGGACTTAAAGTGGAGGCCATCGAAACCGGCTCTGACCATAGCTCAACTTTTTCTGTCCTCGATCCCGAAGGGCGTCACATTGAATTTGTCGAGCGCAACAAGAGCGAGGCGCCTCCGCCCGCGCCGTTGCCAACCGCTGTATCGCGACACATGATTCATGTCGGATTTTTGGTTCATGACCGCGACGCGGAAGACCATTTTTACCACGATCTTCTCGGTTTTCACTTGTACTGGCACGGCGGAATGCTGCCCGGATCTACGGATTGGTTGGCCATGCAGGTGCCCGACGGAACGGATTGGCTGGAATATATGTTGAACCATCCGGAACATCCCGATCTGCGGCAAGACGGGGTGCTGAACCATATCTCACTTGGCGTCACTGATATGAAGGCCGCTCAGGCAATATTGGAAGCGCATGGCTGGACGCCGCATGGAGACGAGAAGGCGCAAATGGGAAAGGATGGGAAATGGCAGTTGAACTTATTCGATCCGGATTGGACACGAGTGGAGCTTATGGAATTCAAACCGGTGGAGAAGCCCTGCTGCTCGGATTTTACGGGTCCTCATCCATCGGAGTGAGCGCCGGAGTAGACAAGAGAGTCGAGAGCAGACCAATCTCGGTGTGTTTGTTAGAATTCTCCCCTTATGATTGACATGATTTTGGTGGGCGAAAAAACGGCGGTGACTGCAAAAGGAGATAGTGCCGCCGTCGACCTCGGCGGGGCCTCGGAATCTGTATTCCTGCTGACTCTTGACATTACGAACATCATCGAGCAGGAATCGCTGGAGTTATCCGTGTTTGGTTCGGCGGATGGCGCCACGTGGAGCGCCAAACCGATAGCGACTTATCCTCAAAAATTCTATCGGGGCGAATATCCATTCTTGCTTGACCTCAGGCCGCATCCCGATGCGAAATTCGTGCGTGCTCATTGGGAGGTGGCGCGCTGGGGACGCGGCGTCGAAACCCCGATGTTCGAGTTCGGGCTCAAGCTCAAAGAAATTCCATCCGAAATGCTGCACGAAATGAACGCAGATGCCAGACCGGTGGTGTAAATTTTTCTAGAGCCGATCGGAATCTGCGTTCCCGCCTGCGGGCTTGCTAATACAAAATAGAAAAAAATCAGAAATTAATCCCATCGCAAACCCGCCCGATCCGTTGCCCGTCCGATATATTAATTCTCGACATGCACAGCAAGTCGCAAACAATGGTGCGTCCGGCGCGGAACCTGCGCGGCAGTGTTAGCCTTCCCGGCGACAAGTCGATCTCCCACCGTTACGCAATGCTGGCAGCGATCGCCGACGGTTCCTCACGGCTGGAAAACTATTCCACCGGCGCGGATTGCGCCAGCACGCTTGGCTGCCTGCGCACGCTGGGAGTGAAGTGGCAACGAAGCAATGGCGCTGGAAATGTAATCGAAGTGCAGGGAACTGGCTTGTCGTTGAGTCCGCCGCTGGAGCCGTTGGATTGCGGGAATTCCGGTTCGACGGTGCGCATGTTGAGCGGCATTTTGGCCGGGCAAACCTTCGTCAGTCCATTGGTCGGAGATGAATCTCTCTCACGGCGTCCCATGGAGCGCATAATCAAGCCGCTCACGGCGATGGGCGCGGAGATCGCTTCGGAATCCGGGAGGCTTCCGTTGCGTATTCGTGGTGGGAATCTACACGCCATTCATTACTCGATGCCGGTCGCGAGCGCTCAGGTCAAGACGTGCCTGCTGTTCGCGGGACTCTTGGCGGACGGCGAAACGCGAATTGAGGAGACTCTGCAGACGCGCGATCACGGAGAAGTCGCGCTCCGCGCATTCGGCGCAACCCTGGATCGCAAAGAAAACGGGGTATCCATCAAGGGTGGCCAGCGGTTGCACGGAATTGAGGCGCAGGTTCCGGGCGACATTTCCAGCGCCGCATTTTTTCTTTGTGCGGCCGCCCTGTTTCCTGAATCGCAATTGACCGTGACCAATCTGCTGATGAATCCGACTCGGGCTAGACTGCTCGATATTCTTATGCAGATGGGGTTGAGAATTTCTGTGACACAGCTCGAAGAGATTCATGGCGAGCTGGTGGGTACGCTGCAGGTCCAAGGTGGAAAACTGAAGGGCGCCACCATCGCCGGCGCCGACACCGCTGCGCTAATCGATGAGATTCCCGTGTTGGCCGCAATAGCCTCCTTTACCGAGCAGGGGATCGAAGTTCGGGATGCGAAGGAATTGCGGATGAAGGAATCGGATCGCATCGTCTCGCTCGTTGTTAATCTGCGCGCAATGGGAGCAAAAGTTGAGGAACGCGAAGACGGATTGAAAATTGAAGGAGGACAAGTGCTTCGCGGCACGCAGCTGGATTCGTTCGGTGATCACCGCATTGCGATGGCATTCAGCATCGCCGCGCTTCGGGCTCAAGGAGAGACGCTGATACGCGGCAGCGAATGCGTGGCAATCTCCTATCCGGAGTTCTTTACTACCCTGGAACAATTGGTCGAGCATTAGCTCTCATCGATGCCGCGGAACCAACCAGGCGAGCACCCAGGTTACTTCCGTTACGTGCATCCTGCGACCTTTGGTATCTAACTCTTCCCTCTTAGATGGGAAACAATGAGCAACAACTTTTGAAAGGGGGATTCCATGCGCAATTGCATACTGTTTCTGGCCGCCACTCTGTCGGTAGCCCCGGCTTGTGCAAAAAATCCCAGGCCTTACCAGGAAGGCGAATTGTGGCAAATGGATTCGGTGCAGTGTGGAGCAGCAGAGCCGAGCAAGAATCGCGAACGCCTCTGCCAAGAGTACGAGGTGCGGGTCGGCCAGTTGGTTTACCGAATTCGCCCAAAAGACGACAAGCACAACGTGCTGCTTCCGATTGGTGAGTCCGCGCATTTTCGCCTGGAGAAAGGTGAGATGCTATTGCGCTTAGACAGCTTTGATGGCAAAGAACGGCAGTATCTTGTCATGTCTGTGATGCCGGTATCTGAGAGTACAGCAGTCGCCACCCCGGTTCGGTTAAATCATCTGCAGTGAACTAACGCTTTCCCGCAATCCACCTTCAGCACGCGGCTGCCGCGCGATTTATGTGGTAAAGTAAATGCGCCCGCGGGCTCCAGTGCCGCTTTGTCCGGTTTTTCCGAAGCTCCCAGGGAGGCTTTTGTGCTGACACTTCGCGAATTGGTGAAAGATCGCAAATCCTACTCCATCGACGCGTCCACTACCGTTTTGGAGGCGGCTCGCTACATGATGGAACACAATATTGGAGCCGTGCCGGTGCTCAGAAACGGCGAACTTGCCGGTATCCTTTCCGAGCGGGATATCATGAATCGAGTCGTGGCTGCCGGCCGCACTCCCGGTCATACCGCGGTTTCCGAGGTGATGACGAGCAATCCCCGATCCGTGAATCTGGATGAGAGCGTGAAGGAATGCATTTTCATCATGCACGAGTTCGGGTTCCGGCATCTCCCCATCATGGAAGGAAAACACGTTCGGGGATTGATTTCGCTTCGCGACATCGTCATGCGACAGGCCGCCGAAATGGAGCGGGAAGCCCGCCGCGCGTCGTAGCGGCTTCGGGTTCGTGCTGGCTCTTCGCTCGCGATCTTTACTCGCGTTGCCGCAACAGCAGTTCGCCTGCCTTTGGCGGAAGTTTAAAGGGGAACTCAAAGATCTTTCCCTCCAGCGGGACCCGCAGAATGAATTCTTCCTGCGCCTTCCATCCTCCAATCCACTTATTTGCCGTGTTGAAAAAGACCCATCCATTTACTTCGGGATTCGCGCGGTCCAAATGGGTGGAGGACAAACTGTTGTTGCCGAGGAACTCGATGAGTTCGCTGACTGATTTTTGATAATCCTGCAATCGAGCTTCGCGAGCTTGTTTCTCCTCGGGATGTTTGGCGATGACGCGCCGGGTTTCGTCTTCCAACGTGTCGGCGTCCGCTTGAATCTTCTGGGTATAGTCGTCCGGGTCGAGGGCGGTCTGGACGACCTTGAAATGCTTCATAAATTGCAACGTTGTTTGTCCGGGGTCCACATCCAGGCCGCCGGTGCCGCGGTAGCGGATCGTCACAAAAACTCCGAGGATGGGTTCGATGCGGTGACGGAGGATTTGCAGTTCGCGCGCGTCGACCGCCAGGAATACGGCTACGTCATCCGACCAGAGGTCGTAACGGTATTTACCATCCGGAGTGGTGGAGAAGGTGCATCCCGGCTGATCCTCGCTCCATCGAAAAACTGGTACGCGGCGCTCGCGCGCGGCGCCGGAGGCCGACTGAGCGAGAGTCGCCAAAAAAAAGATCGCGGCCAGGCATGTTACTAGCGAGAGAGCCGACCTGCGCATCGCTCCTCCGCCCACTACTAGTTTACCGTGAGGCTGATGGTCGCCACGCTGCTGTTCGTCGTGCTGTTGCTTGGTCCCAAGCCGCTCCCATCCACGGCCGACAGCGTGATGGTATAGGTATTTTTTGGTGTAACGTAGCCGTTGCTGTTGTTCGAAACCGCTGTGGTCGTGCCACCGCAGGACGGCAGCATGAGCAATGCGCCCGCCACGAGAATAAGCAACAGCACTCCCCAGAGTTTTCCGCTTCGGCGTCCCCTCGCGCCGGCTGCCATAAAAACGAATCCCGGCAGGGCGAAGCAGAATGCGTAGAAAATTCGAGCGGGGGACATCCGGGCTTGATTTTGCTGAGTTCCGTAGGTGGAGATGGTAAGAACCGAGGTGGGTGCGGGCCCGTTGGTTACGGTTACAGTTGGAGGATTGAACGTGCAAATCGGGGATGCCGTCACCGTCGGCGTGATCGACAGGCAGGCGATCGTCACACTCCCCGTGTAGCTGCCGATTGGCGTCACCGCTATGGTCGCCTGCGCTCCGCCTCCAGCCGTGACGGTCGTCGGGCTGATCGTCTTAAGGACGGTCAAAGTGTAATCCTGCGCCACGGGCACAACGCTGAGGGGGATGGGCAGGGTGCTTTCGGTTTCCCCGCCGCTGGTGCCGGAAACGCCGATGATGTAAGTGCCCGCGACAGTCGCGCCCACAGTGGTGAGGGTCAGGGAGAGCACTGCGTTTGGAGTGGCAGTTGCAGGGCTTATCTCGCAGGCTGGGAGATCTAAGGTGACGCCGACTGGAGGAGTGACGGTGCAGCTCAATGCGACCGACCCGGTGTAACCTGTGGATGTGCTAAGAGTGACCGTGCCCGTTGCGGTCTCACCGGGATCGAGTCCCGCCGAAGGACTCAGCTGGGAAGCGGTGAGAGTGAAATTTTGCACTTGCGCAGCGGCGCTCGACACATAAGCTGCGGCCCATAGAAATGAAAGTGAAGCGAAGATGACAGCGCGAACGCCTTGCCTGGGGCTCAACATACGTGAATGAGAACTCACTACCTTCGATTCCTCCAATAGCCCAAACGCTGCCCACGCCCACGGGAAAGAATAGCCCGGTAGATCGCGAGATGCGGATCGCCAGAAAATGTATTGTACGAATCTTTTTCAGAATGTGTCAGACCTGAATCTTAGACTAGAGTGGGCTATCGCGCCAATTGCAGGTGCCGGAGAAAACAAGGGCCGCCTCTGGCAAGAGGCGGCCTGGAAACCGGGAGCGTTTGCAGCGCACCGGTGCAGAGCAGGGCTGTTTAAGGCAGGCTGTAAACGGTAATGAATCCATCGGTGCATGGTACGGAACCGCCGGAGTTCGTACAGGTCCCGCCGCCCCACGTGGTGCCCACGGCGTTGCCGACGATCGGAAACCCAGTCGTGGTCTGGGTTTGGCTCGAATCTGTATCCCCCGTAACGTAGATTCCGGTTGTATTAACGTAGATACTTCCTCCGAGCTGGTCTTCATCGCCGCTGCCACCCAGATAGGTGGAAAACACGAGTGTGTTTGTGCCAGGGCTGAGGACGCTGACATAGGCATCCGTTGGGCCACTCAGGGCGGGTTGAGTGGCCGCATCCGTGCCGGCCACTGGGAATGCAGTTGAGCTGGTCTGGCCTGTGAGATAAGCATTGTCGTTCGAGTCAATCGCAATGCCAAGCCCCGCATCCGACCCATTGCCACCGAAGTAGGTCGCATAGAGCGCTTTACTGCCGGCTGGATTCAACTCGAGCAAAAAGCTATTCTGTGCTCCGGCCAGCGAACTCTGGTAAGCCGGAGAGCTGAGAGGGAAATCAGTAGACTGTGTCTGTCCAGTCACGAATGCGTTGCCGTTTGTATCTACGGCGATAGCAATTCCCTCGTCCGGACCCGTTCCGCCATAGTAGGTTAGGTAGTTGTACGCGGTGCTGGGGCTGCCGCCACCGCCACCCCCACCCCCACCGCCACCCCCACCGCTGCTGCCATTACCGCCGCCACAAGCTGGCATCACCATTAGTGTCACCAAAGCTAGACACAGCAGCGAAATGCCCAACAGCTTTCTTCGACGAGAATCCGCACTGCACCAAATACTGCCAAACAGGGCAAATGCAGGAACTGGAAGCCACAGCGCAAGCACGCCACGTGCGGTTGCTGATTTACGGTAAGACCGCGTTGGTCTTGCTACGATGTTAGGGCTCGAAATTGCATTTGTGGCGGTAAAGCTTTTCGCTGCGATAGAACACACAAAAATGTCGTCGATTCCGGAACTCGCGAGGGTGCTCTGCACGACTCCCGACGTGACAGGTAAATCGCTTGAAATCGTCGATCCGGTGACGTAGGCGTTGCCGGAACCGTCCAACGCGACGGCGGCTGCTGTATCGATTCCGCTACCGCCGATATAACTTACTAAGGAGAAGCTTGTTGCAGTCGAGTTGAGCGCCGCGATGTATCCGTCGTCGTCCCCTGTGCCTTTGCCGAGGTTCAAGGAGCCGCCGCCTGGGAGGGGATTCACAACCGGAAGATTGCTCGAGAACGTCTCGCCCACGACATAAACATTCTTGTTTGAATCTACCGCGATTCCGAGGCCTGTAGTGCTGTCGTTCCCGCCGATGTAGGTAGCCCAGGTCAGAGAACTACCGTCCGAAGAAAGCTTCGCCGCGAAAGCGTCATTTGCACCATGATTAGTCGCATTCTTACTTCCGAATGTCGATTGAGCCACACCCGTTGTAACCGGAAAATCTGTTGAAGCGGTTGTGCCGGCAACGTAAATTCCACTGGAATCGATGGCGAGAGCACTAGGAAAACCGGGAGAGTCCTCGAGACTTCCGCCAAATATGCTGATAAACGCCAACTCTCCTGTAGGCTTGATTTCAGTTACAAAAACGTCGAAGCCACCGCCTACGCCGCCGATAGGTCCTGTCGGTGTTCCGGGGAGAGTACTATAATCAGATTCCGTTTCTCCCGCCATGAAAGTATCGCCGTTCGAGTCGGCGACGATGCTCAAGCCGTGATCGGCAGAGTTGCCACCGAAATACGTCGAGTAAGTGATGGTCGGATCGATCACCAGTTCGCGATTGTGATCGTAGGGCCCTAGAGAAAATGCAACCTCATTCGAGTTTCTTACTTGGAAGCGCGCTTTCACATTCTCCCGGGCTCCGCCCTTTTCTTGATATGCCACCGGCCGATGCATCTCTAAGGGACCGGCGGCGGTATCGAGGACGAGATCTCCCGCCGCTGTCGTGCTCATCTTGCGGGCTCCTCGGAACCCCAGCGCAATCGCGCCAGGATTGGCGCCCGGACTGACTAGATAATCAAACTCAAGCTGCTGTTCCGCGCCATGAAACGCCAGATCCACGCCGGGATAGAGATTCTTATAGCTCACCCGCCCGTATAGCGGAATATTGGAGTGCCACTTCGTGGGATCGTTGCCGATGAAGTAATTCACCTTCCCGCTCTCAGGGTCGGCCGCGGAGAGCCCCGCCTGCGAGTTCCCGCCCAGCATTTGCATGCGAACCACGGCAGTCAGAGAGGCCGCTTTCATTTCCTGGCGCCGCCGGAGCATGTTCTTAACCTTCGCCGGGCCGAGGCGCTTATCCTGAATCATGGACATCACCTCGGATGCTTGCCCGCGTTTGCGAACCGTCAGGATTGCTTCTGACGGCGTCAGATACAGCTTGTACCCCCGGCCTCGCGCCATGTATTTGACCGCGGGATCCGTCTGTCCTTGATTAGGCTCGAATGCCATGGGCAAGGAGGCGAACTCGCGTTGTACATGGGAAGCACTAGAATTTAGGCGGTTTTTCGGCTGATCGTTCCTGGATTCGTAACGATGCGGCGTCTTAGCGCAGAGCATAGCCACAACAATTAAGCCAGTCACTGCTATGAAAACGGACACTGAAATACGCATCCGCATTCCTAATGAGTTGGGCACAAGAATTCTCCTAGGGTGATGTTACGCAGGCACAAAATTCGGAAGCGGGAGAAATCAGAACAGAATTTTACGCAGTCTCAGGGGACACATCCTGAGGACTGCCCGCCTCTGCCGCTTAGTCGCGAGTATGGTCTGGAACCTAAAGGTTGTCAACGAGACTAAAGATAGCAATCTGGATACGCCAGGCAACTTACTTAAGTCGGCAGCATTTTGTTTGCCGCTTCCTTGGACGAATTGTGCACTCACGGCACCGTCACGATCACCGCGGTGCAAGGTTTCTGCTCCAGTCTCCGGTAACTATGTTGCAGGGCGGAGTCAAAATAAATCGCGTCCTCGGCCTCGAGGATATATTCATCGCCGCCAATCTTCATCTCCAGAGAGCCTTTGATCACGTATAGAAATTCGATGCCGGCATGTTGGTGTGGCTTGACTTTGTCGGGAGTCAGGTCCTGGAATTCGGCCAGGAACGCACTAAGTTTGCGTTCGGTGGCGCGATAGTCGAGGCATTCGAAATAGTAGGCCACTTCGGCCTTCCCCGGACGCTCGGGAAAACGGACGCGGTCTTTCTTGCGCACGATTCCCACCACGCGCCGCTTGCGCTCGTCGGTGAAAAAATAATCCAGTCCTACGCCAAACACCATCGCGATCTTCAACAAGGTGGGTAGGGTCGGGAAAAGTTTGGCGCGCTCCAACTTTGACAGCAGCGCCGCCGAAAGACCGGTGTGCTTGCCCAGTTCCACCAGTCCCATACTCTTGCGCAGGCGCAGGGCGCGTAATTTTTCTCCAATGGAGTAGCGGGTTAAGCCCTCGGTAATGGTGTCAGAGACGGCTGCCATAGTTTCTCCTCAATCAAATCGATGTTCTCTAGAGTAACACAACGTTACGCAAAAGGCGAATGCCGTCCATGAGGGAATTGACTAAAATTGGCGCAACGAGATTGCCCATCCGGTGTGAATCGGTTCGAGGCGACGTGTCAGCCGCTTACTGGTCGTCTTGAAGAAGTTCTGGGGAGGGTAGAGTTCCGTTCTCCGTTTGCTTCTGACGTTCGGATCGGCGCTCGTCATCGATGCGAACCGAGGTTTCCAGCTCTATCTGGCCCTCTTCTTTGCGGCCCATACGCAGGAGTATCTGGCCTCTGAGGTAGTGAATATCGGTCCGATTGGAATTTATATTGTTCGCGGAATCAATCGCGCTGAGGGCTTGCGGATAAGTCTTGCTTCTCTGGTAAATCTTCGCAAGTCCCAGGTAGGAATTGATCAGCCGCGGATCCCGGCGAAGGGCTTCGCGATAGCTCTTCTCCGCCTCAACATCCTGTTGCATTAAGCTATAAACATCTCCGAGTTCGTCGTAGTTAAAAGCCAGGTCAGGTTCAACCGCGGCGTCTTTAAGGAATTCATCGCGCGCGCGCTCGTAGTCCTGTTTCTTGAGGTAAGTGAGGCCAAGATTAAAATGAACGAAAGTCAACGTAGGATTCGCTTTCGCAGCGGCCTCAAAATCCTCCAGCGCGAGATCGTACTGCTCAAGATTCAAATGGGCCTTCCCCATGAACAGATGGAACTCGGGCGAGCCTTCTCCAACCTTGACAAGCTGCGCAGTAGCTTTTTCGTCGAGATATTTCAAGCCTGCCCGGTGAGCAGCGATCGAGAGTACGTACAGGTAACTCAGTTGCTTGGATTCTTGCGGCCACAGCGGTTCCAATGTGTTGGCCGCGTCCGCCCAGCGTTCTGTGAAAAAGTAGCAGAGCCCTAAAAGATGTCGTGGCTGCAGTGCATCGGGCTGGTCGCGAACTACGGACTCGAAAAGTGGAATAGCTTTAAGAAACTGATTCTGACGATAGAATGTCAATCCGATGTTCAGACGGATTCCCGGCACTTGCGGCATGAGACGTTGAGCCTTGCCCAGCATCTCCAGGGCTTTCGTCCATTGTTTTTGCCGCATGTAAACAACACCCAGATTGGCGAACGCCGCGCCTGCCTTCGGGTCGAGCGCGATTACCTGGCGGAAATCGCGCTCTGCCTCTTCGAGCCGGTTTTCGTTCAGAGCTGTCTGGCCGGCAAGAAAAAATCGAGCCGGATCGGCGGGTCCAGAATCGGCCACCGGCTGGCAGTTTCGCGGCACAGCCTGCGCTCCTAACGCCGGGCTCTGCGACGTTGCCATCGCCGCCGCCGCGGTCAATAGGGCTCCCCATACGACTCCGATCCTAAGATGTGCTCTTGACACTGGTCGTACTCTTTGCTGTAGTGTCCGCCAACCTCTGCGCTAAATTCAAGCGGGGGCGATGCGGTTCGGTGATCAAAGCCGTCCAATTATCAAAGGTAAGGCCTGAATGGTTACGATTCGTGATGTAGCGAAGGAAAGTGGATTCTCCTCCACGACGGTTTCGATTGTGCTGAACGACGCGCCTCTGGCTCGATATATTCCGCCGGTCACGAAAAAACGCATCGAGCGCGCGGCCGAAAAACTCGGCTATCGTCCGAATCAGTTTGCCCGGTCGCTGCGCAGCAAAAGAAGTCACACGGTGGGCGTCATGGTTTTCGATATGACAGATCCCTACTGCACGCTGGTCTTGCGGGGCATCGAAAATACTCTTTACCAGGCCTCCTACCTGCCGATTCTTACCGATGTGCATAACGAGCGCAGCCGCTTCGAACGCTATCTTGAGATGCTGCTCGACCGCCGAATTGAAGGCTTGGTGGTTTTGGCGAATTGGCTCTTTCTCGATATCAACCTGCTCGCCGATCTCGAAAAGAGCAGCATTCCAACCGCGATTATCGGCTGTGAGCTCAAGGGCGATTCGATGAGTTCGGTCATCGTTGACAACGAAGTTGGCGGATACCTCGCGCTCGAATATCTCCATTCGCTGGGTCATCGCAAGATCGCGTTCATCCGCGGACCAAAAACTTTGGGCGACAGTTCTCCACGATGGCGCGGCATTCGTAACTGCGCCAAGGCATGCGGTCTGGAACTGGATTCCCGGCTGACCTTCGACTTGCCGGAATCGAGGGATCCCCTTTCCAGTTTTGAGGCTGGCCAGAAACTCACCGAGGACCTAATCAAACAGAAGCGGTCTTTTACCGCCATTCTCGCCTTCGACGACATGACTGCCTTTGGGGCCATTCGCGCCTTGAGCAAGAATGGTCTGCGTGTACCCGAGCACTGCTCCGTGATCGGATTCGATGATGTAAGCGCGTCGTCGCTCTGTACTCCGCCACTGACCACCATCCGCCAGCCGATGGAAGCGATGGGCGCGAATGCCGTCGGATTGGTGCTGGACGGAATGAAAGCCGTTCTGGAAAAGCGCGAAGTGGCGGCTCATCATCGCAAGGTGGCGCCTGAATTGGTGGTGCGGGAGTCCACCCAGCGCTTAAATTAGAAACTTCCGCCTCCGACATGCGTTTTTTTCTTGACACCGGATGTCACATAAAAGCACTATTCATACGTTTTAATAAACGTTTTGTGTTTTAGCTTTCGATCCCGGGTCGGGCGAAGTTCCATAGAGTCCGGCGAAAAGTTTGAACCTACAACCCGGGATTCTCTGATGGCAAGCTAGCAGCGAGACTTTCGGTACGCGCACTCAGGAGAAACCAAATGAAATTGAATCCAACGCTGGTGCGAGTCGCTTTGGTAATGCTAACCCTGGCTTTTTGCGCGACGGCGGGGGCGCAGGATACCGCCTCTCTGACAGGCACGGTGACCGATTCCAGCGGCGCAGCCGTGCCGAACGCAAAGGTTGCGGCAAGCAACGCGGAGCACGGTATCAATCGCACGGGCACCACCAACGGCAGCGGCGATTTCCTGTTCAGCTCTCTGCCCATTGGAGCCTACGACCTGACGGTGACGGCAACCGGGTTCAAAAAGTACAACGCAAAAGGCGTGGTCTTGACGGTCGCGGAAAAGGCTCGCGTGAACGTGCAACTGGAAGTCGGCATGATCACCACCGAAGTCGTGGTGCAAGGCTCGGAAGTCGCGCAGGTAGAAACGCAATCCTCCGAATTGAACAACACGGTTTCCGGAAAAGAAGTCAGTCAACTAGAACTGAACGGGCGCGATTTCACGCAGCTGGTTGCCTTGTCTCCCGGCGTCACCGATCAATCCGGAGCGGATGAGGGCGAGCCCGGTGCCTCCACTGTCGCTTTCAGCATCAATGGCGGCCGCACGGAATATAACAACTTCGAAATTGATGGCGGCGATGCTCTGGACAACGGCAGCAACTCCACCCTGAATGTTTATCCCAGTATCGATGCCATCGCTGAGGTCAAAGTCCTCACCTCCGACTACGGCGCGCAATACGGCCGCAATGGCTCCGGAACAGTGGAAGTTGAAACCAAATCCGGCACCAATCAATTTCATGGAGACCTGTACGAGTTTCTACGCAACGACGCGTTTAACGCGACTCCGGAGTTCGAGACCTCGGTTCCGGCTTACAAGAAGAACGACTTTGGTTTTACCATCGGCGGTCCGGTTTTTATTCCCGGCCACTACAACTCCAATAAACAAAAAACATTTTTCTTCTGGTCCGAAGAGTGGCGCAGGGAACTGACCCCCGCTTCTGGATTCTTTTCTTCGACATCGGTTCCGACGCTGGCTGAGCGTGGAGGCAATTTTGCCGACGACTGTCCTAACGTGACTACGGGTTCCTTCACCGATTGCCCCAGTGTTCCAGGCTACACGAACGCTCAAGGCTTCACGCCAAACCTCAACGTGGTACCTGGCTATACGGCGAATGCTTCCATCAACCAGGCTCTATTGGCCATGATCCCGCAACCCAATATTTCGTCAGGGGCGCTCGGCAGCGGGGTTCTCGATACCTGGTTCGCCACGCCGACGCTGCCCACGCACTGGCGCCAGGAACTGTTTAAGGTAGATCAGAATATAGGCGAGAAAGTTCGCGCCAGCTTCCGCTACATTCACGATTCCTGGAATCAACAGTATCCCGTTCCGCTATGGACCAGCGGTACTACGTTCCCCACGATTCAGACCAACTTCAATAATCCCGGCGTCAGTATGGTGGCGCGCATTACCGCAAACGTATCTCCCAGCCTGTTGAATGAATTTGTGGCAAGTTATACCACGGACCACATCAGCACCAATCTCACCGGACCTTGGCAGCGTCCCAGCGGATTTCCCGCAATTGGCCTTTACAACAACGGCTACGGAGGCAAGGTACCGGGCATTAGTGTTTCCGGCGGTGAATATGGCGGCGGTTTCTCAGAAGATCCGGGCTACGTTCCAGATGGGCCGTTAAATTCCAATCCCACGTTCACCTATCGCGACACCGTCACCAAGATCGTTGGGCCTCACAACATTCAGTTCGGAGTTTATGTAGTGAATGCGCACAAGAACGAGATTCCGCAGCCAGGCTACGGCGTGAACGGGCTGTTGTCGTTCAGCAATACCAGCGCCGTTACCAGCGGTAACGCGTTCGCGGACCTCCTCCTCGGTAATATTTCAAGCTACACCCAGGAGGGTGCAGCCCTGAAGATGCACGAGAAATTCAACATCTACGAAACTTTTCTCCAGGACGATTGGCATGCCACCAAGCGTCTGACCCTGAACCTTGGATTGCGGCTAAGCTTTTTTGGGACCTACCGCGAGGAGAACAACCTGGCCTGGAATTTTGACCCGGCGTTTTATGTTGCGGGCGCGAGCAGCGTCGATCCTGCTACCGGCCTGGTGATCGGCAATCCCTACAACGGTTGGGTCGACTGCGGTATCACCCCCGGTGTTCCCACCGGTTGCCTCAAGAACCACTGGTGGAATCCCGCGCCGCGCATCGGTTTCGCCTTCGACCCGAAAGGCGACGGCAAGTGGGCGATTCGCGGCGGTTACGGAATTTTCTTTGAACACACCAACGGGAACGAATCCAATACCGAGTCTCTCGAGTATGAGAGCAAGAGCACTCCGATCACCAGCACCCCGTTTCCCATAAACGCCTCCACCTGCGGTGCAGTCTCTGGATACAATTGCCTGAATTCGAGTCTGCTGGGCACCGCTGGCGCAAGTACTACTCCGTTGCAGTTCGTATCGCTGCCCAACAAAGCGACGTGGCCCTACATGCAACAGTGGCACTTCGACATTCAACACGATATTGGCCGAAGCACCATCGCGACCCTATCGTATGTGGGAAGCGCGGGCGTGCACCTTACAAGATCCTATGAGTACAACCAGTTACATCCGGTTCCCGCCGGACAGAATCCTTACGCGCCAGGGCAGGTTATCAGTGCTTCGGACTGTAGCAATATCTCTGACGGTACCGACACGGTGGATGCGTACGGTGTCCCCACCGATGCCGTAACATCGTACGGAACGAAGGTTGGGTACATCGCCCCCACCACCCCCGGCGGCGTACCTTCCGGCGCAGCGGTGAATCTCTTCGTAGCCTGCGGAAACACGGCGAGCCCTTTCCGCCCCTACGTCGGCATCGGAAGCATTCAGCGCAAAGACCAGACCGGATCCTCAAATTACAACGCGCTGGAAGCCTCCCTGCGCCACACCATCGGTGGCTTGGAACTGAACGCCGCCTATACCTATAGCCATTCAATCGACGACTCCTCAGATTACAACGACACTGGATTCGTGAACTCCTACGACCTCAATAGTTACAGGGCCAGTTCGAATTTTGATCAGAGGCACAACATCACAATTGCCTATGTGTACGATCTTCCCTTCTTCAAAGGAAGGGGATTAACTCACACTTTTCTTGGCGGATGGCAGTGGTCTGGAATTACCTTGATTCAGAGTGGGTCGCCATTTAGCGTTTACAACGAGGGATACTACGCGACCGCTGACAATGCTGGCGTCGGCAACGGTTTTTCGACCGCCGGCTCTTATCCGGACTTGATTGGTAATCCCAAGCAGGGAGTTTCCAATAGTCCGTTGGCTGGACCTCTGCCGGGCTTCGGCCCGCTTCTCTATAATCCGGATGTATTCGTCCTACCGACCGGTCTCACCTTTGGCGACGCCGGGAGAAATATCCTGCGCAATCCCTGGCGCACGAATTTCGATATGGCGGTCATCAAACACTTCCCGGTGACTGAAAGCAAGTATTTTGAATTCCGCGCCGAAGCCTTCAACGTCTTCAATCACGTGGAATACACATGGTTAGGCGGAGACGCGGGTTCGGCTGCCGACAACTCCGGCCGAGGAACCAACTCGAATGAAATTGCGTGCTACGGCGGGTCAGACTACTCGGCAGGCGATTCCAGTTGCGCAGGCAGCAGCTATTTGCGCTCCGCCGGTACGCATCTTCCGCGCATTCTGCAACTGGCGCTGAAGTTCGTTTTCTAACTTTCTCTGGAGGTTGGTTTCTTCTGCCTATATCGTTGACTGGCTCATCCGACCTGCACCTGCCGAAGCGCACTCACGGCTTCCAGAGCGCGCTCCAGATCGGCGATCAGATCGTTGACGTTCTCAATGCCGACGGAGAGGCGGACCATCTGCTCGGTCACGCCCATCTCGGCGCGAGCCTCCGCAGAGATCATCGCGTGAGACGTTAACACCGGAATCGAAACCAGCGATTCGACTCCGCCCAGGCTGGTGGCCAGCGTGAACAAACTCATCGCTTCGCTCACGCGCCGTGCATCTGCTCCGCTGCCTTCCACCTCAAATGTAACGATGCCGCCGCCGCCGCGCATCTGATCGCGCGCAACCGCATATTGCGGATGACTGCTAAGAAAGGGATAGTAAACGCGCCGCACTTTCGCGTGCCGCGATAGGAACTCGGCAACCCGCAAAGCGTTCTCGTTCTGCCGCGCCACGCGCACGGCCAGCGTCTTCAGTCCGCGGATCAACATCCAGGAAGCGTGCGGGTCCATGCAATTCCCCAGTGTGGTGCGCGTGTCGTTAATTTGTTCGAGCAGGTGCTGCGGTCCGGCCACAACCCCGCAAGTCAAATCCGCATGCCCGCCTAAGTACTTCGTGCCCGAATGCAGGACGAGGTCCAGGCCATACTCCGCAGGCCTCTGGTTGATGGGCGTAGCGAAAGTGCTGTCGATCAGGCTCAGCAGTTTGTGGCTGTGGGCCAGGCTCGCAGCTCTTTTCAGGTCGACCACCCGCAGCGTGGGATTCGTCGGGGATTCCAAATAAAGCATTCGCGTGCTGGGGCGGATGGCCCTTTCAGCCTGCTCGTAATCATTGGTGTCGACAAATGTGGTCTCGATCCCCATCCTCGGCAGCCACTGGTAAAAAAACTTCATCACGCCACCATAAACATCGCGCTGCGCTACGATGTGATCTCCAGTCTTCAGCAGAGCCATAACGGTGGTGGTGATTGCTCCCATGCCGGAGGCGAAGGTTCGCGCGGTCTCCGTGCCCTCCAGTTCCGCGAGCGTCTGTTCGGCCACTGTGTTCGTCGGATTGCCCCATCGCGTGTAATACCGGTCGGTCGCGGTCACACGCTCTTGCTCATCATTGTCAGTGACTTCGAAAGTAGAAGTCTGATAGATGGGGGTCGCCACCGGACCGTTTTTCTTATCCATGTCCGACCGGCCGTGCACCGCAACGGTTTCCGGTTTATGCGGTTGAAGTGTCATCCGATGCCTCGTTTCAACAGACTAATTGCGACCCTTGACTCCCGCAAGTTACGCGGTTGCTCATTCCGTGACTTCGGTTCCATGGCTTCGATTGTCTCGAATCATCGGGCTGCCGGATTACTGCGCTGAAAACTTTTCCGCTTCAGAAGATCGTTGGCACCTGCCGTTTACCGTACAATAAGTGCGCGGCAAATTTAAGCTTCAGCTCTCATCCATATCGAAACTGGAAGTCAGAATGGCTATTAGCGAAAAAAAACCGAAAACCTCCAAGCCCCACGCGCGGGCTCGGCGCAATGTTACCAAACAAGCACGGGGCGAGGCTCCGCTGCAATATATTCCTTGGCACAACATCCCGCTGGAAGAGGTAAACCCGCTACTGCAAAGACAATTCGTGGTGGGCCAGGAAATTATGCTGGCGCGTGTGCTGCTGAAAAAAGGATGCATTGTCCCCGAGCACAGCCACCACAACGAACAGCTCACTTACATCCTTGATGGAGCTTTGAAGTTCTGGATCGACGGTCAGGAGATTGTCGTTCATGCCGGCGAAGTGCTGTGCATTCCGGCTGATATGCCGCACAAAGCCGAAGCGCTGGAAGATACCGTGGACCTCGACGTGTTTACTCCTCCCCGCGCCGACTGGATCAATCGGACGGATCAATACTTGCGCGGCGCGAAATAGCTCGCCACTGAACCTCATGCCTCTCTCCGCCACCTCTAACCGAGACTCCGGCAAACCGGCATCCCAAAAAACCGGACCTGAGAATAGTCTGCCCCCGGTTACCTATAAGTTCCGCTGCATCGAATGCGGCGCATTCAGCGCGACGGCGCCTCAGGATTTTCGCTGTTCGCAGTGCGGCAACCTGCTTGAGATTACCGACCCTTCGTGGAATTTACTCGGTCCGCACGCGAATGCTCTGAAATCGATATGGCGCGAGCGCCGGTTGTCCGACACTGCGCTCGATCTTAGCGGGGTATGGCGATTTCGCGAGTTGTTGCCCGTGCCCGAGTCTGAGCAGAATATAGTCAGTCTGCACGAAGGCAATACCCCGCTCTACGAACTTCCTTTAGCTTCCCGCAGTACATCTGTCCCTCGCCTCTACGCCAAGCACCAGGGCATGAACCCTACGGGCTCGTTCAAGGACGCGGGAATGACGGTTGCAGCCACGTTTGCGCGTCAATCGGGATATCGCTGGGTGGCTTGCGCTTCCACCGGCAACACCTCCGCGTCCATGGCCGCTTACGCCGCGCGGGGAGGCTTGCGCAGCCTGGTTCTGGTTCCCGAAGGAAAAATTTCTTGGAGCAAGCTGTCGCAGGCCCTCGATTACGGCGCCCTCACCTGCCAGTTACGCACCGATTTCGACGGATGTCTGCGATTGCTGCAGGAACTCGTGCGGCGAGCTCCAGTCTATCAATTGAACTCCATTAACCCCTTTCGCCTGGAAGGCCAGAAGACACTCGCCTTCGAATTGCTGGAGCAACTGGACTGGCATCCGCCCGACCACATTATCGTGCCCGGTGGCAACCTCGGAAATTGTTCGGCGATCGGCAAGGCCTTGCTTGAAATGCAAGCGATCGGACTCATTTCACAGTTGCCGAAGCTGTCCGTCATTCAGGCCGAGGGCGCGAACGCTTTGGTCAGAACGTTACGCGAAGCTGGAGGCAGGCAGCTTGTCCCGGTTCACGCCGAGACTCGGGCGACGGCCATCCGTATCGGCAATCCCGCATCGTGGCAGAAAGCTGTGAAAGTAATACAAGCCACCGGCGGTGCGTGTGAAGAAGTGAGCGAGATTGAAATCGCGCAGGCCAAAGCTGAAATCGGCGTCGAAGGAATTGGCTGCGAGCCCGCGTCCGCGGTCACACTCGCCGGCTTGAAAAAATTGTTGGCGCAAGGTTTCGTAAAAAAAGACGAAACCGTCGTCCTGGTTCTCACCGGAAATCTGCTCAAGGACCCTGACTACACCATGGAATTTCATCGAGGCGATCTTTTTCCGAGCACACCAGACGCACCTGTTCCAGAGACACCGGTTCAAGGCACGCTTGGGGAGCCCAAAGCAAGTTCGCTGGCGCTCCTGCGTCATCCTCCCGTTATTCTTGACGCCACTTTGGATGCCGTGACCAACGCTCTTGAACAGGCGGAAAAAACCGGCCCTGCGCCCTCCAATGCTTGATTCCAGACCTAAAAAGGATGAGCTGCAGAAAAAGCAACAGCGTTCTCCGCTGCATCTTGCGCTTCCTGCAACCACCGCCAATCTGGGACCAGCCTTCGATGCGGCCGCGCTTGCCATGGACCTCTACATCACGATCGACGCGCGTCCGTCTGCGGAATTTTCCATCCGCGCCACGGGACGCGATGCGCATATCTGTCAAAGCCTAGAGAGACATCTCATCCTGACGACGTACCGTGAGGTTCTGCAAAGCCGCAGCATCGACGCGATTCCGCTATCGCTTCGTATCAAGAACGAGATTCCAATTGGCAAAGGCTGTGGATCTTCGGCCGCGGCGCGACTGGCGGGGATTGCTCTGGCCAATCACTTTGGCCGACTGCGTTGGACCAACTCTCAGATCATTGGCGAAGCCTCGCGTCGAGAGCATCATCCCGATAACGCGTCCGCCTGTTGGATGGGTGGCCTCACCGTTGCCCGCATGTCCGGCGAGGCGGAAGCCCTCGTCGTCAGCATTCGGCCGAAAGGGAAGTGGCCGTTGCTGCTCGCCATTCCCGATGAAGCGTGGTCCACGGAAGAATCACGCCGCGCGCTCCCGGACCAATATTCGCGAGCCGATGCCGTGGTTAACATTCAGAATTCCATGTTGCTGCTGGCGGCGTTGATGCAGGGCCGTCACGAATTGCTCGCATCGGCCCTGGATGACCGTCTCCACCAGCCCTATCGCGCTCCGCTCTGCCCACTGCTGCCGTGCTTGCAGAAACTGGCGGGAACTACCGGCGTTCTGGGTGCGGCGCTGAGCGGCGCTGGCCCCTCAGTCGTGGTATTTCTCGATCCGCATTTCTCCGCGCTGCAAACGCGAAAAAGGATTGCACAGCATCTTCACGGTGCCGGATATCGCGCCGAATTGCTGTTAACTTCCATCAGCACGCGCGGGGCTTCCGGCTCTCGCTGAAATAATTTGTTAGCGCCCACAATCACATTCGGCTCGCCGGCGGCACGATGCCGTTCATCCGCAGATATTCCACCATCTGTCCGTAGTGATCGGAACAGTGCGCGGACACGCTGGTTGCCAAGCCCAGTCGGGTGACCGTTCCTTCGCCAAACGGACTCTTCACCGGCTCCACAAGATTTTTTTCGTTAACGGTGGCGAGCGCTTTGTGTACGTAAGCAAACGACTCTTTCAGATAGCTTATAATCTCGGCCTTCGACTTCATGCCTGCCGGACCAGATTCGTCGCCCACGTCCACAGGAACCTTCTCACCCAGGATTACCGCGCCGAAAATATAATTCACCGCCGCCACATGCTTAATCTGCTCGCCGTAAGTGCGCACGCCTTTGAACTCGCCGTTGGTCGGCGCAAACCCGAACTTCTCTTCCGGCATGGCTTCCGCGGCGGGCGTGAACTCGTGTTCGATATTCGTAACGCTATGATCCAGTACTTGCGTGACGGTGCGCGGCGCATCCATCATCTTTTGAGCGGAACTGAACGCCGCAAGCGCCAGAACAAAGACTGCAAGACTCGCGAATCGGTTTTCTTGGTTCACAATAATTCCTCCGGTTTCGATAGCGTGGGAAATGGCCACTTGTGCCCTCTCCAGGCGCGAACCATGTAGAGGGCCAAGCCCACAAACAATATAGCCGCTGCGTATCGTACTTCCTTCAACGCATTCTGGCGATTAAATAAGATGAATATAAATCCGGCGATGGCAGCAAGCGCAGGTACGGGATACAGCCACATGCGGAACGGACGAGGCATATCGGGCCGCCGCACCCGCAACACAATCACTCCCACCGCCTGCACCACGAACTGTAGGATGATGCGAATTACCACCAGCGCGGCGATGGCGTCCTTCAAGCGCAGAAAGCAGAAAGCCGCCGCCACCCCTCCCAGCGCCAGCAACGAGATGTTCGGGAAACGATGGACTGGATGCACTCTCGCAAAAATCCGAAAATAATTTCCGTCCTGCGCCGCCGCATAGGGAACTCGTGAATATCCCAGCATCAGCGAAAATACTGACGCAAACGCCGTCAGCATCACCAGCCCGGTCACGATGCGCGCCGCCCCGGTGCCGTAGATTTTTTGCATGAAAGAGGAAACCACATACAATCCGCTATTGTTCTGTCCTCCTTGCACCATCTCCCGCCACGGAACCACGGCCAGGATGCATAGATTCATCACAATATATAGACAGGCCACCAGGGCAATAGAGAGCAACACTGCCCGTGGAATATTTCGCCCCGGATCTTTAATCTCGTCTCCCAGAAAGCATACATTGTAGTAACCCCAGTAATCGTAGGTTGAAATCAGCATGGCTCCGCCCAAACCCGTGAAAAATCCCCGCGAAAGACTGAATGCGCCGGGAGGAAAGTCGAATGCTTGCGCCGCGTTGAAATGCGTGAGCCCGGCGAAAATAATCCAGGCCACCGTTCCCATCACGCATAGCCAAAGCAGCTTGGTTACTCTTCCGATCACGGTAATCCGCCGGTAGAGCATGAAAACCGCAAGTAGGCATACTCCGATCGCAACCGCGGTGCCGGGAGTCACGATCCAACTGACCTGCAGCGGCCCAGCCCACGGAATAGGAACGGCGGCGCTGTGCGTGGAGTAAACGGTTTCAAGACTCGGCCAATAAAAGGCCGCATATCCCGCGAGTCCGATGCAGCCCGTGGCGATGGAAAGCGGCGCGCTGAAAGACAACTGCCAGATGAAGAGAAACGAAACGAGCCGCCCCAACTTCTGCGGCCCATAGATTTCGCGCAGATAGCGGTAGGAACCGCCCGACCCCGGCATCGCCGCGCCCAACTCCGCCCACACCAGACCATCACACACCGCAAGCAGCGCTCCCACCACCCAGCCCAGCATCGCCTGCGGTCCGCCCATGGCGCTCAGAATCAAGGGCATGGTGATGAATGGCCCTACCCCGATCATGTCGATCATGTTCAGGGCAGTGGCGCTCCCAAGGCCCATCCCGCGGATCAGGCCGGGCGAATCTGGATCGCTTTGAGATGGGGCCTGCATGGCGGTTGAGACGGGTAGACAGCAGTTATGGAAGCAGCAGTACCCTCCCGGATACTTGCCGCTGTTCGAATGCGGCGTGCGCCTTCGCGGCTTCTGCCATCGGATAGGTGCGATCAATCCTGATGGAAAGTTTTCCCTGCTCGATCCAGGCCACGAGTTGTTCGAGGTAACGCGGGTATTCCTTCACGTAAGGTCTGCCGTTGGTGCGAGTCAGAAATAGAGATCCCTTCTCCTGCAGTTTCATCAGATCAAACGGAGGAACGTAGCCGCTGGATTGGCCGAAGATCACGAGATAACCGCCGAGTGCCAGACTATCGAGATTCGCTTCGAAGGTATCCTTACCTACGCCGTCGTATACGACGTTGACTCCACGACCCTCGGAGATCCGCCTTGCCTCCTCGGCGATATCAGACTGTTTTGAAATAATGACCTCGTCCGCGCCCGCCTCCCGGACAAACACGGCCTTGGCTTCGGTTGAAGTAACCCCGATGACCCGGCCGCCACGAATCTTAGCCATCTGGCAGAGCAACAATCCGATTCCTCCCGCCGCAGCCTGAACCATGCACCAGTCTCCCGGCTTTACCGGATAGGCAAAATGGGTGAAGGCGTAAGCCAGAAACCCCTGGTTCATGCCTGCCGCAGCATTCTCCAGCCCGAGACCATCTGGAACTGGCGCCAGAAACGCGGCGGGCGCGAGAGCATGCGTTGCATAGGAATCTCCCACGAAGACAACGCGGTCCCCGATCCGAACATTGCTGACGTCAGGACCGAGTTGCTCCACGGTTCCAACTCCCTGACTACCCAAAGTTGTTGGCAGGTCAGGCTCGTTCGCGCCTACGCGCCGATAGAACGCCTGTCCAACCAGTGCGCCACGCCGCTTTTGAACGTCGAGGAAGTTGACGCTCGCCGCCTCAACGCGCACCAGAACCTGTCCCGGACCCGGAGTTGGCGTCGTAAGTTCTTCCCAATGCATGACCTCGGGACCACCGTAAGAATGAATGCGAATCGCGTGCATGCTTCGCTTCTTATCCCGTCTGGCCGCAAGTCTCGTCTTTATTTACTCTCATGTCCGGCGCTCAACAGATTGACAAACAGCCGCACCGCTCCCGGCACTCCGGCCGGCAACTCCCGGAAGAAAGAATAGCCAGTATAGATATAAACTCCCTTGCCGTACTTCGCCTGAAGCAATCCGCCTTTTTGCGCATTCTCACCAGGATCGTGGCAGGAGAGCAGCGGTTTGAAATGATCGTCCCATTTATCCATGAAATAGAGTCCGCGTTCCTGCACCCATCCGTCGAAATCACGCGCCGTGATCGGATTCGGATAGTGAAAAACTTCATCGTCCGGCGCCAAAATTTCTACCGGAGAATCCTCGACCGAGACTCGCGCCCGGCTCAGTTCCGCGGGATATGGCGTGAAGTGGCCGTCATTAAAATCTCCGACGCCGGAGTTATATTGGACGACCAAGGTACCCCCGGCCGCCACAAAGTCGAGCAGCTTTTTGTTGTTCGCAACGACATCCTTCTGCGTATCGTAGGCGCGAATACCCAGCACGATGGTTCCGTATGCATTCAGATTCTCGGAAGCGAGTCTCTCTGGCGAAATCAACGTCACCTCCATCCCCACTTGCTTCAACACGGTAGGAATATCGTCGCCCGCGCCCATGATGTAGCCGATCTTCAAGCCGCGAGGAATTTGAACGTCCACAATGCTCACCCTCTGCACGGCGGGCTGGTAATAGTAGAAGCTGCCCAAATCTTCGCGGGTTACCAGGGTGTAGCCTTCGCCAAACTTCTGTCCGTTGACTTCGAATGAGGCTCGTACCACGGCTCGACTTTCCTGAAGACCAGCAGGAAATACCTTAAACTCTATATCTTTTTTTTGACCGCGCTGCGTAAAGTCCGCCGAGGATTGCGCCGGATCCGCGCGCCAACCTTGAGGCAACTCCAGTCGCAGCGTTCCAGTCGCAGCGCCATTCAGATTGCTGGTCACTCCGACGGTGACGGTAGAAGTGGCCCCGTTGTGAGTCGAGATCACCTGTGTTCCGGGCTCCAGGGCGACAGAAAATGCAGGCACGACGGCCAGCGGATGCGCTCGTTCAGCCCCATCTTCGCTCTTGAAAGCGGTTACGACGCTTGCCCCAATGCCAATCTTCTCGGGATCGCGCGCAATTCCCCCGCCTCCAGAATTCGCCATCGAATATTCCACGCGGGCGCGTATCGCCGGCGGCGGAAACGGAAGGGTCCCATACTTTTGGTTGTCAACATGATTCAGGCTTTCTGTATCCGGATTGTGGCGATGCCAGTAGGGCCGCGTGTACTCCGCATCTTTCGGCACCTTCAGCCGGAATACCGCACGCTCGCTGGCGCCCGGTTTAATGGCCTCGCGCCGCACTCTGTCCGAGATCGTGCCCCATCCCTCCGGAACCTCCAGCTTCAAGCTGTCGATGAACAGGCGATCGTGCGAGCCATTATGAAAGTCAACCGCCACCAGGAATTCCTGCCCGGGAGAAACCGCTGTCATCGCCTCCTTCTCGGTGGGCAACACCTTGCCCGGCTCCGCGCGATTTACAACCGTAGCTTCAACCGTTACGTTGAGCGCATCGTTCAGCGCGGCTTCGGCCTGGTCGCGTTTCTCCTGGAGCCGGGCGAGCAGATCGGCTTTTGAATTAGAGCTCAGAGTGGATGCGCGCAACGTAGCATCCAGCTTTTCTAATTCGGCCAGCACATCTAGCAGAGGCTTCGTTGTGGAAGAAAGATTATTGCTCTTCGCGGCGTCGCTGGCCTGCGCAACGTTATTCGCGATTTCTTGCATCTCCTGCCGCAACTGCGGAAGCTTCGATTCCTCCGCGCCCAGCCGATCCGCGAGACCAGGCAGCGTGGTATCGATTCCATCGAAAAAATCCTTTTCGTGGCCACTCTTATCCAGACTTGATTTCGCAGGCATCACCGAATCGACGAGTTTATAAAAGGTAAACCGGTCTCCCGGGTCGACATTCCAATTCGCCGCTCCCTGCGAGAGTTGGTGCCGCAACCCTTGCATGGCGAACTGCACATAAGACATGCCCAGGTCCGGATCGGGCTCCCCGGTATTCAGTTTCACGGTCCAGTCGGCATCCGGACAGGTCATCGCGCCAAACCCGCACACATTGCCGATGTAGAGCTTCTTCGCTTGCCAAGGCAAAAGCCCTTGTTCGATCTGATCGGGAAAGCGCTTGGGATCGGCCGCCGCCCGAAATGCTTCTTTGGTAAGGATCGCGGAAGCCTGGTGGTGGCCATGTCCATCCCGCTCGGTGCCGGAAAATCGCGCTACCAGCACATCCGGGCGGAAAGTCCGAATCACTCGAACCATATCCGCCAGAGCGACATCGTGCCCACCCCATTTCGCAAAGGTCTCATCGGGACTCTTGGAAAACCCGAAATCCGCCACGCGCGAGAAGCGTTCCTGCACTCCGTAATACTCATCCGCCGCCAGTAGTTCAAGCGTCCGTAAGACGCCCAACACATCCGACAGATTGCTGCCAACTTTGTTTTGGCCGCCTTCGCCGCGGTTCAGCGTCATCAACAAAACGCTGTCCCCACGTCCGCGAGATTCGAGCGTCAGCATTCCGCCGTCTTCGTCGTCAGGATGGGCCACCGTTTGCATCAAACGCGCCGTCGTTCCAAGGCGCCGCAGCATGAGCCGCAAGCCGAGGGCTCCTTGATCTTGAGGCAGTACCGGAGGAGTGCCCTGATAGGGGAGTTGAGGAAAAATCGTTACCGGAGTCTTGCGATCTTGCGCGACGGATGACGCCACGGTGTCCGGTCTGGCAGTCCCGCCCTTCTGCTGCGGCGAGGCTGCCAACACAGACGGAAGCGATGCAGTGATGAGTAAAAAAAAGATTCGCGTAATCGAAGACTTAAAGAAATTTCTGCCGGGACACCCGAAGCGCCCGGCGAGCCTGCTGCGTTCCAAGAAGTTCACCCTACAAGGATGGCGTCTAACCTCGCTAAGACGCAAATTTTCAGCGCGCGCGCTCGGCAGGTGCGGTCCGTAAACCGAGCGGTCACTATTGCCCGCGCTCCTCCTTTAGCGTCTCCTGACACGTGCTGGCAGCGGTCAGCACCTCGTCAAAAGCGGTCTCCTTGCGCAATTCTTTCAAGAGAGGATCTCCCAACAGCGCGGAATAAGCGCAATAATTCTGCTGCACCGCGGCCTTCAACAATCGCAAAGCCGCCTCATTCTGGCCGCAATAAGCCAACAACGCGCCCACATGGTACCAAGCCTCGGGATCGGGCTCCATCATCACAGAAGATTCCGCATCGCGGACAATGCGATCCATGTCGGCCGGCCGCTGCGCCTGGGTGCAAGCGATCAGCAGGTCTCGATGATAACTGGTCGATCGTCCTACACTCTTAGCCGCCTCCCGCGCCTGAGCCACATTACCCGCAGCCAGATAAACGTAGGGAGTTGCCCACTTGGCCCATTCGGAGCCCGCGTCCAGGTGGACGAAGTCCATCGCCCGGTCGGTCTGGCCCAACTCCATAAACGCCCAGGCGCACGACCGGAAGCCGAAGTTCCCAGGATCGAGGGTCCGCGCCGTCGTGCACTCGTGCGTGGCCTGCTCCTGCATACCGGCGTAGCGCAATACAAAGCTCAAGGCAAAATGTGCATCCGCACTCTGCGGTCGATGCTTTACCAGATCGGTGGCCGCGTCGAAGGCCCGGCTGAGTTCCCCGCGCTCGACGCGGTTGACGATCAAATTACTGGCCGCCGCCTCTCGATTCGGGTCAAGCGCCAGGGCCCGCTCATAGGCCGCATTTGACCGCTGGAACATGGCCTCGCCGCCGCCGCCGAAGTGAGAATCGTAGTAATAGCGCAGGCCCAGCGCCTCCCATCCCGGCGCATAGCTTGGATCCTCCCCGACTACGTGCTCCAGCACCGCAATCGCATCTTTATTTGGCTGAGGATCGTGAGGCAGAGCCAAACTGTGCAGGTAGAGGTCATAAGCCTCCTGACTCTTGGGGCGAGCCGCCGCGCTAAGCACTCCCGCGGCGACGCCCAACGCGGGAACCAGCCCCTGCTGCACCTGCGTGCTCAACTGCGACTGTAGAGAGATGAGGTCGTTCACCGGTGCGGTCGCGCTGCCCTGCCAAAGCAGACGGTTGCTCCCAACTTCGATCGCTTCCAGGGTCACGGTCAGGTTCTCACCCTGGAGGATGAAGTGTCCGGTCAAAAGACGGCCCACATGAAGTTCCTGGCCGGCCTTGTGTGGATCCATGTCCACTTCCACATACTTCCGCGTCACTGACGAGGGGCGAACCTCCAGCGATCTCGAATAGGTCAGGACGCTGGTCAACTCGTCGGCTAGCGCGAAACGCAAATAATCCAAACTGGAATCCGCGCTCATATTTTGCAGCGGCAGGACGGCGATTGAATTCTGCAGTTCAGCGCTCGCCACGGCGCGATGTTTCAACCAGTAGGCCGCCACCGACGCCAAAACCGTCACCAGCAGCGCGAGGGTTCCCAGCAAAAGCCACAACTGCCAGCGGCTACCGGCTCGGCCGAACGTCTTGCTGGCGACTCGCAGCTTGGTGGGATGGAATGAGCTTTTCAGCTGGCCGGACTCGTTCTCCCGCTTCAGTTGCTGCAGATCGGCCTTCATCTGGACGGCGCTTTGATAGCGGTCCCGGCGATCCTTTTCCATCGCCTTTCCGATGATGCCTTCCATCTCCACCGGAACCTTGGGATTCAGTTCTCCCGGTGGAACCGGCTTGTCGTGCAAGACCGCATCCAGCGTCATCAAAGAGTTTTTACCGCTGAAAGGTTTTTTCCCCGTGGCCATCTCGTACATCACCACGCCGAACGAGAAGAGATCGCTGCGGAAATCGATCTCCTCGCTGCGCGCCTGTTCCGGCGACATGTAGACCGCCGTCCCTGGAATCACTCCCACCGCGGTTAGCGAGTTGTCAGCCGCAATTCCGTCACTGTCGGTGCCGACGTTGTGTACCAGCTTGGCCAGGCCAAAATCCAGTACCTTCACCTGCCCGCTTGGGGTCAGGAAGATGTTTGCCGGTTTAATGTCCCGGTGGACGATTCCTTTGGCGTGGGATGCCGTGAGCGCGTCAGCCACCTGAATGCTGATGTCCAGCAATTTCTCAGTCGGCAAGGGATGGCCGGAGATGGCTTGCTTGAGGCTCTCGCCCTCCAGCTTCTCCATCACGATGAAGGGATGCCCGTGATTATCTTCAATGCCGTGAATCGTGCAAATGTTGGGATGGTTCAGCAGCGACGCGGCACGCGCCTCCCGAGTGAACCGCTCCATCGACTTAGAGTCGCCAGTGAGATTTTCCGGTATGAATTTCAGGGCAACGTGCCGCCCCAGCTTGAGATCCTCGGCCTCGTAAACCACACCCATACCTCCGCCCCCAAGCTTTCCCAGGATGCGGTAGTGGGACACTGTCTGGCCGATCATGAAAACGCGAGACTCCTGAACGCGGTAATGTTAGGCTCCCCTACCGATCCCGGTCAACTAAAGCTTTTATTTCGTCTTAGATGCAGTCTCCAGCATTCGATGTTTTTGGTCGGCGCCAGCTGGTTTCCCGAAGTGACAAGCAGGTAGGCCCCTTTGGTGCATTCGCATTGTGGCGGCGACCTCCCGGGCGACTAGGATGAATTTTTAGAGCCGAAAACCGGCTGGATCTCTATGGCGCAGAAATTTAACCCTTCTTCCATTGAATTGCAAAGGGCTCTCCGCAAGGTGATGTCAAGCCGCTTGTGTAAAAAGCTTGAGGGTGCGGTTTTTCCATTCCAGGTTGAATCTCTGGAAGATGGAATAGATGATGCGGTCCACGCTGGCTACATTCACGAAGCAGACCATGGGCC
>Ga0302320_10001304_pt1 | contig 59782 bp, 50 predicted proteins | sample Bog_T0_3_FD_202130 | JGI IMG/M metagenome (GOLD analysis project Ga0302320, IMG submission 202130) | Peat permafrost microbial communities from Stordalen Mire near Abisko, Sweden - Bog_T0_3 | ecosystem: Environmental > Terrestrial > Soil > Wetlands > Peat | place: Sweden: Abisko, Stordalen Mire... | reverse complement strand
CACCCTTCATTTGCTTTGCCATGCGCCAGCCCCTTTCACTACATCTAATACATCTAATATGTTATCAAATCTGATGGCTGTTTTGGTGGCTGTTCGGATTGGATTTTAGGGCATTTTTGTGCGAGTCTGTGCAGAGAAAAAGTTTTGTAAGCCATTTGTAATGAACGATTATGCGACTCGGTGCAATTTCGTGCAAATGGTCCGTTTTCCCCTCTTAACCGACAGGTTGTAGGTTCGATTCCTACCGCGTCCACCAAGTCCCTCCGGCAAACAGTGCAGACCCCAAAAAACTGAAATTTCACCCATGGGATCGCCTTCGCCTTCCCAAGTCTCAGAAGCGAGACCTGGGGCACCCAGTTCTATGGATGGTCAGACATGGGGCACCCGCCCTTTGATAGACACACTAAGTGACTTCAAGCGAATCATCGCATGGGGTATGTCGAAATGCAAGCCAACCCTCGTAACGTTATTGGACGGGATGACCATTCAAGTCAATTTTTGCGAGCACTTCTTGAACATCGTAGTCCAGATATCGTTTCAGACTTTCCTCGCATACTCGCTTCAAGGCTTGCGCACCAGTCTCGTCTAGTTCCGGCTTCTTCAGAAGACGTTTCATTCTGCTCTGAATTGCTTTGTCAGATAAACCCTGCTTACGCAAAATGCTTTTTAAGGCATTATTCTCGCGCCTGCAAAGTTCAGCCATCTCAAAAATGTTGAGCCCTATTTGGATATGCAAAGGAAAGTCTCTTTCGTCCTTACGTTTACGCGCCATTTGTGAGACTCCATTTCTGGAATTAGTAGATGCGCAACGATAGACACATGACGAACATGCCCGACTTGCCAGAATGCGCCAGAACGCGCCAGCCCATCAGTGTAGACTCCATACCCATATCTCCTCTCCGGTCTATTGCGATGTCTTAGATTGGAGAACATGGTAAGTAGGGTTTTCCTCTTTGCCTTTTGTGTTGTACGCTTCGACCTCGATGCCCTTTTCGGTGAAGTGCGCTTTGAAAACATCTCCCGCTCGGAGGGGAATGCACTTCGACCATCGCCATGCTCTATCGCAAGCGATGATGTACGAATTTCCATTGGACGCTTGGGCAAACATCACATTGAGAACGTGTGGCCACCTCATAGTTGTGTCGTAAGAACTGCAATTCATATGCTGATTCGAGTTTGTTGTTGCGTTTCCATAAGAAGTATTTCCATAGGTGTTCACAGATGCTGAAGTATTTGCCGTTCCAACGATGTTGCAGCTTGTTGATATGCCACCTCCTGACTCCTGAACATATGGCACCGACTGCTCTTGCATGATCTTCAGCGTAAGACCTTGGCTTTCCGGTTTGGTTAGCACTTGGGATGGCGGCTGAAATAGCTTTTCGTCGATTGCAGAGTTGATCTCGTACGCAGTCATGTTTAGCTCATTGGTGCCGGCAGGTCCAGCCAAGTGCCGTTTGAATGGTACGTTAAGTCCGTCCACCTGTCGCCAGTCTGAAAACTCAGTTACCGTGTCACCCGATGGCCCTCGCACGCGGGCGGCAAGTAACCGTCCTGTCGCGGGGTCGATTTCCCAGATGACTTCCTTTCCAAACTTGCTGATCTTAAGGTCATCTGCGGTGATTCCTCCGACCTGTTCTTGTCCTCCTGCAGAGACCGTGAAGTCTTCGGGATGCTGCGCAATGTATATGGTGTCAAAAGAGAATTGCCCGCGAATTGTGTCGAGGTCGGCTGGAGGAACCGCTGTGGTCATTGTTCCGTCACTTCTGTAGTTGAATTCGGGAGTAACGACCTGCTTTTGGAATGCTCCGGCGGCAGATTTCAGACTCATATATACCTTGTCAGGATAGATCTTTATGTTTTCACGCTCGAAAGTTTTGTTTCCTCCCTGGCTTCCCTGAAGGTCGGTTGCTACCCACCGGACGCTGTGGATTTCGGCAAGCTTTTCTTGCGGGCCAATCGCAGCCAATGCTTTTTGGAAGACTGCCTGCGTATCAAAACCTTGCGCTTCGGGAGAAGACTGGCCCTTATTATCGATGCTCGCTAAGATTGCGTTCAGCACCCGATCTGAGACGCCGCCCGTTTTCATTGCAATGAGCGCCTGCGGTGACGTATCGAACTTCACTGGCCCCCGTTGGATAGCGAGTATGATGGTTTGCTCGCCGATCCCGGCTTTGGTCATGCTGATGACATCTGAGTTCGTGATTGCAGCGGGAGCGGCCTGTCCCACTCCAAAAAGAGGCAACAACAGCAAACAGGACATTGCAAGGAATCGAGAGAAATTCATGGATCTCCCCTTTGGATGGACGATTTCTGCCACAATTGTACGTCTACCGGAAAACGGAATGGAGAAACTCAAGATTCTCAATGCTTGGCTTGGCCCATCGGACACGCGGCTCCACGAGCCAACCGGTTCAGTCTCTGGAATCAAGTGAAAGGTCGGAGAGGTTGCAAAGGTTCAGACGCGGGACAGAGCAACCTTATTTTCCTGCGCTCCTTGAAAGCCGAGCGACATACTCCTGCGCCTTTTTGACAATCAAAAGTGAGTTTTGAAGTTTTCAAAAATGTTTTTCCATGCACATAATTCTGCGCCTTCGTCCCAAATCTTGCGATAAAGCGACCCTCAGAAATGCCTCGTTGCTTGTACGAGGCCCGATGTCTCGGACAACTGATACCACTCCAATCCAACGGGGCCGGAAGACTGCCCGCGAATCGGCCTTGAAACGTGTTTGCTGCCCCTTGGAGGCTCTGGTGAAGTCAGAATGCTCATTCCGCCTCATCGCCGCCCTGCAAGGCTCTCCTAAACGACAGGTTGTATGTTCGATTCCTACCGCGTCCACCAGGTCTTCCATTCTTCTCTGGTATCGCCGCCCATTTCCATAGTGAACTGGTTGCATAAATAGCCTGAGGCCATAATGAACATTCCCTCAGGGGCTAAAGCCCGCTTTATATGAGCTTTTCACGGCACGGCTGAAGCCGTGCCCTTTCAAAACCTGCCGATCCCTCAACCTTAGCGATGCGTTGAATCCGTGCCGTGAAAAGCTGCCGATTCCTCAACTTGGGCCACCCGGCGGAAGCCATGATCCTTGTGCCGCACAAGCGGCGGCTGCCCCCACGGCAGGTGGTGTGCGATGATTTCTCTTCAAACGAAGGGGAGATGGGATGAAGCGTCTACTGCTCTTTCTGCTTGTGCTGGCCCCGCTGACCTGTTTGCCTGCGCGTTTGTCCGCGCAGACCTATCAACCCACCTGGGACTCGGTGGATAAGCGGCCGATGCCGGAGTCCCCAACGACAGGTCTTGGTTGTTGGGGTGGAAGTAAAAGCCGCCTTCCACAATCTACAAACGTCAACATGTGAATCTAAAAATGCTCTAGAATGGCTTGCCAAGTTTCGATACTTTTGCGCGCGATCGAAAAGGCAGACCTACCTGGAGGGGATTCGACAGCCATGACATCTTACCTCGAAACGACGACGACCCGGCGTGAATTCATGAAGAGCACAGGCAAATTGGCCGCGGTTTCGGCCCTGGCCAACGTAGCCATTCCCGCCGGCCACGCTGCCGGCAGCGACCTGATCCAGGTGGCGCTGATCGGTTGCGGTGGGCGCGGCGGGGGCGCAGCCGCCAATGCACTTTCAGTCAAGCGCGGGCCTATCAAGCTGGTGGCGATGGCCGATATCTTCCCGGTTCGCCTGCAGACAGACCTGGCCAAGTTGCAGACGAAGTTTCCGAGCCAGGTGGACGTGCCGCCCGAACGGCAGTTCATCGGCTTCGACGCTTACAAGAATGCGATGGATTGTTTGAAGCCGGGCGACATTGTTATCTTCGCCACGCCTCCGGCGTTTCGCTGGGTGCATTTCACATACGCCATCCAGAAGGGGCTGCATGTTTTTATGGAGAAGCCGCTCACGGCTGACGGGCCTGCCAGCAAGCGCATGTTCAGCCTGGGTGAACAGGCGAGGGCTAAAAACCTGAAGGTGGGCGTGGGGTTGATGTCGCGTCACAACCGGGCGATGCAGGAGCTGGCTCAGCGCGTTCATGACGGCGAGATTGGCGAGATCATTCTGCAACGGGGTTACCGGATGCACGGGCTGGGCGGATATTTCAACTCGCTTCCCAAACCGGCCGGAATCACCGACCTGCTGTACCAGGTGCAGCGCTTCCATAGCTTCATCTGGGCGAGCGGCGGCTGCTTCAACGACTTCTATATCCACCTGATCGATCAGCTGGGATGGATGAAGAACGAGTGGCCAGTGAAGGCGCAGGCGCTGGGCGGGCGCCAGTACCGCTACAGTCCTGAAGGGGTCATGTACGTGGATCAGAATTTCGACACCTACTCAGTGGAATACACATATTCCGATGGCGCGAAGTTCTTTTTCGACGGACGCACTACTGAGGGATGTGAGCAGATTTACTCCAGCTACCTGCAAGGCACCAAAGGGTCGGGAATCGTCTCAAAGTTTGCCGATTGCGGGCAGCCGTCAAGCCTGTATGCAAGCCAGGACACGGCCTCCAAAATGTTGTGGGAATCGAAGGTGAAGCCGGAGGAGAAAGACCCTTACCAAAACGAATGGAATGATTTGGTGGACGCTATTCGAGACGACAAGCCCTACAACGAGGTGAAACGCGGGGTGGAAGCCAGCCTGGTTGCGAGCATGGGCCGCATGGCCGCCCACACTGGCCGGGAAATCACCTTTGACCAGATGCTCAACTGCGATTTCGAAATGTCGCCGGACACAGACAAATTTACGATGGATTCCCCAGCGCCGCTGGTTGCCGACGCCCGCAGCCGATATCCTGTTCCGCAACCGGGGATCGTTACCACACGAGAGTATTGAGCGCGGAGTTCGGCTTCGGTGCGGGCGCGTAAGGGCCCGGGGTTACCGGTGCGCCTTGACGTGGGCTATGATGGCTCTTCACTGAGAGGAGCCTGGCGATGAGGCGGCTATCTATCTTTGCGGCGGGAGTGGTGCTGGCGGTGGCGTGCGGCGGAGTGGTGTCACGGGTGGCGGCGCAGACTTATCAGCCCACCTGGGAGTCGGTGGACAAGCGGCCCACCCCGGACTGGTTCAGCGACGCCAAGTTCGGCATCTTCATCCACTGGGGCGTCTACTCAGTGCCGGCCTATGCGCCGGTGATTCCGGGCAGGCTGGCCTATGCGGAGTGGTACTGGCACCAGATGACGGAGGGCCGGGACAACCCCAAGGCCAATCCGGTGGAGAAGGGCACCTGGGCGTATCAGCAGAAGGTGTACGGCGCGGACTACGACTACAAGAACTTTGCGCCGCAGTTCAAGGCCCAGTTATTCGATCCGGACCAATGGGCCGATGTATTCAAGGACTCGGGCGCCAAGTACGTGGTGCTGACCTCAAAGCACCATGAGGGCTTTGCCTTGTGGCCGAGCAAGGAGGCCTCCGCCACCTGGGGCCGGCCGTGGAATGCGGTGGAGATTGGCCCCAAGCGCGACCTGCTGGGCGACCTGAGCGATGCGGTGCGCCGCAAGGGACTGCGCATGGGCTGCTACTACTCGCTGTACGAGTGGTACAACCCGCTGTGGCTGACCGACAAGCAGCGCTACATCCGCGAGCATATGTTTCCGCAGTTCAAGGACCTGGTTACGCGCTACAAGCCATCGATCATCTTCACAGACGGCGAGTGGGAAATACCCTCCGACGAATGGCACAGCCCGGAGCTGCTGGCGTGGCTGTTCAACGACTCGCCGGTGAAGGACGAAGTGGTGGTGAACGACCGCTGGGGCAAGGAAACGCGGCATCTGCATGGCGGCTACTGGACCACGGAATATACGGCCGGCATGAGCGGCATGAATCATCCCTGGGAAGAGAGCCGGGGCATGGGCTACAGCTACGGCTACAACCGGGACGAGAGCCTCAAGGACTACCACACCGGGCGGGAACTGGTGACGATGCTGGTGGACATTGTGAGCCGCGGCGGCAACCTGCTGCTGGACATTGGGCCGGCGGCCGACGGCACCATCCCGGTGATCATGCAGGACCGGCTGCACCAGATGGGCGACTGGTTGCGGGTGAATGGGGACGCGATCTACGGCACCCGGCCGTGGAAGACTTCGCGGCAGTGGAGCGAGGGCGAGGTGCCTTCAACCATGTACAACGCGCGATTCGAGTCGGCCTACGATGTGTCAAAACTGACGGCCAAGCCGGCGCCCGGCAAGGCCGCCATCGAGGCCTTCTTTACCACCAAGGGCAACGACCTGTACGCGATTTTGCCGCGCTGGCCGGAGCGCAGCTTTCTGCTGAAGGATGTGAGCGGCGTGAAGGCTGTAACCCTGCTGGGATCGGCAGAGGCGCTGAAGTTCAAGGCGGCGGGGAGCGGGACGGAGATTGAGCTGCCGCGCCTGCCTGACGAGCTGCTGCATCAGCCGGCGTGGGTGCTGAAAGTGAGCCGATAACCCGGCGGAACGGGCCGCGGTTTTTGAAGGATTTGAATCGACGGGCTGCGCGCAGCCATCCACTTTGTGCGGAGGGCGTGTATTTTGCTCTTTCGCAGAGGCGTGTATCTGCTCGCCGGCTTCCCCGTATTCACATCCATATCAAGGAGGACACCCATGAAGATTGCCGCCACCATCGCGCGCCTGCTGCTGGGCGCTATCTTTGTTTTCTTCGGTTCCAACCTGTTTCTCAATTTTCTTCACGCCCCAACACCTGCCGGCACAGCCGGACAGTTCTTCGGAGCGCTGTTCGTGTCGCACTATATCTATGCCATCGCGTTCTTTCAGGTTGCGGGCGGCCTGCTGCTGCTCATCAACCGGTACGTGCCGCTGGGGCTTATTCTGCTGGCTCCGCTGATCGTGGGCATCCTGCTGGTGCACGCATTGATGGATCCGAGCGGTCTGCCCATGGCTTTCCTGGTGATCATTTTGTGGCTGCTGGCGGCCTACCGGGTGCGCTCTGCGTTCGCGGGCCTTTTGCGGCAGCGGGTCGAGGACTGAGCAGGGTCGCTACAATCGAGCAAGCGATGATTCAGTATCTCTATCTGGGGCGGGTGGGTTACGACGAGGGTCTGCGGCTGCAGGCGGAGCTGGAAGCGGCGCGCTACCAGGGCCGGGTGGAGAATGTGCTGCTGCTGCTGGAGCATCCGCCGGTGCTGACGCTGGGGCGCAACGCGGACCGCTCCAACGTGCTGGTGACCGACGAAATGCTGGCCAGCCGGGGCGTCACATTGCACCACATCAGCCGCGGCGGCGACGTGACTTATCACGGGCCGGGGCAACTGGTGGGGTATCCGATTTTCGATCTGCGCAGCCTGAGGAACACAAGCGGCAGCCGCATGGGGCCGGTGGATTTTGTGCGCCGGATGGAAGAGGCGCTGATCAGGCTGTGCGGCGAGTTTGGCGTGCAGGCGGGACGGATTGCCGGGCTGACCGGGGTGTGGTGCGGCCTTGGAGCCGAGGGCGGCGAAGGGCTGGATGCGGGCGGCGAAGGGCGCGATACAAGCGCAGGACGCAAGATTGGCGCGATCGGGATTCATGTGTCGCGCGGGATTACTTCGCACGGATTTGCCTTCAATGTGACCACCAACCTCCGGGACTTTAAGCTGATCGTCCCCTGCGGCATTGCGGATCATGCGGTGACCAGCCTGGAGCTTGAAGTAGCGCAGCCGGAGACTTTGCCGGGCCTGGAGTCGATTGCGCACCGGGCGGCGCGGCAGTTCGGCCTGGTGCTGGACCAGCAGGTTCTGGCGGTGGAGAGCCTGGAAGCGCTGCGGGCGCAGATGGAAGCCGCGCCTGCGAGCTTTCCGGCGGAAGATACGCCGATGCAGGTTCCCCGCGAGGTGGAGCGGTTGAGGCGCACAGAGGACCGCCCTACCCGCGCCTGAGCGTTCGATCCCGCTCGGCTGGCGTATGCGCCGCAATTTATAATCCGGCAGGAACCGGGTGCGCGACCGTGTCTCGTATTGCGAAGAGAGGGACCCATGCCAACCGACGTGATTATGCCCCAGATGGGCGAGTCGATCTTTGAGGGCACCATCACCAAATGGCTCAAGAAGGCCGGCGACACGGTGGAGAAAGACGAGCCGCTGTTCGAGATTTCCACGGACAAAGTGGATGCGGAGATTCCCTCGCCCGTGGCCGGCGTGCTGAGCGAGATCAAGATTCCGGAAGGCGCTACGGTCCAGATCAATACGGTGGTCGCGGTGGTCACCGGGAGCGATGAGGCTGCGGGAACAGCGGCGCCGGTTGCGGCTCCTGCTCCTGCGCCGGCCGAAGTCAAGGCCGCGCCTGCAGCCGTGCATTTCTCCGGCGGCACCGATGTGGTGATGCCGCAACTGGGCGAGTCGATCTTTGAGGGCACCATTACCAAGTGGCTCAAAAAGGCCGGCGACACGGTGGAGAAGGACGAGCCGCTGTTTGAAATCTCCACGGACAAGGTGGACGCGGAGATTCCCTCGCCCGTGGCCGGCATGCTTACCGAGATCAAGATTGCCGAGGGCGCCACAGTCGAAATCAATACGGTGGTCGCGGTGATCGGCGGTGCCTCCGGTGCGGGTGGCGGCGACACCTCCGGTGTGGGTAGCCGCGCCTCCGGCGCAAGTGCTTCTGCGGCTGCGGCGGCTACGCAGGCAGTCCACGCTGCCCCAGTCGCCACAGTCAACGAAGGCCAGCGCATCCGTTCATCGCCGCTGGTGCGGCGCATTGCCATGGAAAAGAACGTGGACCTGGCGCAGGTTCCGGGAACAGGCTCCGAGGGGCGCATCACCAAGGAAGACATAGAGCGCTACCTGAGCCAGCCACGACCCGTGAGCGCTGCCGCCGCATCGGCCTCGACGGCCGCATCCACTCTGCCTGGCCAGTTGGTTCCGATGACCAAGATGCGCGCCATCATTGCGCAGCGCATGTTGGAGAGCGTCAAGACCAGCCCCCACGTACACACCGTGTTCAAGGTGGACATGACGCGCATCGTGCGGCTGAGAGAGCGGGAAAAGGCGCAGTTTGAGCGGCACAACGGCGTCAAGCTGACCTACATGCCGTTTATTGCAGCGGCGATTGTGGAGACGCTGGGCAAGTTCCCGATTGTCAACGCATCGCTGGAAAACGGCTCGATCCGCTACCACCAGAACATCAACCTGGGCATTGCCGTGGCGCTGGAGTGGGGATTGATTGTGCCGGTGGTGAAACAGGCGGAGGGACTCAGCTTTCTGGGCCTGGCCCGCGCCATCGCCGACCTGGCGGAACGCGCGCGCACCAAGAAACTCAAGCCCGACGAGGCTTCAGGGTCCACCTTTACGCTCACCAACTCCGGAATTTTCGGCGATGAGTTCAGCACGCCGATCATCAACCAGCCGGAGTCGGCGATTCTGGGCATCAGCGGCCTGAAAAAGGAGGCCGTGGTGCGGACCGACGCCGAGGGCAACGACACGATTGCGATCCGGTCGATGGAGCACTTCTGCCTGGGCTTCGACCACCGGCTCATCGACGGCGCCGACGCCTGCAGGTTCATGGGCGAGTTCAAAAAGACGCTGGAGGGGTGGGACAAGGAGCTTGGGTAAAGGTCCACGGGTTGGACAAACCACCTGGAGGGCTCTCCCGCTTGGAACGTGGTTTCCGCCTGCGTGTGCGGTGAAGACGAATTCCTTCTACTCCTGCAACCTGGACCTGGTGCATGGAAGATCCATGCAGAAAATCACTCCTGAACGGCGGCGGGACCCTCTGCAGCGACGGGAGAACCTCTAAACCCTCCTGAAACCACGAGTTAACCTCCTGCATTTACACTGGTAAACGGAGATAACTGTGCAATTCGATAAGGTACTAACCAAGATTTTCGGCACCTCGAACGAGCGGATCATCAAGCGGCTCATGCCTTTGGTGGCTGCGATCAACGATCTGGAGCCGGGCATCAAGCAGCTCACGGACGAGGAGCTGCGGGCCAAGACGTTTGAATTCAAGGCGCGCATCGCCGCCAGGCTCGAAGGCATTACGGACGAAGAAGCGGTGAAGGCGGCCGAAAACGAAGCTCTGGACGAGTTGCTGCCGGAGGCCTTTGCCGTGGTGCGCGAAGCAGGATGGCGCGCGGTGCAGATGCGCCACTTCGACGTGCAGTTGATCGGCGGCATGGTTCTGCACCATGGCAAGATCAGCGAGATGAAGACCGGCGAAGGCAAGACGCTGGTGGCCACGCTGGCCTGCTATCTGAATGCACTGGCCGGGCACGGCGTGCACGTGGTCACGGTGAACGACTACCTGGCCAAGCGCGACGCCGAGTGGATGGGCAAGATCTACGAGTTTCTGGGGCTGACGGTGGGCGTGATCGTCCACGACCTGGACGACAGCGAGCGCAGGGCCGCTTACGGCGCCGACATCACGTACGGCACCAACAACGAATTCGGGTTCGACTACCTGCGCGACAACATGAAGTTCGAGCTGAAGGACTGCGTGCAGCGCGGCCACTACTACGCGATCGTGGACGAAGTGGATTCGATCCTGATCGACGAGGCGCGCACGCCGCTGATCATCTCTGGCCCGACGGAGCAGACGACGGACAAGTATGCGCGGGCGCGCAAGATTGTACCGGAACTGGTGCTGGGCGAGGAGATTGAGTCGATCGATCACAAGCGCCAGGCGGAGCTGGACATCCAGCTCGCCGAGGGCCAGAAGTTCCTGACCGGCGATTACATTGTGGACGAGAAGCAGCGGACCATCGGCGTGACCGACGAGGGCTGGACCACGATCGAGAAGCTGCTGGGAATCGATAACATTGCCGACGCCGAGAACTGGGAGATGAAGCACTACGTGGAGACGGCGATCAAGGCGCACGCGCTCTACAAGCGGGACGTGGAGTACGTGGTGAAGGACGGCGAGGTGATCATTGTGGACACCTTTACCGGACGCCTGATGCCGGGCCGCCGCTGGAGCGACGGGCTGCACCAGTCCATCGAGGCCAAGGAAGGCGTGAACATCCGCAAGGAAGACCAGACGCTGGCCACCATCACCTTCCAGAACTACTTCCGCCTCTACAAGAAACTGAGCGGCATGACGGGCACCGCGGAGACCGAAGCGGCCGAGTTCGAAAAGATTTACAAGCTGGAGATCGTGGTGATCCCCACCAACAAGCCGATGCTGCGGCTTGAAAATCCGGACGTGGTGTTCCGGACAGAGAAGGAAAAGTACACGGCGGCGGCCGACGACATTGCGCTGCTGCACGAGAAGAAACAGCCGGTGCTGGTGGGCACCACGTCGATTGAGAAGAGCGAGCGGCTGAGCGCGATTCTGCAGCGGAAGGGCGTGCGGCACGTGGTGCTGAACGCCAAGTTCCACGAGCGCGAGGCAGAGATTGTGGCGCAGGCCGGGCGGCTGGGGATGGTGACCATCTCCACCAACATGGCCGGCCGCGGTACGGATATTCTGCTGGGCGGCAACCCGGAGTTCATGACCCGGCAGGAACTGGTGAAGAAGAACAAGGCGCGTGCCATCAGCGTGGCGGAAGGCGCCATCAATCCCATGGCGCCGGCGGGATTTCTGCGCTTCTACTACCAGGGGCAGGAGTTCGAGATTGCCGAGCCGGAGTGGGCTGAGGCTTACAAGGGCCATGCGGAAGCGGCGCTCAAGGATCACGAGCAGGTGATCGCGGCAGGAGGCTTGTTCATTCTGGGCACGGAGCGGCATGAGTCGCGGCGCATTGACAACCAGTTGAGAGGCCGCGCGGGCCGCCAGGGCGATCCCGGCGAATCGCGCTTTTATCTTTCGCTGGAAGACGACCTGATGCGCATCTTCGCCAAGCAGTGGGTGAGTACGCTGCTGGAGCGGCTGGGCATGGAAGAGGGCGTTCCCATCGAGTCGAAGATGATTTCCAAGCGCATCGAGGGAGCGCAGAAGGCGGTGGAAGCGCAGAACTTCGAGTCGCGCAAACACCTGCTGGAGTACGACGACGTGATGAACAAGCAGCGCGAGGCGGTGTATGGAGTGCGCCGGCGGCTGCTGGAGGGCGTGGACCAGCGGGAGCTGATCCTGGAAGATTATGTCGGCGGAATTCTGAGCACGCTGCTGGATGAGTTTGCGGCCGAGAACCTGCATCCCGACCAATGGAACACGAAGGGACTGGATGAGAAGCTGGTGGACCATTTCGGCGTGAGCCTGGCCACAGGCGGCATCAAGCCGCTGGAGCTGAGCCGGCATGAGCTGGGCGAAGCCATCTTTGAAATGCTCAAGCAGAATTACGCGGCCAAGGAAAAGATTCTGGGCGGCGAAACCATGCGCTATCACGAGCGGATGGTGATGCTGAGCGTGATTGACGGGCTGTGGAAAGATCACTTGCTCTCAATGGATCACCTGAAGGAAGGGATCGGGCTGCGCGGTTATGCGCAGCAGGATCCGCTGGTGGCCTACAAGCGCGAGTCCTACGACATGTTCGAAGCCATGATGCTGAAGTTCCAGGAGGACACGGCGCGGTTCCTGTTCCGGATGCAGATTCTGGGACCGGACGGGCAGCCTGTGGATGCGGCGCCCAAGCCGAATCGCGAGATTCCCAAGGCTCCGCCGGTGGACAGCGCCGCGCATCCGCTGAGCAGGGATGCGGAGCCCAGGGAGATTTCGATTCACACCCGGCAGCCCTCGACAACCATCGACGCGCTGGAGAAGGAATTCCAACGCAAGAAGCAGCGGGAGCTGGAGGCGGCCAGCCATTCCGGTGGCGGCGACGCGAGCGAGCCTGCGCAACGCCGGACGGGCGATAAGGTCGGGCGCAACGATCCCTGCCCCTGCGGCAGCGGGAAAAAGTACAAGAAGTGCCACGGCGCGGAAAAGTAGTTGTAGCGCGAAGCCGCGAGTAGCTTACTGTGAAAGAGCCCTCCGGGGTATTGATTTCTTAAGGAAATCAATACCCCGGAGGGCTTTTTCTATGAGTCCTTGCTTGGGATTGGATTTTTGGGCAAGGTGCGGAGTTTTCAGGCAAGAAGAAATCATCTACTCGCGCATGAGTAATGAGATGTAGCTGACGATTTGGCGACAATGCACCTGGAACCGGAAGACAGGGCCGTGTCCGACGTGAAAACGCGGTTTGGTCCGTCAGCAGCAATCGAGATCCATTTGCAGATACGCAGGCGAATGCGAGCTTACTTTCCAATTCTTCCATTGCGCTCAACGTCGCAAGCTGCCAGAATGATGGCACTTTTCAAATCTGGCAAACTGGCGCGGTAAACCGATGAAACTCTGCCCGCAGTGCAATTCCGGCTATCATGACTCGCACACGACCTGCCCCACCCATGGCGGCAATCTCAGTGAAATCATCGAGCTGAGGCCCGGCATGGTCATTCGGGATACTTACCAAATCGTCCGCAAGCTTGGCGAGGGTTTTACGGGAACCGTCTATCTGGCGGATCAAATACTCATGGATGAACAGAGGGCCCTCAAGTTTCTCTCCCGCCAGTGGAGCAGCGACGACGCATTTACCGCCCGCTTTCGCCGCGAGGTGCAGACTCTTCGCCAGGTGCGCCACAAGAATGTTGTCGACTCCGGCGACCTGGAACGGGCGGAGGACGACTCGCTCTTCTTTGCCATGGAGTACTGCGACGGCCCCGACCTGCGCGGTTTCCTTTCCAGCGCCCGCCGGCCATTTGAAGTCAAAGTAGCCCTGTCCATTACTCGAGCAATCGCGTTGGGACTGGGCGCGGCGCATTCCCGGGGGATGGTACACCGCGATATCAAGCCCGAAAATGTGCTCTTGAAGCGCGAAGGCAGTGTTTACGTGCCCAAGATCGCCGACTTCGGCATCGTGGCCACCAAGGAGAGCAGCCGAAAATTTGGAATGACCGCCCGCCCGCTCCTCACCCCGCCCTATGCCGCGCCCGAGCAGTGGCGCGGCATGCGCGCCGCTGAACTGGATGGCCGCACCGATCTCTACGCCCTGGGCGGAGTGCTTTTCGAAATGCTCACCGGGCAAACCGCCTTTGACGCCGAAAGCTACGAGGGGTGGGCGAACGAACACGCGAACACCGCACCCCGGCCGCCCAGCGAATTACGCCCCGATCTATCCAACTGGCGAGGTCTGGACGCAATCGTGTTGCGCTTGCTGGCCAAAGATCGCGAACAGCGACCCAGGGACGTTGTCGAGCTGCTAAGTTCCCTCGACGCTATCCAGCAAGAAGCTTTTCAGCCTCGCCGTGTAACCGTGAGAGAAGAAGCGCGCGCAGTCACGGTCGTCGAAGAGAGAGAGAAAGAGCTCCCAAAGAATCCAAGCGGTTCGCATGGACTTTTCGGCAGTGCGGAGCAGGAAAGCACGTCTGGCGGCCGAAGCGCGGCAGACGCAAGAGACAGCGACAGTTCAGGGGAACCCAAGTCGTGGCTCATTCTTCTGGAGGATGCATGCAACACTTTTAACGGCTGGATTGCGAATCAACTAACCCCATGGAAGATTGTTGGATCGGGAGTAGTCCTCTTGTTAGCCGTGATCGCGGGCGTTGCGGTCGCCAGTTATATTGGCGACCACCGCTCTGTGCAATCCACAAGCCCCACTGCGCAAACCTCGTCCGCAATCCAGCCGCAACAGGGTGAAACACTGAATGGCGAACCTTCCAATCAGCCGCCCGGAAAGCTCCCGCCGGAACCCTCCATCACTACCGTCGCAGGCACCGTTGTCGACCCAACGGGCACGAGCATGGAAGGAGTCAAAATAACCATCTCGAATCCCGCCAAAGGCTTCACCAGCGAAACGACCTCCGATTCGGCAGGGAACTACAAGGTGACCGAGGTCCCCGGTGGCACAATCAGTGTCCTCGCCCGTGCGCCAGGATTCTACAGTCTCAAACGCGGAGCAATCTCCTTGAAAGATGGCCAAGTCAAACATATCAAGCTTGTCATGTCGGTCGGCTCATCTGATATGGAGGTTGATATTAACGGCAGGTAATCGTTTAAGCCACGCAGGTACCGCGTAGCCTCAGAAAACTCTCCCAGGAGGGCTCCGACCAGCCCGAGATGCAGTCCACGTACGTTCGTCTCCCGACTACTGCGTGGGACGTTGCGGCGGCTTTATAGATAATCGATGGAGGAGTGCTTCTGCCTGGAGACAGCATGACAGAACAGGATGTTGTTGCGATGTGTGAGGCGGTCGACGCCGGCGATCTTGCGGTGGAGTTGGAGGGCGGTGAGACCTGGGAACAGGCTTACTCAGGGAACATGAGGTTTCGGTTAGGCAACGGATTTGGGCTCGTCGTTTTCAATGACTGCGGTGAATGGGACTACATTGACTCATACATTGCAGCGGACGGGACGCAGACGGAGGTGGATTGGTTTGACGCTCCGCTGTTGTTGAACTGGGAGCCCAAGCATTTCGCCCGTTGGGGGATCACGACAGGGTATCTGAATGAGCCGCTTCCGATCGATCAGCTTTGAGGAATGGGAGAACCGCCCGATAGTTAGTGATTTACCGGCAAATCGTCAGTGTCCACTTAACTAACTTCCGAGGGTGCCTTTGGCGCGGATTGGCATGAGCTGGGGTTTGGATCGTGCGCAGACTGACGGCTAGCGGGGATTGCGGACTGTTTCAGGGTTCGGTCGTTTCATGTACAGCCTTTGAAAAAGGCCAGACATCTTTAAAGAAAAGACCTAGGCTGCCTTTCTTTTCCTTCTCGGCGGGCAGGCCGCAGGCGGTTCTGGCCATCTTGCGGATCACGGTCGAGATGGGCGAGTCTTCAAGCGCCAGAGGAGAGGCGGTGTTCTGGGTTCGCCGCGCCGAAGCGTAATCGTCGGGAATCCTCCACTGCGCGGGGCGGGTAAGCGCCTTGGCAATATGCTGCTCGTCAAACAGCAGGGCATGCGGCATGTAGCGGTTGATGACGATCTGGAGACTGCGGCCGCGGCCGGCGAAGAACTTTGAGATCATGCGATTGGAATTACGGAGTTCGGAGACGCCGACCTGAGTGACCAGGTAGACGATGGCGGGTTCTTCAAAGAGCACCGTATTCCTCAAGTCAAGCCTGGAACCGGCATCGACCACCACGTAATCGAAGCTCTGGCGCGCCACGGCCAGCAGCTTGTCAATGGCGTCCGGGGGGGGCTCGCTCTTGGGGAAATCGCCCGGCGCCGCGAGGACGAAGAGCCCCGAGCTATGTTTGGCGAGCAAGGAGGACAGAAAATTGGAATCCAGCCGGTTGGCATCCTGCAGCGCATTGTTTGTGGAATACTCGGCGACCATTCCGAGATTGATGGCAGCGTCTCCGAGAGGGAGGCCAAGGTCAATCAACAGGGTACCCTGACCCGACTCCTGGGCCAGAGCTACGGCGAAGTTGGAGGCAATGGTGGTGACTCCGCAGCCGCCTTTGGAGCCGAGAAAAACGAATAGCTTCCTGGCTGTCTTTCTGGCTGGACGATTGCCCGGACCGCGCACCGAGGCACGAGCCAGCGCACCGGCTATGTCAGCGCGCCCAATGGGCAGAGTGAGGAACTCGCGGGCGCCGGCGCGCATGAAGCGGATGGCCAGCTTCAGATCGGACTTGGCCGAATAAACCATGACGGACGTGGTGCCATAGGCGCATATGCACTCCACCACATCGAATGCGTAATCCGGGTCGCTGTCCAGGTCAACAAAGATGATGTCGAAATGCTGTTTCAGCATCCGGGGCAGATCGTCGAGGTCGGCCGGGAAGGAAGCAAATTCCGTGATTGCCACACCCGGAAATCCGGCCAGAGCGCCGGCGACTGCAATGCGGCGCTTGTCATCCGGGCCGATGAGCGCAATGGAGAGGGCGCCGGCGGCGGGGGATTCGGAAATCTGTGGAATGTCTGACATGGGATACTTGCTGCTCCCAGTTGCCTGCAACAATCTTAAGTTAATTCTGAGACGGACATATCATCCGCGCCCTTTCGTATTTAACACCTGGCTCACATGACTGGCAAATCCGGTTTTTTGCAGAATGTACGCGTGCCGGCGCGCGGGGGTGCACACGATGCGAGCAGGCAGGGTATCTCCTCCCAAGTGACAAAGCTCTGTCCCTTCACCCCGCGATCAAAAATCGCACGATGGGGACCGCTTGTCGCTGGGGACCCCGTCTTCCCTGCCCCCATCCTGTACCCCCTCCGCTGCCCGGTACTACTGAGCGAGAGAGAAATTGACTTCCACGTTCACCATTGCCTCGCCGGAACCAGGCACAAATTTCCACCTGCGCACAGCTTCCTCAGCGGCGGGCGACAACATGCGGTTTCCGCTGACAGCCTTTGCCTCCGTCACCTTTCCATCGGGATCGACAGTGGCCTCAACCTTGACCGCACCGCTGATCTTCATGCGCTTGGCGATCTCCGGGTAGACGGGCGCGACCCGCGATTTGATGGCGCGATCGTCTGCCGCCCTGGCAGGTGACACCATTGCCACTACCAGCGCCAGAACGGTTGCCTGCATTAGCCTGATTCCCATGTGCCGCAAACCGCGGCGACGCCCAGCCCATTGAATCCTGTCCATTGCTCCTCCTGGAGGTTAATAACTGCTCATTTTGGTTATCGGCCAGAGGAGGAACTTCGTGAGTGGATTATTAGAATCTGATTACGGAGGGAATGGAAACCGCCTGGCAGGAGCCGGGGAATCGGCGCCTACTGGCTCTGCGTCGTCTGGGCGACGGCGGCGAAGGTGAGGTCTTCGGCGGCGGAGTTGCGCTGCTGGCGCCACAGGTCGAAGAGGCGTCCGTAGCTGAGTGTGCTGTACTGCGAGGGGTCGATGCCGAGCCGTGCGGCGGCGCGATCGATCCATGCGGCGGAGCCCTCGAGCTCGGCGTAGTTGCCGATGGGGGTTTCGTCCACCACGCAGTGGCCCTCGCCGTCCTGCCACTCGGTGCGCCATTTTTCATAGCGAAACGCGGCGACGAGGCCTATGGAGAGAAAGACGGTAGCCAGCGCATCGCCGTCGGAGACCTCGGTCTCGGTTTCAATGCGGTGCTTGTGGGTGTCTTCGCCGGGACCGACGTCGGGCAGGCGCTTGTGGGTGACGGTCCAGCGGCCGGCGTAGTTGCGGATGCGCAGGATCTCCGTGCGGGCGCGCATCTGGCGGTCCGGCGTGTCATAGAGGACGTTGGACTCGAAACTGCGCGGCGTGTGCAGTGTGAACCCAGCGGCTTCAAGGCGCTGGGCGAGGTCCGTCAGGTCGTCGACGCAAAATTTGATTTCAGTTTCGATGGCCATGGTAAAAAGCGAGTATACGGCAGCCGGCGGGGATACGGCCGTGCGCAGGGCCTGCTGGTTTCAATCAGAGGGCCGGCTCACACGACGGGCCGGCAGAGTTTACTTCCTGCCGCCCCATGAAGTGCCGCCCCCGCCGGCCATATAAGTGATCTCATAGTTGTGCGCGGAGGCCCATTCGCTGGCGGCGTCGTGCAGTTTGGTGTTGCCGCTGTTGATCATATCCTCGGCCATGTACTGATCGCCGGACTTGTTAAGCGCCTCAATGAGCGCGTCTTCAGAGCCAGGCACGCCGCGCTGGATGAAGAACCTGAAGGCGCCGGCAATGACTTCTGTGTTGCGGCTGCTCAAGGCGGAGAGCAGAAAAGTGATGGATTGCGTGTCGTCCATTTGGCCCAGGGCATGGGCCGCAGCCAGGCGGACATTGCCATCGGAGTCCTTGAGAGCGGCGATCAGAGGCTGGTCCGCGCGGGAGTCCTTGATTTCTCCCAGAGCCTTGGCCGAGTATTGCCGGAGCAATGCGCCTTCAGACGCATGGGGCAGTGGAACTCCACTTGCGTCCAGCTCGGCGGGCGCCTTTGCGGGCGGCGTATTGTCTTTCAGCGCGGCGATGAGCGGCGGGACGGCGCGGGGGTCCTTGATTTCGCCCAGCAGTTCAGCGGCCTGCTCGCGAAGATCGGGATTCGCATCGCCGAGCGTGGCGATGAGGGAATCGACGGCGGGCGCGCCCAACTGCGCCAGGCCGCTTCCCGCGGCCCCGCCGAGATCCTTGTCTTTGAAGTCGGCCATCAGGGGTTCAAGAGCGGAAGGCCCGAGGCTGCCCATCGCCTCAGCGCAGGCGGTTCTCACCTCGTCATAGTCTTTTGCGCCCTTCATGGCCGCGTGCAGGGGTTCCAGGGCGCGCAGGTCGCCAATCTGGCCCAGGGCGTTGGCTGCGCCTTTCTGGACGCCGGGATCGGTGTCGCCGAGAGCAGCGATGAGCGGGTCAACGGCGCGGGAACTCTTGAACCGGCCCAGTTCCGAGGCCGCCTTCACGCGGATGGCGGAGTCCGGATTCTTGAGCTTGCCAATCTGGAGACTCACGCGCAGGAAGCGCCAGCCGCCGATGGACACAACGAGGAGCAGGGCCACGCCGAGAAAGAACTTCCCCATCTGCTTCCACGTGAGCGGCGGACTGGTGTAGGCAACCACGGAGCCTCCTGCGGGACCGTAGGCGGGAGAAGCCAGAGTGGGGGCAGCGGCTGGGGGCCTGTTGGCGCGCTCGAAGGCTGCGAGGCGTTCATCGATGGAGGGCCGGTCAGGGCTCATGCGATCTCCTGGAATGCGGGTGGCAAGGCGAGCAGGATGCAGGTTGCGACTCTTCCTGGACAGCCTGGGGAAATGCAGGAAGAGCGCTATGTGAGGTTTCACTGTATCGCCGTGCTGTGTGGAACAGCAATCAAAAAATTAGAGAACAAAGCCAAATTTTCGTGGAATTTGCGGCGCATCCGGGGAGCGGGTGGCCGCGCCCGCCGGCAAAGGGCGACAATAAGAAGGTGAAGACGCTGCGCCTGCTAGTGGACCCCGCTCAACTGAAGACTCCCGCATCCGATGAGGCGCTGGACCGCGCGGCGGCGATTCTGCGCGCCGGGGGGCTGGTGGCATTGCCCACGGAGACGGTCTACGGGCTGGGCGCGAATGCGCTGGATGCAAAAGCGGTGAGCTGTATTTTTGAGGCCAAGCAGCGGCCGGCGTGGGATCCGGTGATTGTGCACATTGCCGGCCCGGATTGGGGCAAGGCCATGCTCGAAGGGCTGGTGCGCGACGTTCCCGAGGCGGCGCGCCGGCTGATGGAGGCCTTCTGGCCGGGACCGCTGACTCTGCTGCTGCCGCGCTCGGCCGCTGTGCCGGATGTGGTAACGGCCGGGCGGCCTCTGGTGGGGGTGCGGATGCCGGCGCATCCAGTGGCCCTGGAGCTGATCCGGCGGGCGGGCATTCCCGTGGCTGCGCCCAGCGCGAATACCTTTGGACATACCAGCCCGACGACAGCCGCACACGTGCTGGAAGATCTGGACGGGCGAATCGATGCGATTTTGGACGCGGGAGCAACGGCGCATGGGGTGGAGTCGACGGTGCTCGATCCCTGCCAGAGCCCCATGGTGATCTACCGGCCGGGCGCAGTCACGGCCGCGATGATTCGATCGGCTGCCGGGGCGGTGGAGATTTTCCGCGGCAGCGGACAGCTTGCAGACAAGCCACGGGAGGCGATGCCGTCGCCCGGGGTGGGCCTGCGGCACTATGCGCCCAGGGCGCGGCTGGTGCTGGTGGAAGCACCGCTGGACGAGTTGGGTGCGCGGCTGGCCGAGGCGGCGCTCGATTGGCCTGGAGAACGGCTGGGAGTGATGCTGCCGGCAGAGGTTAGCGCGCCTGCGTTGGTTGCGGCGGTATACGCATGGGGGCGATGGGCCGCTCCGGCCGAGATGGCGCGCAAGCTGTATGCGGGGATGCGGGCGCTGGATGCGCAAGGCTGCACCGTGATTCTGTGCCCTGTGCCGCCGGCTGAGGGAATCGGCGCGGCCATCCGCGACCGGCTGCGGAAGGCTTCCCACTCGACCAAGTAACAAAAGCTATTGCCCGGCTTCGCCTACTTTATACATGTACTTGATTGCCGATTTGTAGATGAGGGTCCTCACGCGGCCGCGCACCTTGATGGTGTTGCGGTCGTACCACTCGATGCAGCCTTCGACGTGTTCCCCGTCCTCGAGCACAATGACCATCGGGGTCTGCGACTGGATCTGCTTTTGCAGGTAGAAGAGCTCGGCATGGCGGTAGGATGCCTCCACCTCGGTCGCGTGCGCCGCGAAGTGAGTGAAAATAGGCGCGGGTGAAGATTTTCTGGCGCGGGTTTGCGGCCGGATGGGCTCCGGGCTGCTTTGCTCCTGGACATCGGGAAGGATGGCTTGACTACTCATGCAAAAACGGCCCTCTCAGGGGAAACAAGTGAAACGCAAAAACAAAGATAGAAACCTGTGCCAGGTACGGTAATTGCAGAATACAGGTTCGCGCGCGGGAAATGCCTCTGAGCGACCCGATTCCAGGTAATGGCTGTGGATTGCTTGTATCCGAAGAGATGCCTGGGGTGAGACAGAGGTTGCTTTTCAGTTCCGGTCGAGGCTGACGGCCATGGCGTCCAGCGAGAGGGAGCGGAGCAGATTGCGGCGCATGCCCTGCTCCACCTGCACCAGCGCCCGGGAAGCCCCGTCGATCCAATCGACCGTCATGCCCTGAGCCATGCGCTCGAGTTCGGCGGCGAGGTCCAGGTTGCGGATCAATCGCGGCGTTCCGGCTACTACCAGGAGCAGGTCTTCAATCAGGCTGCCCAGGGCGCGCAGCAGGTTGATGGTCTTTTCCTGGCCGTCGGCGCCGGCGCGGTAACTCTCTGTGGCGTGAAAGAGCAGCGTGTAGTCAGGCTCGCGCAGGGCGGTGCGGAGCAGCACCAGGGCATCCTGGCGGCTGGCCAGGTAAACGCCCAGATCGATGGTCAGCGCGCGGCCCACGGCGCCTTCCGCCAGACGGGCGGCCAGGGCGCGGTCCGCCGGCTTGAGCTCCGGGCGGCGCAGGGCCAGCAGAGATTCCAGATCGCTTGCCGGGAGCGCGCCCAGGCGGTGGACGACGGCGCGGGAGCGGATGGTGGGCAGCAGCTCCTGGGGATTCTCAGTCAGCAGGATGAGCGAAGTGTGCTCCGGCGGTTCTTCCAGCACCTTGAGCAGGCTGTTGGCCGCCTCCTTCATGAAGGCCGAGGAAGTAAAGATGGTGAACGTGCGCCTGGATTCGACCGGCGGCCGGTAGTAGGCCACGTGAATCACCTGGCGCACCTGGCCGAGCTTGATGAGCAACTGCGGCGGGTCGGGTGGGACGATGAGCAAGTCCGGGTGAGTCTGGATGAGGATGCGGGTCTCGCGCTTGTCGGTGTCGCGCAGGTCGTCCCGGGCGCTGACGGCCTCAGCCACGCGCTCTTCCAGGTTGGCGGAGTCGGCGATGCGGGTGCAGTTGGAGCAGACGCCGCAGAAGTCGGGCAGGCCGTCGGACTCGGTGGGGTTGAGGCAGTTGACCGCCTTGGCCAGCATCAGGGAGAGGGTGTACTTGCCTGCTCCGCGCGGGCCGGCCAGGATGAGCGAGTGGGGAAAGCGCTCGGCGCGCACGGCTTCGCGGAGGTGCGTGACGGTTTGCGTGTTGCCGAGAAACTCCTGAAAGCCCACGGATTGAGTCTAGAGCATGCACCTGGCATCTGCGGTGCGGCAGACGCTCGCGGGTCGCTCGCAGAAGGATCTTTGCTCACCCTAGAGTCTCAGAAACAGGGTCTGGACACCTGGTGGAAAATATTGTCAAGAATACTTGACAATTATAGGAAATTGTGTCAAGTTTAGTTGTCTTTATGTAAAGGAGACTATCCATGGAACGTCGGATCTACAGTTCTGCCAAATACCGCTACGAAGATCGAGTCCTCTTCTTCATCGTGCCGTTATTTCCGGTGTCCTTCATCATTGACATCTTGGGATTCCACTACTACCACCTTCACTTGACCGGCATCCTGGCCTACCTGTGCGCTTTTGTCTTTTCGCTACCAATCCTCGGGTTCATTTTCGTCTTCGGGCTGTACCTGGCCGAAGAGACGGATGAATACGAGCGCGCACTTTGTGTTCAATCGATGCTCTGGGGCATTGGGGCAACCCTGGCTGTGACCACGTTCTGGGGAAGCCTGGAGAAATTCGCGCAAGTACCACGCCTGGATGTCACGTGGGTTCAGTTTTTGTTCCTTGGTGTCATGGGGATCGCCCTATTGGTGAATCGTTGGAGGTACAGATGAAGAACCGGCTGCGTGTGCTGCGCGCGGAACGGGGCTGGTCGCAGGCCGATCTGGCCGAGCGGCTGGATGTTTCGCGTCAATCGGTCAACGCCATCGAGACCGGGAAGTTCGACCCCAGCCTTCCGCTGGCTTTCAAGCTGGCGCGCTTGTTTGAGACGACCATCGAGGGAATTTTCAGCGACGAAATTCAGGGTTGATGCCCAAGGCTTGGCATCTTTTCGCTGGCCGGGGAATCTCTGCATTGAGACGGGTCAGGCTAGACAGCCCGGAAATGGAGATACAGCCGTGCAAAACGATGCGATTTTAAGGCAACAACTGGTTGAACTGCTCAAGGGCGGAAACGCTCATATACATTTCGAGGATGCCATAAAGGACTTTCCCACAGAGGCGCGGGGAAAAAGGCCTAAAGGTGCCGAGCATTCACCCTGGGAGGTGCTGGAGCACTTGCGCATTGCCCTGTGGGACATTCTGGAGTTCTCGCGGAATCCCGATCACAAGTCGCCGAAGTGGCCGGTTGGGTACTGGCCGGCAACACAAGCTCCTCCTGACGCGAACGCCTGGGACAAGAGCGTGAATACCTATTGCGAGGATCTCAAGCGGCTGTGCGAACTGGTGGCCGACGAGCACACCAACCTGTTTGCGAAGATTCCGCACGGAGACGGGCAAAACCTGTTGCGCGAGGCGCTGGTGGCGGCGGACCACAATTCGTACCACCTGGGAGAGATGGTGCTTCTACGCCGTGCTCTGGGCGTCTGGCATAAGGACGCCTGAACCGCTGAGTGAGAGGCGGGCGGAGACAGCCGCAACCACCTGTTCGTGGACTTCTTCGATGGTCGGTTCGCCTGCGATGAGAACCACGCGGGCGGGTTCGCGGGCGGCGATCTCTTGATATTTTTCCCAGACGCGGTGGTGGAAGGCGTCCTGCTCGGCCTCAAAGCGGCCTTCGTCGCTGCCGGTCTGCTCTTCGGTGCGCTGGTTGCGGCTGCGGGCGCGGGCTAGATTTCTTCCCAGCGCGGCTTCCAGCGGAGGCAGCAGCAGCAAGGTGAGATCCGGCTGCAGGTTGCCGCAGATGAGCCGGTGCAGATCTAAAACGACCTGAGAGCCCAGTTCCCGGCCGCCGCCCTGGTAGGCTTCTGTCGAGTCGGTAAAGCGGTCGCAGAGGACGATCTTGCCCGCGTCGAGAGCGGGCTGAATAACCTCGGAAACGGCCTGGGCGCGGTCGGCAAACATGAGCGCCATTTCGGTCATGGGCGCGAGGCCAGTGGCGCGGGAGTCGAGCACCAGGGCGCGGATGCGGTCGCCGGTCGAGGTTCCGCCGGGCTGGCGCGTGACAACCGCCGGCAAGCCGCGTTTTTTGAGCCAGGCTGCCAAACGCTTGATTTGCGTGGTTTTGCCCGAACCGTCAAGACCTTCGAAGGTGATAAACAGACCGCGCGGCATGGGCTGAGTTTATCACCGGAACAAAGAGGGAGACGATTGTGCTTCGATTGTGTTACAAGGGGTTTAATTCCCACATATCCGGAGGCAGTAAACTGCGCTCCCCTGGAGTTGAACCATCTTGAATATTCGTGTCCTACGCCCACTCACCGTTTGCGTCTGCCTGGCAGCCGCTTTATTGCTTACTAGCCGCCTCCCTGCGCAAAATCTGACGCTCGAAGGATACACCGGCGGGTTTATTACGCCCACCGCCTACGTCGTCCCTTCTGAGAAGGGCCATTTCTTTTCCCATCCGGCAGTTGGCTACCATTTCCTCAACGCCAACGCGGTCATCGGCGACATCCACACCTTCGGCATTGCCGAGGGATTTGGCAACCGCGCCGAGATCTCTTATGGCCGCAACGTACACCTGACAGGCGACAGCGCCTTGTTCAGCAGCCTGTGGCACTATGCCGGGATGAATGTGTTCGCCGGCAAGATCGTGGCGATCCAGGATGGGCAGTTCCGCAAGTGGGTGCCGGGGTTGGCGGTGGGCGGCATCGCGCGCACCAGCGACCACTTTGTGTCGGGAGCGATCTACCAGAAACTCACCACGGTCCCCAAGACGTACAGCAACGGGGACGTGTATGTGGTGGCAACCAAGACCTGGCTCAAGCCGCCGGTGCCCTTCCTGGCAACCATTGGCTACAAGTTCACCAATGCCGAGATCCTGGGCATCGGCGGGCAGGCGACGCGGTTTGGCGGGCGCTTGTTTGGCGGGTTGGGGATTCCGCTGCCGGGTCCGTGGAAGACGGCGATCGTGCCTTCGGCGGGCTTTATGCAGGAACCGAAGCAGGTGCAAAACCTGAGCGCCATTCTGATTAATTCCGCGACTTTTGTGTCTCCAAGTCCGGCGCATATTCCCACCACGCTGGACTATGCGATACGGATCACGCAGAGGGAGCATGCTCACTTCAGCTTCGATATAGGCGTAGGTCAGGTGGCGGGAATCATCGGCACCACGTATATCGCGAGTCCGCCGCTGGGGCTTGTGCCTGTGAATCTGCAGGCGCGGCATGTGATTGGGACGGGGCTTAGTTACCGTTACTGATTTATGTAATTGGAGAAGGCTGGAGCAGAGATAACTTCCTGTGCAGTTTTGACCAGAATAGGACGAGGGCTCGGGGTAGTCTGGCTTCGACGTACCCAAGCCCTCGCTCCGCACAGATGAACAGACTCCTTCAGCGGAGCAGGCACAAGAGAACCAGGAGGTTCTACTTATGCGGTCATTCTGCTCTGCGCGTTTGCTCCTGCTTGCCCTGCTGGTGTCACTGATCCCGGCATCTTCGCACGCACAACTCATCATCAGCGTCGGGTTTGCTCCGCCCGAGTTACCGGTTTACGAACAGCCCATATGCCCCGAGCCTAACCTGATGTGGGTTCCCGGTTACTGGGCCTGGGGCGACGGCGATTACTACTGGGTTCCCGGCGCCTGGGTGCCGGCTCCCTACGAGGGCGCGCTTTGGACGCCCCACTACTGGGGCTGGTCCAATGGCCGGTACAGGTTCCATGAAGGCTACTGGGGTCCCCACGTTGGCTACTACGGCGGCGTGGACTACGGCGGCGGCTATGAGGGTATCGGTTTTGCGGGCGGGGAGTGGCGGGGCGGCTCGTTTGCCTACAACACAGCGGTGATGCATGTGAATGAGACTGTCATTCACACCACCTACATTGACCGTACGATTGTGGTGAACAACACGATCGTCAACAACAACCACGTTTCCTATAACGGCGGACCCCACGGCGTGCAGCACCAGGCTACCGCGTCGGAGCAGGTTGCCGTGCACGATCAGCACGTGGCTCCAACCCGGTTCCAGGCACAACATGTGGCGGCGGCCAGGGTCGACAAGACCTCGTATGCCAAGACCAATGGCGGGCATCCGAAGACACTGGTTGACGCAAAACCGCTGCCTGCGGAAAAGCACGCTCCACCCGCGGGGATGAAGACGGAAGCCAAGACTGCGCCGAAGGCTGAAGCTGGAACTGCGCCGAAGGCTGAAGCCAAGACTGCGCCGAAGGCTGAAGCCAAGACTGCGCCGAAGGCTGAAGCTAAGACTGCACCAAAAGCAGAGGCTAAGACGCCGCCAAAGGCTGAAACAAAGACTGCCCCGAATGCTGAGTCGCACGCCCCAACCGCGCAGCACGCCACACCGGCACAGCACGCTTCTCCTGCAACTCCTGCACAGCATGCAACTCCAGCAGAGCGTGTTGCTCCTCCGCAACATGCAGTCCCTGCACAACACGCGGCTCCGGCGCCAGTGCAACATGCTGCGCCTGCACCCGTACAACGTGTTGCTCCTCCGCAACGTGCGGCTCCTGTACAACGCGCCGCTCCGGCGCCAGTGCAACGTGCTGCGCCCGCACCGGTACAACGTGCTGCTCCGGCACCAGTGCAACATGCTGCTCCTCCGCAACGTGCGGCTCCTGTACAACGCGCTGCTCCGGCACCAGTGCAACATGCTGCACCCGCACCCGTACAACGTGCTACGCCTGCACCGGTACAACGCGCTGCTCCGGCGCCGGCACAACACGCGGCACCGGCCCCGCACGCGGCTCCCGCACCCAAGGCGGAATCAAAGCCAAGGGGCCTGTAACTTCGAAGGTCCATTCCTCACGCACAAAGGCCCACGGTCACCCGTGGGCCTTTGTGCGTTCCGGTGCTGCCAAGCGTACCTTCTGCGATCGTGCGGCTCCTGGCGAGATGGATGGATTCAGGTCTGCGCGGCACAGGTAACAGCTGCCGCACACCATGCAACTTCTTCTGGCGGGATGGGTTCCTAATGACGTAGACTGGCCGCGCTATTGCGTATCAGGTCTCACATGCAAGAAATATCAGGAGGATTTTCTTATGCAAGTGTTCCGTTCTGCGCGCTGGCTTTTGCTGGCGCTGCTTCTCTCTGTCGTCCCCGCGTCTTCATTCGCTGGAGTATTCATCAGTGTGGGATTTGCTCCGCCCATGCTGCCGGTTTATGACCAGCCGCCGTGTCCGGAAGACGGTCTGATGTGGACGCCGGGCTACTGGGCTTACGGGCCGGATGGCTACTACTGGGTTCCTGGCGCATGGGTGCCCGCACCGTATGAAGGCGCGCTGTGGACGCCCGGCTACTGGGGCTGGTCCGGCGGCATGTTTGTGTTCCATGAGGGGTATTGGGGCCGTCATGTGGGCTACTACGGCGGCGTGAACTACGGCTTCGGCTATGGCGGCATCGGTTTTGCCGGCGGCGAGTGGCGCGGAGGGCGGTTTGCCTACAATACGGCCGTGATGCGCGTGGACACGCGGTTTGTACACGTAACCTTCATGGACCGGGGACGTGTGGATCGGGGCTTTGTGGATAGAGGCAGCCGGATTGCTTTCAGCGGCGGGCCGGGCGGCATACGCCACCAGCCAATGCCGCAGGAACGGTTTGCCGAACACGAGCAGCATATGGACAGGACCACGTTCCAGACCGAGCACGTGAACGCGGCGATGCACGACCGGGCGGCGTATTTCAACAACAACCACGGGCGGCCGTCCACGCTGGCGGGCAGGCCGATGGGGGCGGACGCGAATCACGGGGGCTCGTTCAATCGGAACAAGACGGGGCAGGACTCCTGGCAGTCGCCGACGCGGACGCCGAATGCGGGCCCAGGCACGTCTGGCAGAGACAACTACAACGGCTCGAGGCCGAATACGGGCAACGCGATGGGCCAGGGCGGCAGAGGCAATTCCGCGCAGCCCGGGATGGCGGTGAAGAGCCAGGGAATTCCTGACCGTACGCCGCAGGCCAGACCGAATGCAGCGCCACAAGCGCGGCCTTATGTTGCGCCTGCGCCACAAGCCAGGCCTAATGCTGCGCCGCAGGGCCGGCCCAATGCTGCGCCACAGGGCCACCCCGGACCCGGGGCGCATCCGGAGGGCGGTTCCAGACCCGAGCACCCGCACGGCAGGTAAGGCAGGGCAACGCAAGCGGGAGGGCCCACGGCACGCCGTGGGCCTTGCTGCGTTTGGGGGCTTGATTGGGACTTATGCTATTAAAGATAAGATTTTCTTATTATGGACACAACTTCCTGTGGATGAATGTGTTCGCCTGAGTGTAGTCTCAAATCGTTATCGGTTCTGGTCTCCTTCGTGGTATGCCGAGCTTTGCCGCGACCGATGGCGTAATTCCCACGAGGTTTCCCCGCCGCGATGGGAATGGGCCACAGATCGGGCACTGGCTCCGGTTGACGTGGCGCTCCACCGCAACCTTGTCACCAAGACCTCTCCGCCGAGGAAGCAGCAACTCGATCGGCGGCCCAGGCACGAAGCACCGGAGGCCGTTTCCATGCGACATCTTCACTCGGCACGCTGGCTGATGCCGGCGCTGCTGCTCTCTGCTGTCTCGCCGTTCACTTACGCCGGCGCGCTGCCGGCCGTGCCGGTTGCGCTACGCATATTTCCTGCCATGGCGCAGCCACAAGCCGGCAAGGATGCGTCTGCCGCGGCACAGGCGCCAACCGGCGAGAACCCGCCCGCCAAAAAGCACCGCTTCACGCTGAATGTGAATGGGATTCAGGTGGGGGTTGGGTCGACGACCAAAAAACAGACCACGACGACCGCCAAGCCAGCCATCGGCCAGCCACCGGCCGCCGCGCCCACGACCACAGGAACAACAACGCCGCCTCAGGGGCAGCTCTCGAACCCACAAGTGGGGTGGACTGCGGGAATCATCGGTGGCGTAGCGACACAGGATCGGGTGGAGGGGGGGAGTCAGGGGACTGGCGCCACACCGATTGGGACGAATTCGCAGCCGCCTTCCAAGGGGCAGCCTCAGAAGGTTGTTCGTGGCAACATTTTCGGTGACGCAGGCGCACTTGCAAATTCTGTGAGGGGCGTGCCCGCGGGTGGGCCTCCGCTCTGGAATGGCGAAGCCAAGGCGCCCATCTTATTCAAGTGGACACCGGTGATTCCCGTGCCAACAGGTCTGGCCAAGTACCGCGTGTCCGTGTGGCAGTTGATGCAAGGGCAGACGGGGCCACAAGCCATGAAGGCAAACCAGCCGATTATCACCAAGGATGTCGACAATTTTGGCATGACGCAGGCGGCGTGGCCGCCGGACTTCGTCATTGCCAGTTGCAAGCCGCCGAATCTCTGTTCCTATGTGTGGAGTGTGCAGGCGCTGGATAGGAAGGGCCGGCCCGTTGGCGTGAATGGCGGAATTGTGAGCTTGGCCGCGTTCCGGTATGAGCCTGGAGCAACAGCTACGCGCGGGACACCGCTGATTGTTGTGGATGGAAACCAGCCTGCTGCACAAGGGATTTTCGACCGCTGGGGCGAACTCTATGCGGAGGCGGGCGCGCCTGCAATGAACGGTGCTCACGTGACGGCTACGAACACCGCTACGGGTGTGCGCCTGGCCACGAGTGGGCAGCAACAGAAGCCGCAACCTCAAGACAGCAACGCCACGGCGCGCATCAAAGGAACGGTGACGGACCCGCAGGGCGGCGACGCCCGAGTTACCGCGACGGCCAATCCGCAGTCTGCAGGGGACCGGACGTATATTGGAAACCCGGAACCGAAGTTTGAGAATGGGGCGCCTGTGGGTAGCACGCCGGCGCCGAACGACAATCCGATTACGGCGATCAACATAACTTTGCCGTCAAATCCGGATGCAAACACGGCGAACTGGGGAACCGGGACGAGCCAGTTTGCGATTGAAACCGTGGGGCCGCCGACGGATGCGCGCGGTATGGGCAGGTTCTATGGAGGCGTGAACAATAGCCGCATCCTGGTGATCGTGAAACAGAATGGGAACCTGGTGTGCGGCGGGCAGACGCCCTTCGGAGTTGTGCAGGGCGGATTTGCGCCGGTTTCAAAGGTATGGAGCGGGGGCAACGCGGCCTCATTACTGGGGAAGAATTGCACGCTGCCTCCGGGCGACTATGAGCTGGACACGCAGGTTGTTGGGGCGCAGGGCGGCACGGATGTTGCGCTGAGCGAGTTGGTGACCAAGCCGTTCACGATCAAGGGCAACGACCAGCAGGCCTACCAACCTCCCCAGGGTATTGACCCCGCAACCGGGACATCCTTCCGCGAAGCGGATGCGCATAAGCCCATCGCGTTGTTCCGCTGGACGCCGGTGATTCCCAAGCCGGAGGGACAGGTCACCTACCGCTTGTCGGTGTGGCAGTTGATGCAAGGGCAGACTGGCGCGCAGGCGATGAAGGCGAACCAGCCCATTATCACCAAGGACGTGGACAACATCACGGAGCTGGAGGTTCGGAACCTGACGGCGGCGGGCGGCGGGCCGCAGAATGCCTGCGGCTTTATATGGAACGTGCAGGCGCTTGACCGCAAAGGCAGAGCCATCAAGGGATACAACGACAGCCGGAGGGTGGGGGCCTTCCGGGTGGACGCGCAATCGGGCGGACTGCTGGATCAACAGCCGGGGGGCGGGTCCGGCGGAGCACAGCCACGCTTTGCGGCGGGCACGTACACCAGTTGCTGCGGGCTTGCAGTCTCAGAGGTTGACTCAGGCGGGATCTACGACCGTTGGGGGTCACCCGCTCTGGCGCAAAAGCCGATGCCGGGAGGGTCTGGAACTGGAGCCCCGGCCCAGATAGATCTTGGAATCGCGAGCGGTGGCGTGCACAGACAGGTGACGCCAGGCGCGGCGATGAAGGCCAATACCCCGATTATCACCAAAGATGTTGATAACCTTCAGCAGGCTGACGCGGCAGGTATGAGGCCGCGCGAGAACGGGGGCGTGGTGGGCTATGGCACGCAGAAAAGGTCGGCCAATGGAGTCATCATCGTCACCACGAAGAAAGGGGTTGGAGGCAAGCCTGCAGCGGTCGATCTGGAGGGCGGCCAGTTGAAGCAGAATCCGGGATACGTGCGCGTGGGAGAAAACCCTGCAACGGGGACGAATGTGAACCCGCAGACGCGCAGCGATGCGATCAAGGGGAATGCGCCGATTCTTGAGGGAAGCGATCTGCATGTACGCAAGTCGTCCGGGACGCCGCCGATCGAGTACATGAAAGCCAACACGCCGATTATCACCAAGGATGTCGATGAGCAGCCAGCGGCTTCCGGCTCGGGTTCGGCGACTCGATCGCTGGCGGCTCCGGGATCGGGGAGCGGGAAGCCGCTGCCGGCCGATAATCCGATCACTGCGATCAACATCACGCTGCCGGCCAATCCCGACGCGAATGTGAAAGTGAACGGCACCACGGGCGGTGGCACTGGGAAAGCGCAAGGGTATATGGCAGGCGTGGAAAACGCGCACATCCAGGCCGATAAGCAGGCGCCAAATCAAAATGGAAAGGCCGCGCGGCAGACGGGATCGCAGCCCAATACGAATACTCGATCGCTGGCGGCTCCGGGATCGGGGAGCGGGAAGCCGCAGCCGGCCGATAATCCGATCACTGCGATCAACATCACGCTGCCGGCCAATCCCGACGCGAATGTGAAAGTGAACGGCGCCACCGTCTCCTCGGGCACGGCGTCGTCAATGAACAGAAGCAAGGACGTCGAAATCCACGAAAAGCAATCGCCGGAGGACAGCGCGACCACGCAGCCCGGTAACCCGGGCGCCATTGAGCAGACGCTGAATCAGAATGGAAGGGCGGCACAAGTATTCACGGTAACGAATACTGGCGGCGTTGCTACCGGCGCTCTGGACACCAGGCCACCGAAGGCGCAGCCGCCGGGACAGGAGCGGGACATCATCAACAAGGGTCTCCCCATTACCAATAAAAACATTGTGCGCACCGAGCCGAACACGGTGAAGGATGCGACAGACCGCGGCCCGGTGAATCAACTGAATGCGCCTGCGCCGTTGAATCAGAACGGGCAGGCTGGGTCACAGCCTCAGACGCGCGGGATGCCTGTGGCCTCACGCCCGGAATCCCGGACCGTAACTACAGATAAGCTGCAGGGTCCGGAAGGGGCAGGGATGCAGGCCAGCTCGACACCACCGGCCACGGCCGCGCCTCCGGCGAAGCCTGCTCCGCAAGCCAAACCCGCAAAAAAGAAATCGAAGATGAGTGTGCATGTGACGTTTTAAACACGCACCCACAACCAGCAAGGCCCACGGCACGCCGTGGGCCTTGTTGCGTTTGGGGGCACGGTGGTTGGTTAGAGTGCGGCAGGTTCGATGCCGACGATTTCCACTTCCAGCCCGCCGTACTGGGGGTGGTCGTTTTCGCGGATGCGGTAGGCCAGGTCAATCAGGCTGCCCTGCACCAGCGACAAGGCTCCAACGCGGGCAGCCAGGTTCCAGCCGACGGCGCGGACAACGCTGCTGCGGCTGCCGGAGAGGGCGGCGGGCTGAGGCGAAATCCGGGCTGCGCCTTCGGCCTGTTCCTGCACCAGCTCCAGGCGGATGTGGCGCTCCTTCATCAGGCGCGGCGCGGCCACCAGCCGTGCACTGCGAGCCACAAACACCGGCTCGGGGTTGCCGTGGCCCAGCGGCTCCAGTTTGCGCAGCCAGCCGGCCAGCACCGGCGTAATGCGGTCCAGAGGCAGCTCGGCGTGAATCTTGAGCAGGTGCTCGGGCTCGCGCGCGGCCAGGTGTTCTTCAGCGTAGAGCCGCAGGCGGCGCTTGAGTTCCGGCAGCGCGGCTGCAGGCATGGCAAAGCCAATGGCGAAGGCGTGGCCACCGAAGCGGGTGAACAGATCGGCGCAGCTCTCGATGGCGTTGAGCAGTTGGAAGCCGTCGACCGAACGGCCTGAGCCGTGGGCCACGCCGTCTTCCACGCTGACCACGATGGCAGGCTTGGCAGTGCGCTCCACAACGCGCGAAGCGAGAATGCCTATGACGCCGCGATGCCAGCCATCGCCATCGACAACAAGCAGGCGGTCGGCGGCGAGTTCTGCATCCGTGGCCAGGCGCGTTTCAATGGCGCTGAGTGCGGCAGCCTCGGTGTCGCGGCGCTCGTGGTTCAGCCGCTCCAGCTTACCGGCCAGCTCCGCAGCGCGCGCCGCATCGCGGGTGCAAAAGAGCTCGATGACCTCCGAGGCAACATCCATGCGGCCTGCGGCGTTGATGCGCGGGGCCAGGCGGAAAGCGACATCGAATCCGGTGATTTGTTTGGCTGCCGGATCAAGCGCGGCCACGGAGAACAGGGCGCGCAGGCCAGCGCCCACCGGCTTGCGCAGCTCGCGCAGACCGAGAGCGGCAATCACTCGATTTTCGCCGCGCAGAGGAACGGCGTCGGCAATGGTGGCGATGGCGGCCATCTTGAGAAAACTGGGCAAAGTTTTTTCGCGGGTGCGCAGCGGGTCGCGCCGCTCCAGAAGAGCCTGGGCCAGCTTCATGGCAATGGCCGCGCCGCACAATGATTTTTCAGGGTAGGCGCAGCCGGGCTGGTTGGGGTTGAGAATCGCCAGCGCATCCGGGACGGCATCTCCCGCCTGTAGCAGGTGATGGTCGGTGATGATGAGGTCCAGGCCCAGGCGGCGCGCGGTCTCGGCCTCGGCAAAAGCGCGCATGCCGGTGTCCACGGTGATGACCAGGCGGGCGCCGTCAGCGTATGCCGCCTCAAGCACGCTGGATTGCAGGCCGTAGCCCTCCAGCAGGCGGTGGGGAACATGAAAGCGGGCTGTGCCGCCCAGCATTTCGATGGCCGTCTTGAGCAGCACCACGGCGGTGGTGCCGTCCACGTCGTAGTCGCCGTAAAGCAGCACCGGCTCGTGGTTGGCGATGGCCCGCTCAAGCCGCTCGACAGCAGCCGTCATTCCCTGCATCAGGAGGGGATCGTGGAGGTGCTCCGGCTCAGGATTGAGGAAGGCGTACGCTTCACTGGCCTGGGTGATGCCGCGGGCCACCAGCAGCTCGGCAAGCACCAGGGGCAGACGGGCTGCCGTGGCCAGAGCTGCTGCTTCCGCGGGATGCGGCTCGGCAAGAATCCAGCGCTGGCGTGGAGCGTTACGCGGCAGTGTGCGCGGAGGAACCGGTGCGCTGCCCGCCGCGCCGGCCTGGCTCGATGGGCCTATGGAATCCTCCGGGCTCACCGGGATTACTCGTCTTCTTCGTCGTGATGGTGGGCATCGTCGATCACGATGTCCTGGAAGCTCTCAATGTCTTCAAGCAGCGTCTGGAAGCGCTCATACCACTCGGTGGTGGTCTCATGGAGGAAGACGATGCCCTGGTAGACGAAGCCGAGCTGGATGTAACCCAGATTGCCGGCGTACTTGCGCAGCCATTGGGCCTCGACCAGTTCCGTGGCTTCTTCATCGGGGAAGTTCATTTCGCCGGCTTCCTCGATCAGGCCGTCGAGTTCTTCGCGCTCCAGCGTCATCTCGCTGAAGGTGACAAAGGGAGCGCCCACATGCTTGGCCATCTCCACAAAGTCTTTCCATGCGTCGGGGTTGTCCTGACCCTCCCAGAGAATCGAAGGGATGTCCTCGGTGACGTATCCGGGGACGTGGTGCAGGCCGTGGCCTTCAATAAAGGCCACCATGTCGTCTTTCAGCGAGAGTAGGTTGTCCGTGCTCATAGTCAAGTACTTATTTTCGCAGATGGGGCCGGGGGGTTGGGTACCGATTGTGGAAACTTCGCCGCCCGTGGGATGAAGACCGGAGCCGGGGGCTTTACTCTTGAAGTATCCGCATCGAGGAGGAATTCCGCTTGCCAGCGTTCGAACACCATGTTTTTGTCTGCTGTAACTCCCGTCCCGCCGATGCGCCGCGGCCCTCCTGCACCCAGGATGGAAAGAGCGATCTGCACACGCAGTTGCAACAGCTTGCCAAGGCCGCCGGCCTTGCGGGCAAGGTGCGCATCAACAAGTCCGGTTGCCTGGACCAGTGCGAGCATGGGCCCATGGTGGTGGTTTATCCCGAAGCAGTTTGGTACGGCAATGTACAGCCCGAGGACGCCGCGGCCATTGTGGAAGAGCACCTGATAGGCGGGCATCCGGTGGAGCGGTTGCGTGTGGGCGAGGCGTGCCTGAACACCAAGAGCTGTCCCCACCGGGGATGAACGGCGCGGCACAGAGATTCAGAGCCGATCCGGCGATGGGCCGGGAATGAGGATGTGAACCACCGGGCTTCAGCCTCGAAATCAAGAGGCATCTCCTACCTGGAATCGCCGTAGAATAGCAGGTGAGTTACGTCGGCCCGCTGCAACTCACTCTTGAACGCTCCTGGGGAGCAGCGGCCAATCGTTTGGGCAAATTGTAAAGCTGTAAACGGGAGGACGCCATTACCGTACGCATGCGCCTGGGGGATCTGCTGGTCCGCGTCAAGCTTGTGACTGAAGAGGATGTCGCAAAGGCACTCGCACGTCAGGCGGAGCATGGCGGCCGGATGGGCGATAACCTGGTGGCCATTGGCGCCATCGGCCGGCGCGTGCTGGACAGCTTTATCCATCGCATTCCTGCCGAGCCCGTGGACACTGCGGCCACCGGGCTGGACGAGAACGATCTGCTGAGCCTGTTGATGAAGCTGATCTACACGGGCCGGCTGGAAACCAACCGCCAGTTCATTGACGCCATCAAGCTGCCTTACCACATTGTGCTGGTACTGGTTCAGATGGCCGTCGACCGGCAACTGCTGCGCACCCTGGGATCGCGCGACACCGGCAGCCTGGTTGACTTGAGCTATACGCTCACCGACGAGGGCAAGCGCTGGACGATCGACGCCCTGGAGCGGCTGCGCTACACGGGGCCCGCTCCGGTCACCATTGAGGAATTCACCAACCAGGTGAGCCTGCAGAAGCTGACCAACGAACTGATCACCTACGAACGCATCCGCAAGTCGCTCGGCGACCTGACCTTCGACGACAGCATCGTGGAACAATGCGGACCGGCGTTGAACTCAGGCCGGGCCATTCTGCTCTATGGACCGCCGGGCAACGGCAAATCCTCGGTTGCGTCCCGCCTTGCCTGCGTGTTCAGCGACGTGATCTACGTGCCCTATGCCATCTCCATCGAGGGCCAGGTCATCCGGGTGTACGACCCCAGCATTCATCTCCCGCTGAGCACCACCGCCATGAACGAGGAGAACAACTTCTCCTTCCTGCGGCAGGAGGAGTTCGACACGCGCTGGGTTCCCTGCAAACGGCCCTTCGTTCTGGCCGGCGGCGAACTGACGCTGGATATGCTGGATCTCCGCTATGACCCCACCGGCCACTTTTACGAGGCGCCGCTGCATGTGAAGGCACTGGGCGGCTGTTTTGTCATCGACGACTTCGGACGCCAGTTGGTAAGCCCCACCAACCTGCTCAACCGCTGGATTGTGCCCCTGGAGAGCCGGGTGGATTTCCTGAAGCTGCATACCGGAAAGACCTTCAGCATCCCGTTCGACGAACTAGTCATCTTCTCCACCAACCTGGAGCCGGAAGACCTGATGGACCCCGCGTTCCTGCGCCGTCTTCCCTACAAGATCGAGATCGGCGCGCCCACGCTTGACCTCTACCGGCGCATCTTCGATAAGGAGAGCGAACGGCAGGGATTGACGCTCAACAACGAAATATTCGCCTTGATCGTGCACAGGATCCAGGTAGAAAAGCAGCTGGAACTCGCCGCCTACCACCCGCGGTTCATCGTCGACCAGGTTGTGGCCACTTGCCGTTTCATGGGCCAGGCCCCGCATTTCGAGCCGCGGTACATCGAATATGCGATCGACAATCTGCGGGTGAAACACAGTTCCGCGCCCAAGTCCCCGACCCTGGCCTCCACCGGCAAAGGTTGAGGCGCGCTGAAAGCCGCGGCGCACGATCCTGGGGTTTTTGGGCGGTTCCCCTGCTCATTTCCTCATGCCGCCCGCTGCCGGTGTACAGCGGGCGGGGCGATGCGGTATCCTGAGCCTTAGCCCATGATTTTTTCCCGCGATTACATCGGGTATCTGGCCCGCCGCACCGTCAAGCATCTCATCGACGCCAAGATGATCACCACCAGCGACATCAAGGCGGTCGAGGCACGCGTCAATGAGGGCCTGATCGAGGAACTGTCTCTTGAAGACCGCATCAATGAGGAGGTACGCGTGATTCTGGAAGCGTATTCCGAGGAGATGCGCAAGTCCGGCGCGCAGTATGCCGAGATGTTCAAGAAAGTCAAGACCGAGCTGGCCAAGAAGTACAAGGCGGTGCTATGAGGATCAGCCCCGACAAGCTCAACAAGCTGGCCCACACCGTGGCCGACACCCTGGCCGAGATTGACGAGGTAGGGTTCCTGGAGGATCGCAACACCATCCGCCAGGAGGCGCGCAAGGCGCTGACCACCCTGCTCACCCAGGAGGCGGGCATCGACACCGCGGCCCGGCTCAAGATCGCCAACCAGCGCAAGATCATCCTGGAAGGCTCCCAGGAGTGGGAGATCCTGTACCGCAAGTACTACAACGACGAGGTGAAGAAGCTGGGCATCTGAAGCGGCATTCGCCGCGGTTGCGCCTTTGGCTTCATCCCGTTTTTTTGTTAGAGTAAGTAAGTGGCCGGAGACGGCTGTTTACTGTAAGTGTGGCGCTATCGTCTAGGGGTTAGGACGTGAGATTCTCAATCTTAAAACCCGGGTTCGATTCCCGGTAGCGCTACCAAACGCTCTGCATCTACTGATTCATCCCCTAACATATTGAAAAGACTGTTGGTTACAGGTGTTCCAAAGCCATCCTTTGAGCATTTGATCCCATTCGTGAAAATCCGCAAAGCAATGCGCCTTTTCCCCGCTAAGTCGCTCTGGGAGTAGTAGATACCAGAGTTCCAAAGCAAATGTCGTAAATAGCCCAAGGCAGTGTCTACATCCAGTTTCACCTTGACCCGTTGACTTGGCATCCGTCCCAACCCTTGCTCTAATTCCGGGGCAGAAGGTTCCCAGCCGGTGGATTCCATCTGCGCTTCTGCCAGTGCCAGTTCTGCCCGTTCAATCTCTGAGTTGACTGCAACGTACATTGCCCGGAAGTCGTCGTCCGTGAGGGTTTCCATCTTTGCCAGTAGTCCAGTCTTGCGCTGTTTTAGGCTTCGCAACTGTCCATTCAATCGCTCGATGTCAGCGTCAGCGGATGCGTTCTTGATACTCCATGCGTCCCTGAAGCACTCCTCCACAACTCGCATCCGGCTCTCATTCGGAACCAGCTTCTCCAGGACCGTTACGAACTGCGCTTCCGCCCGCCTGACGGGGATGCGAAGATGGCCGCGACCGTGCACACAGTGGTAATAGGGGAATTTATTACCAGCTTTTCCCCTGCTTGAGCTTGCTGTCGCCAATTTGCCGCACGTTCCGCAGACAATCACTCCGCGCAGAGGATACGCTTCATTCACTTTTGTATGTGGCACGGTCAGACTCTCGGAGTTCCCATTCAAGACCCTCTGCACTCTAGCCCATAATTCCGCGCTCACAATCGGGGCAAAATCCGCTTGTCGGGACACCCCAAAATCCGGTGCGTCAACCCATCCCTTGTACAAGGGATTCCGCAACACTTTCGACGCCGTACTGTCGGTCAACACTCCACCGCGCCGTCCAACTAAACCATGAAGCTTTGCCCACTCCACAGCGTCACTCAATGAGTGGCCGTCCGCAACCTTTTCGTATAGGCCAGCTATCAGCGGAGCGCGTTCAGGATCATGCGTCAGCTTCCCTTTGTGGCCGGGCCGGTATCCGATAGGTGGCGGGAATGTCCATCTGCCAGCTTCCAACGCCTCTTTCATACCGTTCCCGGTATGAATTCGGCGCATATCGTTGTCGAACTGCGCCACTGCCTGAATCACGTTCACTTGCAGATTACCGGCAGGAGTCTCATCTATTTGTTCTTTCACTGAACGCAGTTTCTGTCCCCATTGCACCAGTTTTGCTCGGTATATTGCGCTATCGCCAACATTGCGGCTAAATCGGTCGAGTCGGTCCACGACAACGTAGGTCAGAGTGGCGCGATTCTTGGAGATGTATGCGTACATTTTTTGGAACTCTGTGCGGTCTGCGTTTTTTGCGCTCTCGCCTTCCTCACGAAACACGCGGTCAACTTCGACGCCGTTTCTTTCGCTCCATGCGCGGCAGTCGCGCTCCTGTACATCCAGCGAATAACCTTCCACCTGTTCTGCACTGGACACTCTGACGTAAATTACCGAGCGTTGACTCATTCTGATTCCCTCGTTTCTGCCGCATGAATGAACCATCGCACTGATTCAGGGTCACGCCTCCAATCCGTCTGTACGTCATCGAAGAACTGACCGGCGGCTGCGGTCAATGAATCCCGCAACTGTGCTATCTGTTCATCCGTTGCACCGTTCGCATCTTGCCCTAGCAGTTCACGGATGCGCTCGATTGATACCGTCATGATTCCCCCTTAACTCTCATCCTTGAACCGCTGGTCCGCGCTTGCTGCGTCCACGTAAGCGGTCAGGAACCGCTGGTCCGCCTGGGCAACTCTTAGGGCTGTGCGAACAACAAGGGATTCACTGACGCGCAGACCGTTCGAGGCAACGTAAGAGACCAGTTCTCGAATCCGAGCAACGTCAGCATCGTACAGGTACAGGTTGACGTTCTTGCCGCACTTGCTCACTGCTTTCTTCCCTGTCATGCGACCTCCTGCACCAGCATATTCCTCTTTAGGACGTTGCTAACGCTGGAGCCGTACCACTTCACCCCGTACTTGGGTTTAAGGTCCTCGGCATTCAATGCGGCTGCAATCTTGTCCACTGCCAGACCACCAGCCCGTAGCTCTAGGATGCGCCTTACGACAGTCTTCTCGGTGCGACCTTCCCCGAACGCCTTCATGCCTTCACAGCGGCCTGTACGGGCCTTCATACGCTGTCTGGCACCTCTCAGTTTTAGGACGATCATGCACTTCTCATACTCGCTGATCGCTCCGAAAATCTGACGGACCAGCTTGCGGCTGGGATCATCGCTGCATAGGTCCGGCTCAGCCACGGAGACCAGTTCAATACCGCGCTTGCGCAAGTCTCCGATGATCGTCTCCTGCACCATAAGGTCACGCGCTAGACGGTCTAGCTTCTCAATGATGACGACCTTCACATCTGCCGAGTCGATTGCAGCAAGCAGTTCCTGAAGGGCCGGACGATTCTCCAGTTCCTTTGTGCCAGAGATGCCCTCTTCTCTGAAGACCTTGCGAACCTTGAGTCCGTTCGCGTCCGCATACTTGTCAATTGCGCTCAACTGCCGTGGAAACCCGTCTCCGTCAACTTGTCCCTTGCCGGATACTCTGAGATATGCGAACGCCTTCTTGCTGTCCATATAAAGCATTATGCGCATAGTGTGCAGTCTACGTCAAACAACTATCTGTAGAAACTTGTAAATTGTTCATTCTATTGGGAAGATGTGGCAGAGGCGGCCAACCGCATCTATCGCCGCCGTGAGCCTCAACTGAGCCGGTAGCAGTAAACACAAACGATGGCAGGGGGTTCGAGAGGTTGGATGCCGCGCGGTAGTCGCGTGGAAGTTTTTTGGCTTTTTGAGAATCTTCGACACCTTCGTCGTTGTTACTGCCGTCCCTCAGTGATTCCCGTTCTATCGACGTTCTCATTAAGGTCATTCAAGGAGCGCGATTCGCTAGAGTCGATCAGGTTCGACTCAGCACTAAAGGATTGATGCAGTCGGTGCTTATGAGGCTCTTGGCATCCTTAAAGCTGGGAGGTAAACCAGGTCCGCCGATTCGCTTCTTCTGATTTTCTCCTTGATGCAGTTCCGTGTTGAGTTCTAGAAGAAAATCGAGCGGACCATCATCGTCGCCTATACCGTATGCCTTTCGAACTGCCGAGTTCAGACTTGAGGAGAGGTCTTTAAATGCATCTCGTCCGGGAAGTTCCAGGGTTTCTCGTCTCCAGCCAGTCTCTCAGCGTATGAGACGAATTCCTTCATCGCATTCAGTACGACCGACATTCTTTGATTAGCCCTTTCTGCGCCCGAAAACGCACTCTATGGCCCTGTCGAGAAGGCAGGGACCTACTGCTGTCGAAAATTGTGAGCGAAGCGGCTCCGCTGTGTTGCAGGACGTGCTCCCCGGCACGACGGCAAGCATATCATTGCCTACCTTTCGTATAGTACATACATAGTGGAAACAATGTCCTTCACTCGGTCTCGACCGTAAGCGTTTGGGAGTCAGTGTGTTACATCCTTATCGCTCCCATTCTTGCTTCAAATCCTGGAAGGTCGTCATTAGCGTGAACTTGCCCCTATTGGAGTGTAGTCGTGCCCGCAGGAAGTGATTATCCGAAGTGGCTGAAGAAGCTGCATCAGGCAGTAGCGATGGACGCGGAAGGAATCCCTGGCCTGACTCGCACTGTGTACGTCGGCAGGATGCAGAACTGTGCCGGGTTCAAGTCAGGTTGCGGAAGTCCCTATTGTCCAGCTTGCAGCCGACGAGTGTTCTACGGACTTCAGCAGCGGCTTATGAGCGTGGCCCGAGCCGTTCCTGCCCGCAATCTGAGATTCGGTACGTTTACAGTTGCCGACTGCTCCGACATGGAGCTTCGCTCCAATCTCAAATTCGTTACTGAATGCGCCAGGACGATGCTGAATGGGATAGCGAGTCTTCGAGGATGGTTCATCCGCAAGGAGGTCTCCCGCACTATCAATCCGGGATACTACCATCCCCACCTTCATGTTCTGTTGCATGTCGCTCCCGGCTACACCTCTGGTCGGAACACCATGAGCCTTGCGAAGTGGCGGGATGCGTGGGCGCGTGCGATCCCGGTGGAGCTTCAGGTGCTGGACCGACCAGACTACGATCCCGTTGATGTGCGGAGAGTGACCAAAGTAGAAGGCATCGTCAAATATGTCACGAAGGGGCCGTGGCACGATGTGAGCGGAACAGAGATCGAGGAGACCATCAACGATGCCGTCGAGATCGACGCGCTTCTCTTCGCCGTCGCACGTATGAGGCGCTACTCGTGCTCCGGTACGCTCACGCTTCCGCCTCGTAGTGGGTCCAAGCCGGGGTAATCCGCACAACGAAAACACAGCCCGAAAACTCGTTAGCACGAGAAAACCGACATTTTGAGAAGCAAAAGTGAGAATCGCCAGTGTTGACGGGGGTTTCCGCTCGTACCCTCATCTCTACGAGGGAAAATTAGCGCCATTCTGAATTCGACCCTGCACCGAAAACAAAGAGGTTAAAGCAAGTGTAGTTCCATTTCGCAGAGTCCGATTACCCGTTTTCTGGCTACGACTCGTACCCCTACGATCAACCATTACGACCAAACCTGTTGTCATCTGTGCACACTCTGCGCTGAAGCAGGTACTGCGCCACCGTGCCCAAGCACTGTGCTACGCAGAACAACCGTAAACGGCCCGATTCGTTTGGTCCCAGTCATTGAGCAAATGGTTTAGCCGAGAGGTTTCAATAATTCGGCCATCGAGATTTTGAATGCTCCGGCGATCTTGTGCAGGGTGCGCAGACAGACCTCTTTCTTCCCCTGCTCCAGGTCTGTTACGTAGTTTTCATGGATACCCGTCTCCTCGGCGAAGTCGATCTGACGCCAGCCGCGTTCCTTCCGCAACTGCCGGATTCGTGCTCCGAATGCCACGCAGATATCCTTGGCCATCCATACTATCGTGTGAGTGTCCTTGACCTTAAATCCACACTATAGTATGGTTTACGGCAATAAATCACTGAGGTCTAGAGGGACTCCAAAAATATGCCAGCAGGCTTTCTGTACGTACTTGTGAACAGTTCTATGCCGGGACTTGTGAAGGTTGGGAAGACAACGCGAACGCCTTCTGAGCGCGTGAATGAACTGTCGGGTGTGACAGGCGTACCAACGCAGTTCATCGTCGCCTATGAGGAACATTTCTCTGATTGTGACGCGGCGGAGCAATTTGTTCACACCAAGTTGACACAGCGCGGAGTCCGTATTTCCGATTCGCGGGAATTCTTTCGAGCACCGGTTTCCGATGTGGTAAAGATCATTGCATCGATTCCTTCTTCTCTAGCTCTTTCGGTGGGTGTTGAACCAGAAAAATCGGATGTTTCACGAAATCCATACGATATGCCTTGGTATTCAATCCTTGAGAGTGCAGAAGATTTTTACTATGGGCACGGTGACAATATTCAGAATTATGACAAGGCATTCACGATGTATCAAGATGCAGCGAGGCTCGGTTCCCTTTATGCTGTTGAGCGCCTTGGAGACATGTACTTCTATGGTGAGGCTGTTCGAGAGAACAAACCCAAAGCGATTGGGTTATACATCCAAAATGCGCTTAATGGCTATTACTATAGTTACGCTGCACTAGCGATTGCATACCTGTTCACTGAGGAACACGACAACTCGTTAAAAGCAGCAGTGAGTTTTGTGAAGAATGGCGAAACCTCTGGTTGGGACTCCTGCGATGAGCCTTCAGAGCCGCACCTGAGCCGAATGTTTCAAATCATCTCTCTCTGCGCTACATTCAGAGCGAGTAAGGAGCTTCAACCTCGTTTTATTGAAGTATTTGACAAATATATTGACTTAGTGCTGTCAAGCGCAGAGGAAGGTCTTAAACGTGCGCAAAGGCTTGGCATTGCAAGTTTGATAAGAACATCCCCGCTAGCAATTCAAGCGATAAAGTCGTACAGAGACTCTCATCCAGCCTCGGTCGGGGTTTGACCTCAGAGGTTGTGTGTTGGAAAAGGTTCGCACTGCGTTAGCAAATAGGGAATGCCACAATGGTGTTCCAACTTGCGAGCATTTGCTCTACCAATCAAGATCCGCTAAAGCCCGCTCGATGAGCGGGCTTTGCTTTTGCCTGAAAAACACTCTGGCGCACCGTTCAGTCCCCGCCGCGCTCAGTTGCCGCAAACATACGACATGGCGTAGTTTGCCCCTGCCGCCGGCGCGTTGGCCGATTGCACGGAAGCCACCGTCGAGAAGCTCGATCCGTTGCTATAGAGTCCAAGCGCGAACGTGGCGGCGTTCAATGCCTGCCATGCGCAGCTTGAGTTATAAGTGCGATTGCTTCCTCCGTCGTTTACTTGCAGCAGAACACCCGCTGCAGGCGAGGTTCCGGTATGTAGTTGGACCGTACCGGAGAACGCCGTGCAATTGTATCCGCTATAACATTCCGCCGACGCCCCGGCGCCGGCCGCGGTTTGCGGCGGAAACGTGACCGCGCCGGTACCGCTGAACAGAGGGGATCGTATTGCCGTACCAGCGCTGAAGCCGGACATGCCTTTCAGGAACAATCCAGCCCCTGAATCGGTGGAGATATTGCTCCCTCCTCCGCCGTCGAATAAATCGGCAAATAAAATTGTGCCTATGTCCTGCTGCACTACCGAATACGTAAATATTCCGTGTGTATAACCCTTATTTGTCTCTCTTGCGTGATACACAGGCTTGAAAATACCTTTCGTGGCGTCCTCAATATCCAGGCCGTCGATTGCCAACAGCGTGCCCGCCTTGAGGTTTGCCCCGAGCGTCAAGCCATGAGCGCATTCCCCCCAGCCTGCGCTGATCCAGGCCGAGGCATGGTAAATAGCGCCGCCATGCACGCCGTAGTCGATGCAGTAATTCCCGTCCACTCCAAAGCTATTGATAAGAACCGAATGCTCCGACTGAATATCCAGGCCAATGTCGTAACCGATAGCGATGGCGTTTCGCATGTAATTTTCTTCGTGGCTGCTGGCCGTTGTGGTCAGCCCCACCAGACCGATAGTCCCAGCCACGGGAAATTGCAGGCTGTTTTGGGCAATATTGAAGTCCGCTGTCACATTGTCGTAATTGGCGTTCAGCGCCTGCGATGCGTCGATGCCGGTTTCGTTGCCGCGTTGGTTGGTTGGAAAGCGCACGTCTATATCGTGGAATGAGACGCTGGCGGATGGAGTGGCGGGCTGCACCCAGATATCCATGATCTGTGCGGAGTTGGGCACGGTGGCAATCGCCGCCGGAGTTATATAGAAGATCACCCCGGATGTTTGAACTCCCGTCCCAAACTGATCGATCAACGGAGGCGGCGAATCGCCTTCAAGCGTCCATTCGCAATACTGTCCAGGCACAACAATACTCGGAATGCGGATGCCAAAGTAGTTGGAGTATCCCCTGGCAGTCTCTGGAACCAGTGAATCGATGTTGTAAATGGCCGGTTCAAAATTCAGGTGTCCACACGTGCCGGAGAGGCCGCCGATGGCGCTTCGAATCACAACTCCAGCATCCGTGCCGGAGTAGTCGACATGCCCCGTCGAATTGTTGCGGGCATGATAAGTTCTGCCGCGGAGATAGAAGGTGTATCCATATCCGAGCGGCCAGACGCTTTTGCCGGCGGCGACCGGATTGCCGCTTCCACGCGAGAGGGTGCTGGCCGCAATCGGTGGGAGTTGCGCGCTGAGCGCGCTGGCTGATAGCAACAGCAGGGCGGCGATGCTCCTTGGTTTCATAAAACTCCTTATTGTGCCGCGGCGATAGTTTTCCATGATGCGGAAAGAGGCTAACTGAATCTATCCCGAATTTCCATTTTGGATTCACGAAACGAGCCAGTATGCCAGCAGTTGCCGCCGCCGAGTCCGTTTCTTGCAGCCGTTTCCATCCCAAAGGCCCGGGCAGACCGCAAAGGGCCGTCCCTGGGACACAAAGCCGGGCATCGCTTTGTTTCCAGGCAATTTTATCGCTCGGCGTTGCACACAAACTGATGCACTGCCATTCGGCGTCTCCGGCTCTCGATTCAGCCTTTGCGCAGGCTGAGCAGCGTAATCTCCGGCGGGCAGTTGAGGCGGAACGGCAGCCCCACCGTACCGATGCCGCGATTTACGTAGAGTTGCAAGCCGCCAAGCCTGAAGAATCCCTCAACATACTTTCTGCCCCACGGGGGAAGTGCCAGAGCGCCCAGAAACGGCAGGCAAATCTGGCCTCCATGCGTGTGGCCACTCAACATCAAATCCACTGCTTGTCCTGCGGGATGCGCCAGCAGGCGGTCGGCGTAGTCAGGGGCGTGACACAGCAGAACGACGGGCTCATCCGGTTGATTGCGGATTGAAGCCGGGATAGCCAGCTCCGGGTTGGGACGGCCTTCAAGCGGATCATCGAGTCCTGCCAGCCAGATTCTGCCGCCGTTGCGCTCCATCGGAAGATAAGCGTTCCTGAGCACGGTGATGCCGCTTGCGGTGAGCGCCTCCGTCACTTTTTTTGCGCCGATGATGACGTCATGATTGCCAAGTACGGCGTAGAGTTGCCGGCATTCAAGTTCCTTGAGGATCGCGGCGCATTGCCATGCCGACCCGACGGCAAAATGCCTGTGGCCAATTCCGTCGGTGACAAAGTCGCCGGTAAGAAACACCGCATCTGGATGCAAAAGGTTGATCTTGTGAACCACATGGCGGAGGAAGAAAGGCTCTGTGAATTCGTCCATGTGGATGTCGCTGATCTGCGCGATGCGCAGGCCGTCAAAGGCCGCGGGCAAATTGCTCAAAAAGACGTCGCGCTGGGTGACTTCTGTCCAGTGACGCGCAATTTCGCCTGAATAGAGCGCCAGCCCGGCTACTCCAGCCATGCCGGCCTTGAAAAAATTGCGCCTGCTGATTGGCTGCCGGGATAGGGGAGGAACAATGGCCATACTCTATCGTATCGATTTTCTGCTCTGCGCAAGAATTTGTGATGCAATCGCCTGCACTACTAAAGTGCCATTGACCTTCCAGCGCGGAACCCCATCCGGGGTCAGCGCTCCTGGCGGCGCGATGCCAGAAAAGCGCGCTCAAATCCGCCGATCGATTTCTGGATGCGCTCCAGTGGAATGGTCAGCGACAGGCGAATGTAGCCGGAGCGGCCAAAGCCGGCGCCTGGGACGGCCAGCACGCCTTCGTCCGCAAGCAATCGGGTAAACGCTACGTCGTCCGGGATTGGAGTCTTGAGGAAGATATAGAAGGCGCCCTCGGGCCGCATCACTTCATAGCCGATGGCCGCAAGCGCATCGCAAAGAATATTCCGCTTGTGTTCGTACGGCGCGGCGTCGATGGTCTCATCGAGCGACTCCAGCATCACCCGCTGCCAGATTGCAGGCGCGTTGATAAAGCCCAGAATGCGATTGCTGAAAGCACAGGCGCCGCGCAGAGCCGCTGCATCGTCCAGTTGCGGCGAAAGCGCCAGGTAACCGATGCGCTCGCCGGGCAATCCCAGCGACTTGGACCACGAGTTGCAAATGGCCGTGTTGGCGACCAGCGACGCCACCTCCGGCTGCCGCTGCCCGTCATACACGAACGACTTGTACGGCTCGTCGCTGATGACCGTAATAGGCTGGCCCGCGCGCTCCAGCATCTGCTGCAAATCGCGCAGAACACTTTCCGGATACACGCGGCCGGTGGGGTTGTTGGGCGTGTTGAGTAGAATGGCGCGCGTGCGGGGAGTAATGGCCGAAGCGATGCGCTCCACGTCGGGCAGGAACGAAGCGTCGGTTTCTACAGGAACCATGCGCCCGCCGTGGTTGGCGATATAGAACTGATACTCGGGGAAAAAAGGCATCAAAACAATGACTTCATCGCCGGGATCGAGAATCGACTTCAGAATCACGTTGCAGGCGCCTGCCGAACCGACCGTCATAAAGACGTCTTCGCCCGTAAAATCCAGACCGGTCTCTCTGCGCAGCTTGCCGGCGACAGCCTCGCGGACTTCCGCGTAGCCCGGATTAGGCATGTAGCCATGCGAGCCGGGACGGTTGCCGGCCACAACGCGCCGCAAGGCGTCCAGCACCGCGGGCGGCGGTTCCACGTCGGGATTGCCCAGCGAGAAATCGCAGATCGCGTCGGCGCCGCGCTCGCGCTTGAGCCGGACGCCTTCCTCAAACATGCGGCGAATCCAGGAGGCGTTCTCGAGTTGACGGGCGATGATCTTTGCAACGGGCATGGTCGTAGGCCTGCTATATCTTCATCAGTTCGTCGCGGCCCAGCAGGTTGATGCCTGCCGTCTGCAAACGCGCAATCGCCTCATCCGGGTCTGCAAAGCGAAAGATCAGGATGGCCCCATCTTCGCGAACATAAGGAAAGGCATACATGTACTCGATGTTGATGCCGGTTCCGTCCAGCGCCCCCAGCACGTCGGCCAGGCCTCCCGGCCGGTCGGGCACTTCAACGGCGAGAACCTCGGTGACCTTCACCACGAATCCATGGGATTCGAGAAGCGCGGCAGCCTTCTGCCAGTCCGAGACAATCATCCGCACAATGCCGTATTGCTGGGTGTCTGCCAGGTAGAGAGCGCGGATATCGATGCCCTCCTGCGCCAGCAGCCGCGCCGGTGCGGCAATGTGTCCCGGCTTGTTTTCGGCAAACAACGAAATCTGTTGAATCTTCATGATGTCCGCCTGTCGATGACCCGTTTAGCCTTGCCCTGGCTACGCTCGATAGAATACGCCTCGACCAGCGCAACCTGAACGCGGATTCCCAACACGTGATCGAGCGCGCTTTGCAGTTTATCGTGCAGCCCCTGCAACGCGCCTATCTTGTCGTTGAACATTTGCGGCGTAACTTCCACCCGCACTTCCATCCTGTCCAAACCATGTTCGCGGGTGAGCAGAATCTGGTAATGCGGCAGGGTGCCCTCGACCTCAAGCAGCGCCGACTCCACCTGCGAGGGAAACACATTGACGCCGCGAATAATCAGCATATCGTCGCTGCGCCGGCCGATGCGGGCAATCCGCCGCAGTGTGCGCCCGCATACGCACGAGCCCGGCAATATCATGGTGATGTCGCGCGTGCGGTAGCGGATCATGGGCATGGCCTGCTTGCTCAGCGTGGTCAGCACCAGTTCGCCCTCGACGCCGTCAGGCAGCGGCGCGCCCGTCTCGGGATCGACAATCTCCGGATAGAAATGATCTTCAAAGATGTGCAGGCCATCGTGGCGGCGGCACTCGCAGCCCACGCCCGGGCCAATAATCTCAGACAGCCCGTAGATATCGAAGGCCTCAATGCTGCTCATTTTTTCAATGTGCCTGCGCATGGATTCGGTCCACGGCTCGGCGCCGAAAACGCCGGCCCTGAGCGGCAGGTCTTTCATATCCACGCCCATTTCCGCAGCGCGCTCAATCAGGTGCAGAAAATAAGTGGGCGTGCAGCACATCGCGGTCACGCCAAAGTCCTTCATCAGCATGATCTGGCGATCGGCGTGGCCCACGGACGTGGGAACCACCGCCGCTCCCAGCGCCTCTGCGCCGTAATGCGCGCCCAGGCCGCCGGTGAACAGGCCGTACCCGTAGGCGATCTGGATGATGTCTCCGCGATGCAACCCGCAGCCGGCGAAACAGCGCACCAGCACCGAGCTCCACACGTCCACATCTTCCTGGGTGTACGCAACCACAATGGGTTTACCGGTGGTTCCGCTGGAACCGTGGAGACGCACCACGTCCTTCATGGGACTGGCAAAAAGTCCGAACGGATAGGTATCGCGCAGATCGCTCTTCGTGGTAAACGGCAGCCTGGAAATGTCCGCAAGAGAACGAAGATCGTCCGGTGACATTCCGAGCTCGTCCATGCGCGAGCGGAACAGATTGACGTGCTGCCAGGCTCGCGCAACCACGGCTTTGAGCCGCGTCAACTGCAAATCACGCAGCTCGGCAACCGGAGTGTAATCCGGCACGCTGGCGGGATGACAATCTATAACGCCGGATTCCAGGATTGCATTCATCGTTCTTTTCCGGTGGTTTGTTTGAGGGTTTCTCCAACGGCCCGGCCAATGGAGAACGCCTGAAGATTGGCGTCATGCAGCTTCTCCGGCAGGTTGCGTCCCAGAGCGTCGGTCCATGCCTCGACGGGAAACGGCAAGTGACGGCTCAGCACGCCCAGCAGCGCCACATTGATGCTTTTCTTGTTGGACAAACTGGATTCGTCAATGAGCGAAGGCTCAATGAGGATGCCGCCCTGGCGCAGCGCCGCGGCATTTACCTGAACCTGGTCCGGCGCAATCACCACCAGAAAATCCGCCTCGCCTTCCGGAACCATGGGGCTGAACACGCGCTCGCCAAAACGCACATCGCTTGAGACCGAGCCGCCGCGCTGGCTCATGCCGTGCAACTCGCTCTTCTTCACGTCCAGGCCGGAGCTGAAGGCCACCTCGGCCAGGATGTCAGAGGCCTTGATCACGCCCTGTCCGCCGAGTCCCGCAATCACCACGTTAGTTGGCTTGCTGTTCATTGCACCTCTCGTACTCGCGGATGGAGCGGGCCGCCAGCAAACAATCGCGGCGGGCAATCACGACGGAAAGTTCCTTCTTATCCAGGCAGGTTTGAATCAGCTCCTGAAATTTCCCCAGTTCCTGCGCGGGGTCGATGACGTGCACATTGCGCACGCCCAGCGAGCGCGCAAGATCTTCAAAGACCACCTTGCCGGTTTTTGCATGATCCAGCGTGCGCCCTGTCCCCGGATGCTCCTGCATGCCGGTCATGGCCGTGGTTCCGTTGTCCAGAATCACCAGCACGTGACCGCTCTCCGGCGGGTTGTACACCATCTCCACCAGGCCCGTGATGCCGCTGTGCACAAACGTGCTGTCGCCAAGCACGCTCACCACGCGCTTCGCTTCCTCGGGCGGCAGCGAGTGGCGCAGCCCCAGGCCCACGCCGATGGCCGCGCCCATGCACACCAGCGAGTCCATCGCCTGGAAGGGCGGCAGAACGCCAAGCGAGTAGCAGCCGATGTCGCCGGCCACGATGCAGCCCAGGTCCTTCAGGACCGTGTAGACGCTGCGATGCGGACAGCCGGGACACAACGCAGGCGGCTTGCCGGGAACAGGCTTCGCCTCCGGTGAAGTGTCGCCGTCGAGAATGCGCCGCACGCGTGCGCTGTTCAGTTCGCCAAAGCGATACATCTCCGGCTTGCCTTCGACCGCAATGCCCGCGGTGCGCGCGGCCTCCACCAAGTACGGGTCGCCTTCTTCAATCACGATGCAGCGCTCGACACTGGCGGCGAAGGCGCGCATGCGCTCCAGTGGAAGCGGGTACGTCATTCCCAGCTTCAGCACGCTGGCTTCCGGCGCGGCTTCACGCACATGCTGGAAGGCAATGCCGGAGGTGATGATGCCCAGCGAAGACAAGCCTTTGATCAGCTCATTCGGCCCTGCCTCGTCGTTCCACACGGCGATCTCGGCGAGCGTTTTGCGCAGCCGCCGATGCGCCGGCTTGGCATACGCGGGAATCATGACGCGGGATGGAAAATCGTGTTCAAAGTGCGCCTCGTGCGGAGGAGGAATCGTCAAGGTTCCGCGCCGGACAATGGTTTTGGAATGGCAGACGCGCGTGGTCATGCGCAACAGCACCGGCACTTGCCAGCGCTCGGAGATTTCAATGGCGCGCAGCGTGAACTCGTAAGCTTCCTGCGAGTCCGAGGGCTCCAGCATGGGCACGCCGGCAGCCAGCGCATAACGCCGGTTGTCCTGCTCGTTCTGGCTGGATGCCATTCCTGGGTCGTCGGCCGAGACGATGATCAACGCACCGTCCAGCCGGATATACGCCACGGTAAACAAGGGATCGGCGGCCACGTTCAGCCCGACGTGCTTCATGGTGACGAGAGCGCGCGCACCAGAAAAAGCAACGCCGATGGCTACCTCCATCGCCACTTTCTCGTTGGGTGACCACTGCGCTTTTCCGCCGAGAGTTTCGAAGGTTTCCAGGATTTCCGTCGAGGGTGTGCCGGGATATCCGGTGCCGAGTGTTACCCCGGAATCAAAGGCGGCCATGGCAACCGCCTCGTCCCCGCTGAGCAGGGCCAACGCTTGCTTTTGCTCTAGATCTTCCAAGATAACGCCTTTGGTTTCAGAATATTGCACCAAGTTTACACGATTCAGGTTTTCCGCACTGTGCGCGCCAGCACCCTACCAATACACGCAAAATGCAAGGGCCACACAGCCTGGCGGCTATGTGGCCCGGTGACGCGATTGCGCGCGTTATTGCACTGCGGGAGCAAAGGAGGGCGGAGCATCGGCGGCGCCTGTTCCCCAGCTCTTGTCCGGCGTGGAAGAGAGTACAAAGTTGAGTGTGCCGCCGTGACCGAGGAACCTCTCGCTCAGCCAGGTTTTCGTCGTCGCGGCTCCATTCACTTTCAGGCCATGCACGTACGGCGCATCGGTGGCCGCGCCTTCAGCCTTGATCACAATGTCGCCGGAAACGCGATGAATGCGAACCTCCTGAAACAACGGGCTGCCGAGAACCAGTTCCGCGCGCCCGGGAATCTCCGGATACATGCCGATGGCCGACCACACGTACCAAGACGACATTTCGCCCAGGTCGTCGTTGCCGGGCATGCCCTTCGGCGTGTTCGTCCAGATGGTATTCAGCACCTGGCGCACCGTCTCCTGCGTCTTCCACGGCTGGCCTGAAAAATCGTAGAGCCACGGCGTCTCGATCGACGGCTCGTTGTTCAACTCCGCGTGCAGGCCGCCGGATTCCGTCACCGCCCATGCGCCGTCCGGCTTATGGAAGAAGCTGTCCAGGCGCGCATTGGCCTTGTCTTTGCCGCCCATCATGGTAAACAGCCCCTGCACGTTGAACGGCACCATCCACACATACTGCGCGGCGCTGCCCTCCACGAATCCCTGCGACGAGGCCGGATCAAACTTGGTCCACGCGCCGTCCGCATTGCGGTTTTGAATATAGCCCGCATCGGCGGTGGCATTCGAGTTGTAGAGGTTCTTCCAATACTGCGCTCTACCCAGGAAGAGCCGGTAGTTGGCATCGTCGTGCATGCGCCGGGCCAGCTCAGAGACGGCAAAGTCCGCGGCCACATCCTCAAGCGTGTCTGCCGCGCCGCCCCAGGAATTGCCCTCGGTGGGAATGTAATGCAGCTTCATCCACTGGTCCAGCGAGGGCCGCTGGCCGACGCACTCGACTGGGCAACCGGCGCGGCTCAGGTCGTTCGCCGTGGGAACGGTCGCGGCCTTCAGCAGCGATTCGTACGCGGCCTTCACGTTGAAGCGGTTTCCGCCAAAGGCGAGAATATCCGCAATGGCAGGCGCGGCCGGGTCGCCGTTCATCACGTGCGTTTCGCCGGAGTTGTGCGTCCAACGGTCCCATTCGCCGCCTTTCTGGTTAGCCTGGTTCAAAAGCGATTGCGCAATATCGCCGGCGATCTGCGGCGCCAGCAGCGCGACGAGCTGAAGCTGCGAACGATACACATCCCAGCCGGAGAAGGTGGCGTACTCAGCCTGCTGCGGAGCAACAACCTTGTGGACCTTCTGGTCCATGCCGAAGTATTCGCCGTTCACGTCGCAGTACAGGTTCTCGCCCAGCATGGTGTGATATAGCGCGGTATAAAAAACCGTGCGCTGATCGCCGGTACCGCCGCTAATGCGCATGCGGTCCAATAGTTCGTTCCAGGTGCGATGACCGCGCGCGCGCACCACATCGAAGCTGGTCCCCTTGGGATTCTCCGCGCGCAGATTCGCTTCCGCATTCTGCGGGCTTACATACGAAATTCCCACGCGTACATTTACCGCGGAGGAGGACGAGGTGTCCAGAGTTACCCAGGCGCCGGAGCCTTTACCTGGCGGCGGAAAACCCTTGCTTCCATACGTGGTGCCGCCGGCCGCTTCCTTGCCGCCGGCCTGCACATTCGAGTCCTGCCAGGTTCCTGTGCCCGTGAACGGGCGGTCGAAATGAGCCACAAAGTAGATCGTGTAATAACTGCGGCGATCCTCGGTTCCCAGATAGCCGCAAAAGTTTCCGCTGGTGACGGAGCCGGAAATGGTGTGCGTCGCCAGATCGACTTTTACCGTCGCGTCTGAACTGCCCGGCTCGGAATCGGAGGTGCGCACCAGCATTACGGCCGGCGAGCCCGCCGGATAGGTAAAGCGGCCCGACCCGGTGCGCGGCGTCGCCGCCAGTTCCACCACCACGCCATTCGCCAACTTCACCTTGTAGTAGCCGGCCTGGGCCGTCTCGTCGCTGTGCGAGAAGCCGCTGGCGTAGACCGCGTTCTCGCTGTCGTCGGACGGCGAACTGCTCACGGTTCCCACATACGGCATGAAGGGAACATCGCCGCTCGCCCCCGCGCAGCCCGTGCCCATCAGGTGCGTCAGAGAGAAGCCGCGAATCTTGGTCGCCGCGTACTCGTAGCCGCCCGGCGCTGCCGGACGCCCCCGGTCGTCGCGCATCGAGCCAGGTACGCCTTCCACGCGGCGGCGGGGCTTGTTGTAGGGCTGTTCCGGACTCCACGCCACCATCCCGAACGGCATCGCCGCTCCGGGATAGTCGTTGCCGCCATTGGTGGTGCCAATCAGCGGATTGACGGCCGCGGCGGGGTCCGCTACCTGTGCTGAAGTCTTCAGTGCAAAACCGCTCAACACTGCCATGGCGAGCAAAAGTGCAAGCTGCCAGCCGATCTTCGTGCCCGTGAATCTCTGCTTGAATTCCACATGTAACTCCAGGCGTATGCGCCAAGGTCTGCAACTTCCGAAGCTGGATTTTACCACCCGGTTCATGCGCCGTTCTGCGATGGGGACTACTGTTAATGGCAAGTTCGCCGGGCAAGTCAACCGTCCCGCGGTTCGGCTCGTCTAATGGGATGAAAGTGTGTAAACCTTGATGCCTATGCGAAATCGATCCCTGCTTTGCCTCGCCGTATCGATGCTGACCCTGGCGTTGCCGCCTGCCACCAGCCCCGCCCAGCAGCCAGTTTCAGACAAGCCGGTCCTGACCCTGAAGGTGCAGGCACGGGAGGTGCTGCTGCCGGTGACCGTGCGCGACAAGCACGGCGCGCTGGTGACCAGTCTGAAAATCAGCGACTTTACGCTGACCGAAGACGGCCGGCCGCAAGTCATCAAGAGCTTTACCCGGGAGAGCAACCTGCCCTTCCGGCTGGGATTGCTGGCAGACACCAGCCGCAGCGTTTCCGGGGCCCTGGACAACGAGCGCAAGGCGGCGGGGAAGTTTGTGGACCAGATGCTGCCCGCCAACCCCAAGTCTGACACGGAAGCGGACCAGGCCTTCCTGATTCACTTTGACCGCGAGGTGGAACTGCTCGAAGACTTTACCAACTCGCGCGACAAGCTGCACCACGAACTGGACAACATGGGGCCGTCGCGGGGCGGAAACTCCAGCCAGGGCCCGGAGACCACCGGGGACGAGCGCGGCGGAGAGGCGCGCGGCATGCACGGTGGCGGCACGCAGCTCTATGACGCTATATTTCTTGCCGCGGACGAACTGATGAAGCCCAAGGACGGCCGCAAGGCGCTGGTAGTGTTTTCCGACGGCGTGGACCGGGGCAGCAAGGAGACGCTGAACGACGCGGTAGACGCGGCGGACCGGGCCAACGTGGCCGTTTACACCATCTACTTCAAAGGTGAGCAGGAGCGCAACACAGACAACGGCTTTCCCGGAAACGGTCGGCGCGGCAACGGCAACGGCAACGGCTATCCCGGAGGCCGCGGTGGTGGTTATCCCGGAGGCGGTTATCCCGGAGGCGGTGGCGGCTATCCGGGCGGTGGCGGCGGACGGCGCGGTGGCGCCCGTGAGCAGGGGGCGGATGGCAAAAAGATCATGGAGAAGATCGCCACGCGCACCGGAGGCCGGTACTTCGAGGCCAAGAAGAAGGACAACCTCGACGATATCTACAACCAGATTGCCGAGGAGCTGCGCGGACAGTACCTGCTCACCTACACGCCTGATGTAGTGGATAACGATGGCGGCTTCCACAAGATCGCGCTCAAGGCCAGCAAGGACGACATGGTTGTTGTGACGCGGGAAGGTTACTACGCGCCGGGCGGCGATTCAAAGTAGATGCGCCATTCCTGACCCAGCAGTGCGCTAACTGAGATTTGAATCATGTTCGCTCAGCGCTTGCCTGGCCTGAAGTTACCAGACTGTGCGCGGATAGTGTTCAGCGATCTGCTCGTCTGCAGAGATGAGAAGTGCGAAGCCATTGGCCTTTGCATTGCCAACGATGAGACGGTCAAAAGGGTCGCGGGTCCACTTCTCGTCCAGAGCGGCGCTGGCGATGGAGGGAAACGGCAGATCGCAGAGGCGCAGCCCCGTTTCGTGTGCAACCTTCTGGAAAACGTCCCGTGCTGGCAGCCTTGTCCGCTTGAGTTCGTAAAGATACTCCAGTTCCAGCATGGCCATCGGGGACAAAAGCAAATCCGCTGTTTCAAGCTGAATCCGTGCCTTGCGGCTGATTCGGCTTAGTTTGCCCTCACCAAGCCAAACCACGATATGCGTGTCAAGATAAACAGCTTTTTGTGCCATTACAGGTTCGACCAGTCGCTTTCCCAGGCCTTTTCCATCTCAGCCATCATTTCAGCCTTGAGAGCCGGGTCATTGAGATCGGGAGCTTCGGGATTCAGAATCTCCATCCGTGTTATCCGGCTGAGGCGGCTGACGGGCTGAGACTCAGGTGCAATTCTGAACCGGCGGCCCTTGTGCGTGACCCATACCTCTTCTCCCGCAGTAGCCCGATTCACCAGGTCGAAGATTTGCTTGCGAAATTGGGTAATCGGAACATTCATGCGATGAGTGTATCATGCTGTACGCTTTTATGCGTACGTATACGTACACCTGCATAACACTCGCCTTCTCCAGACGCAGCAAGGGCGCAGCCGATTGGCCGCGCCCTTGCTGTTTTACCGGTTCATGGACTAGCTGGTGGTGTGAACCGCTCCAACCAGTTTCTCTTCGAGCGCAGCCTGCGCCGCCGCCAACCGTGCCGTCAACAACCGGAAGGGTGAGCAGGAGACGTAGTTGAGCCCGATCTTGTGGCAGAACTTGACGGATTCAGGATCGCCGCCATGCTCGCCGCAGATGCCCACCTTGAGCGTGGGCCGGGTGTTGCGTCCCTTGGCCGTGGCCATCTTCACCAGCAAGCCAACGCCCGCCTGGTCAAGGGTGGCGAAGGGATCCTGTTTGAAGATGCCGTTCTTCAGATAGGCCGGCAGGAAGTTGTTGATGTCGTCGCGTGAGATGCCGAACGTGGTCTGCGTCAGATCGTTGGTGCCGAAGCTGAAGAACTCAGCTTCTTCGGCGATCTGGTCGGCGGTCAAGGCCGCGCGCGGCAACTCGATCATGGTGCCCACCATGTAATCGACCGTGACGCCCTTTTCCTTGAAGACCAGGTCGGCGACGCGGCGGACAATGGTGGCCTGGTTGCGCATCTCTTCGACGGAGCCGATGAGCGGAACCATGATTTCCAGATGCGGATCGCCGCCCTTGTTCTTGACGTTGACCGCAGCCTCAAAGATGGCCCTCACCTGCATTTCGGTGATCTCGGGGAAGGTAATGCCGAGGCGGCATCCACGCAGTCCGAGCATGGGGTTCATCTCGTGCAGCTCCTGGACCCGCGCCAGCAACGGACGCAGTTCCTTGAGCCGCGGCGAGCGGGGCTTGGTGTCTTCCAGGTGCGAGATCTCCACCAGCAGATCTTCGCGCTGGGGCAGGAACTCGTGCAGCGGAGGATCGAGCAGGCGGATGGTCACCGGCAGAGACTCCATGGACTTGAACAGCCCCACAAAGTCGGCGCGCTGCATGGGCAACAGCTTCTTCAGCGCTTCGCGGCGGTCCTTCTCGTTGTCGGCCAGAATCATGGTGCGCATGTGCTCGATGCGGTCTTCTGCAAAGAACATGTGCTCAGTGCGGCAGAGGCCGATGCCCTCGGCGCCGAACAGGCGAGCCTGCTTTGCGTCGCGGGGAATATCGGCGTTGGCGCGGATGCGCAGCCGACGGACCGGATCAACCCAGCTCATGAACTTGACCAGATCCGGATCGTCCGGCTGAGCGGGAATGGTCTTGAGCTGGCCCTCGATCACGCGGCCGGTGGTGCCGTCCAGCGAGATCCAGTCGCCCTGGCGAAATACCTTGCCCTTGACGCGGAGTTCCTTCTTGGCTTCGTCCACCTTGAGGTCGCCGGCGCCGGCCACGCAGCACTTGCCCATGCCGCGGGTGACGACAGCGGCGTGCGAGGTCATGCCGCCGCGTGAGGTGAGAATGCCGTCGGCAACTTCCATGCCGGCGATATCTTCAGGTGTGGTTTCGCCGCGGACCAGAACGATGGACCGGTAGGCGCCGTTGGCGTGGAATTTGACTGCGTCCTCGGCGGTGAACACGATCTGTCCCACAGCCGCGCCGGGCGAAGCCGGCAATCCAGTCGCCAGCACTTCGATCTTCTCGCCCTTTTCCACCAGGCGGGGAACCAGGAAGTCGTACAGCTGGTTGGGCTCAACGCGGAAGATGGCTTCATCCTGCGTGATGAGTCCTTCGCGGACCATGTCGATGGCGATGCGGACAGCGGCCAGGCCGGTGCGCTTGCCGTTGCGCGTCTGCAGCATGTAGAGCTTGCCATCCTGGATGGTGAACTCAAAGTCCTGCATGTCGCGATAATGCTTTTCCATCTTCCATGTGATTTCGCGCAGATGCTCGTAGACCTTGGGCATGGCGCGCTCAAGCTCGCTGATCGACAGCGGCGTGCGAACGCCAGAGACTACATCCTCGCCCTGCGCGTTCATCAGGTATTCGCCAAAGAAGACGTGCTCGCCGGTGGCGGGATTGCGCGTGAAGCCTACGCCGGTGCCTGAGTTCTCGCCCAGGTTGCCGAACACCATGGCCTGCACGTTGACCGCTGTGCCCAGCCAGTCGTCGATGTGGTTGATGCGGCGATAGGTCTTGGCGCGCTCGTTCTGCCAGCTCCTGAAAACCGCGTCGCGGGCCTGGACCAGTTGATCCAGCGGGCCCTGCGGAAAGTCCTTGCCGGTCTCCTTGCGGACCAGCTTCTTGTACTCGGCGATGATCTCCATCAAGGCTTCGGGCTTGAGTTCGTAGTCGAACTTGACCTTCTCCCGCACTTTAACGGCGTCGAAGATGTGCTCGAACTTCTTCTTGGGAATGTCCAGCACCACGTCACCGAACATCTGGATCAGGCGGCGATAGGAGTCATAGGCAAAACGGGGATTGTTGCTGAGCTTGGCCAGCGCTTCGACGGCCTTATCGTTGAGGCCCAGGTTGAGAATGGTGTCCATCATGCCGGGCATGGAGAACTTGGCGCCGGAGCGCACTGAAACCAGCAGGGGATTTTCGCCCGTGCCCAGCTTCTGTCCCTGCAGCTTCTCCAGCCGGGCCAGCTCGGTGTGCATTTCAACGTCAATCGCAGGGCTGAGTTTGCCGCGCATGTACTCGCGACAAGCCTCGGTCTGAATCGTGAATCCCGGAGGCACCGGCAAGCCGGCGTTGGTCATCTCCGCCAGTCCGGCACCCTTGCCGCCCAGCGTATCCTTCATCTTGCCATTCCCTTCAGCCGTGCCGCCGCCGAAGAAATAGACATATTTAGTTGGGGTTGACGTCGTGTCCGCTTTTCCAGCAGACTGCTGTTCCAAAACGCCCTGCGTCATGGGATAAAGCCTCCGTATGTAGGATTCCGCTGCGGCTGTTTCTATGAGAGGTTGACAGAATCAACGCTCAGCACTCCAACGTGAAGGTCAACAGGCTGAGTGCATGTGAGTCATCCAAACATTCGACTGCGCTTTACGGCATTCATGAGTAGCAAGTACAAATAGCGCCCCAA
>Ga0302320_10001303_pt1 | contig 59804 bp, 50 predicted proteins | sample Bog_T0_3_FD_202130 | JGI IMG/M metagenome (GOLD analysis project Ga0302320, IMG submission 202130) | Peat permafrost microbial communities from Stordalen Mire near Abisko, Sweden - Bog_T0_3 | ecosystem: Environmental > Terrestrial > Soil > Wetlands > Peat | place: Sweden: Abisko, Stordalen Mire... | reverse complement strand
TCAACCCGGCGGCCCCCGACGCGAAGGCGCTGCGGGCGGCGGCACTCGCCGCTGTGGAGAAGCCCTACGCGCGCGACATGGCCCGCCTCGCGGCCCAGATAGGGCACACCCCTGACGTGCTGGCCCGAATCGAGGAGAGCACGCCCAAGGTGGCCGCGTTCCTTTCGTCGCATCCCGCGGTCCGCTCGGTCCACTGGGCCCTGGAGCCGTCCTCGCGCGAATCGTATCTCCGGATCGCGCGGTCGCCCGGGGCGACTGGCGGCATCATCTCTTTCAGCGTGCGAGGGCCCCTTGAGGCCTTCTATGACCGCCTCCGCCTGCCGAAGGGCCCGAGCTTCGGCATGCGCACAACGCTCATCTGCCCCTTCATGTTCCTAGCCCACTACGACCTGGTGACGACCGACGAGGGACGGGCGCAGCTGCGGGCGAACGGCCTGGACCCCAACCTGCTGCGCCTTTGCGTTGGAACCGAGCCGTCCGACGAGATCATCGGCGTGCTTGCCGAGGCCCTCGACGGCCTTTGAGCCGGTCAGGGATGATGGACCCCGCCGCGGCGGGTGAGCCTTGCGAACCGCAGGCCGAGCATGATGGCGGCCACGGCCAGGCCGGCCGCCAGGCCGATCCAGATTCCGGCGGCCCCCATGGGGCCGCGCACCCCGAGCAGGTAGCCGAGGGGCAGCGCGATCACCCAGTAGGCGATGAAGGTGATGAGGGCGGGCACCTTGACGTCCATCAGTCCGCGCAGCGCGGCGGAGTTGATCACCTGTGAGCCGTCAAAGATCTGGAAGACGGCCGCGACGACGAGCAGCAGCGTCGCCGTGGATACGACCTTCGGGTCCTGGATGAAGAAACCGGCGATCGCATGGCCAAACGTGAGAAAAACCACGGTCACGGTCGCGGAGATCACCAGGCCTATGCCTGCGCCGCCCAGCCAGATGGGAAGCAACCTTGAGTTCTCCCCGGCGCCTGCGGTCGCGCTGATCCGCATCCCGACGGCCATCGAAAGGCCGAGCGCGATCATGAAGGTGAGCGCGGCGCAGGAGATCGCGATCTGGTGGGCCGCCAATGGAGCAGCGCCCAGCCAGCCCATCATCACGGTCGCGGCGGCAAACGCACCTCCCTCGAATAGGAGGCTGCCCGAGGTCGGCAGGCCTACTCCCATCATGCGGCGCACGCGCGGCCACGAGATCGGGGCGAGCCATCGCTGCGGCCAGGCCTGCCTCATGGAGGGATCCAGCCTCAGCCACAGGAAGATGACGGCCGAGCCCAGCGTGCGGGAGATGAGGGTCGAGATGCCGGCGCCGGTCAGCCCCAGGGCCGGAGCCCCAAGGTGCCCGAAGATGAAGACCCAGTTCAGGAAGACGTTCAGGAGCACGCCGCAGAGCATCACGAACATCGACACCCACGGGCGCCCCATCGACTCCGCGAATTGCCTCAGCGCAAGGTAGGCGAGCACCGGGAAAAGCGAGAATCCAATGAGCTGGAAGAACGGGTTCACCGCCGCCAGCACCTCCGGCGGCTGGCCGAACCAGGAGAGGTGCATCCCAATGAAGACGATCAGCGCAAACTCGATCACGCCGGAGACCAGGGCGATGAACAAACCGTGCCTGAGGAATTCCCCCGCCTCGTCGTGCCTGCCCTCGCCCCTGGATCTCGAGGCAAAGATGGCGATCGGGGTAAGCAGCCCCACACCGATGATGAAGAACACGTTGAAGACGCCCACGCCGAAGGAGGAGGCCGCGAGCGGGACGGTGCCGGTGCGGCCGATCATCACGCTGTCGGTCAGCCCCATGAGCATCTGGCTCACCTGGCCGATGATGATCGGGATAGCGAGCATCAGCGTGGGCCTGAGTTCGCGGAGGACGTGTTTCACCGGGAAGTGTTATTGCGGGGAGGACGCCAAAGTCCATGATGACTTCGTTGAAAAGTCGCCGCATCGCTTCCCTGGCACTGGGTGTCGCTCTGGCCGCGGCGGCAATCTGGATCTATGCGGCCCGCCGCCAGGAGGCCCGCAGGGACCACGCTGAACCGGTCCCCATCCAGGAGGGCAAGACGATCGATTTCTCGGGGGGGTCGCCGGTGGTGAAGGACGACGCCGCAAACAAGGCCAGGATGGAGGCCGCGCTCAAGGAGATCGACGAGGCATCGAGGACGGTCACCTTCTCCGGCGAGCCTACGCCCACGAAGAAGTGATCACTGCCTCTGGCGCACCCGGATCGAGTACCGCCTCGCGGCGGTCGACGGGGCGGTGAAACGGACGACCTCGGTCGCATTGCCCGCGATGCTGATCGTCCTCCACGGACGCTCGCCCGCGGGCGTCCCGTTCTCATCCAGGAAATCGCAGCTGATCTCGACGTTCACCGCCGCCGGCCCCAGGTTCTTCACGTTCGCGACCACGTCCAGCTTGCCGTCTGCCAACGTCCGCTCCTGCAGGCCCGTGCAGCTCACCGCGGCCTCCGCCACGGAGTCCAGCGCCACAAAGCGCTCGGTGTTGCCGACCGTGAACTTGGTCGTCTCCTGGGGCGGCTTGCAGGGCCCGATATAGGCGCACCCCGAAACGGCGGCAGCCATGCAGAGCGCCGCGAGAGGTCTGAGGGTGTTGATGAGAGGCATCGGTGTCTAAGGTAGGGGCTGTGACCTCCCCGCCGCGAGGAAGTTCAGTTATTCGTCCTGGCCGGGGCGTCAATCGTTTGTGGCGGGTCCCCGGCGGGCAGCCGCGCTTGCACAAGGCCCTGCGCCCTGCGAATGTGGGCCACCCCACAAAGCCCCATGACACGCTTCGTCCTGGCTCTTGATCAGGGAACGACCTCCTCGAGGGCCATCCTCTTTGACCGGCGCGGCCGCGTGGCCGCCTCCGCGCAGGAGGAGTTCGCCCAGCACTTTCCCCGCCCGGGCTGGGTGGAGCATGACCCCGAGGAGATCTGGCGCACGACCGAGCGTGTGGCCCTTTCCGCGCTGCGCCGGGCCGGCGCCGGTCGCGGCGACGTCGCCGCCGTCGGCATCGCCAACCAGCGCGAGACCACCGTGCTCTGGGACAGGTCCACCGGCCGCGCCCTCCACAGGGCGATCGTCTGGCAGGACAGGCGAACCGAGCCCGCGTGCACGGCGCTCGAGCGCAAGGGACTAGGCCCCCTTTTCAGGAAAAGGACCGGCCTGCTCCTGGATCCCTACTTCTCGGGGACCAAGCTGGCGTGGCTCCTCGACAACATTCCCGGGGCGCGCAGGCGCGCGGGACGCGGGCAGCTCGCGTTCGGAACCATCGACACGTGGCTTCTCTGGAAGCTCACCAGCGGCCGGGTCCACGCAACGGATCCCTCGAACGCGTCGCGCACGCTTCTCGCGGGCCTGAGGGACGGCGATTGGGACCCGCAGCTTGCGCGGGCCCTCGGGATCCCGCACGAGGTGCTTCCCCGGGTGCTGCCGAGCAGCGGGCATTTCGGCGAGATAGACTCGATCTCCGTCTTGAGGGGTGTGCCCGTGTCCGGGATGGCGGGCGACCAGCAGGCGGCGCTTTTCGGGCAGGGATGCTTCAAGCCGGGAATGGCGAAGAACACCTACGGCACCGGATGCTTCATGCTCATGAACACGGGCACGAAGCCCGTCGTGTCGCGCAACCGGCTCCTGACGACCATCGCATGGCGCATCGGCACGAGGACCGAGTACGCACTCGAGGGCAGCGTGTTCATCGGGGGCGCGGTCATCCAGTGGCTCAGGGACGGCCTCGGGCTCATCTCCCGCTCATCGGACGTCGAAGCCCTCTCGGCGCAGGTGCCGGACAACGGCGGGATCGCCATCGTACCCGCGTTCGCGGGACTCGGGGCACCGCACTGGGACCCCGCGGCGCGGGGGGCCATCGTTGGGCTGACCCGCGGGACGACGGCCGCCCACCTGGCGCGCGCCGCACTTGAGAGCATCGCGTTCCAGACGGCCGACCTCATTGGGGCAATGGAGGCCGACTCGGGCAGGAGGATACGCGAGCTGCGCGTCGACGGCGGCGCCAGCGTCAACAACGCCCTCATGCAATTCCAGAGCGAGCTGATTCGCGCGCGCGTGCTGCGGCCGAGGATCACCGAGACGACCGCCCTGGGGGCGGCCTCCCTCGCGGGCCTGGCGGTCGGTTTCTGGAAGGACCTTGATGCGGTCGAAAACCTGGCCGGCAGGGACCGGACCTTCGCGCCGAGGGACAGCCGCGCCTCGCTGAACGGCAGGCGCGCGAGCTGGTCGCGGGCCGTGGGCGCCGCGCGCCACTGGGCCGCGTCGCCGTCGTAGAGGACCCGCCAGGAATTGCGGATTGTGTCCCGTGTGAAAGGCGTTTTGATGGACCGGAGCCAACGAGTACCATGAAACGCTCCATACAACTCGGCCTGCTCTCGGCAGTTATCGCCCTTTCCGGCACCCTCAAGGCGGCTGACCAGGCTGCTCCGGCCCCGGACGAAGCCGCCACGCTCAAGACCGACAACAAGCAGCTCTCGGATGAGCTGGCGACGGCATGGAAGGAATCGGAAAAGCTCAAGGCAGAGCTCGCCTCGGCCCAGGCCTCCTCGGCCAAGAGCACCGACCAGGCCGCCGAGTTGCAGAGGCAGCTCGACGCAATCAAGCCGTCGGCCGGAACCTCCTCGGATGCCGCCTCGCAGCTTGCGGACGTGCAGGACAAGCTCGCGACATCGCTTCGCAGCTACACGGTCGTGCAGGACGAGAACACGAGCCTGAAGGCGTCTCTGGACAAACTCACCGCCGACAACGCGTCGCTCAGCCAGCAGCTCGAGATCGCGCGCTCCCAGATCGCCTCGCTCCAGGTCCAGGCCGCGGCCACCTCGCAGATCGAGCCCCTTCGCCAGGAGTTGCGCAATTCCCAGGATGAGGTGAGCCGGCTCGCGACGGAAAACCACGACCTGCGCACGCGCCTTAGCCTGCAGGCCCCCGGTCCCGGCTCCACCAAGCCCGTGCCGACACGGCCGAGCCAGGTGTCCGCTGCGCCCGCGGCAGCGCCCGAGACGGCGGCGCCGGCACCGGAGGCCAAGACCTATGTGGTCGCCGAGGGGGACACCCTGACGAGGATTTCCAGGAAGTTCTACGGCACGTCCAACCGATGGGAGGACATCCTCAAGGCCAACAGGGACATCCTGAAGGACGAGAAGAGCCTCGTCGTGGGGAGCACCCTGAAGATTCCGTGAGCAGGCGGCCCGGCGGATCCGGCGCCCCAAATAGATTGTTGCCGGCCTGTGCGGCGGCACTTAGCAATCACCGCTCCGGCGCATGACCTCCATCCCCACCCAGCTCAACGGCGTAACGGCCCTCACAAAGGCCAACGTCTACTTTGACGGCAATGTCATCAGCCACACCGTGCTGATGGCCGACGGGGCCAAGAAGACCCTGGGGCTCATCCGCCCGGGATCCTACCATTTTAACACGGGGGCCACCGAGCTGATGGAGATCGTCGACGGGGACTGTAGCGTCACGCTCGACGGCGCCAAGGAGTCGCGGCTCTACGCCGCGGGCACCCAGTTTAGGGTGCCCGGAAATTCCGGCTTCCAGATCGAGGTCGGCAAGGGGCTTTGCCAATACATCTGCTCCTTCATCGTCTGAGCCTGGTCGCCCTCGCGATCCTTGCGGTGCCGCTGGCCTCGGCATCCCAGGAGAAAAGTCTGCCCGACGGCCTGTATGCGAAGATAACAACGCCGAAGGGCGTCATCACGTGCCGTCTTGAGTTCCAGAAGGCTCCGATGACCGTGGCAAACTTTGTCGGGCTGGCCGAAGGAACCCTAGGCCCCTCGCCGCGCAAGCCCTTCTTCGACGGGTTGAAGTTCCACCGGGTCGTGCCCCATTTCGTGATCCAGGGGGGCGACCCCCTGGGCACCGGAGAGGGCGGCCCCTCCTACTCCTTCCCGGACGAGTTCGTCCCCGGACTCAGCCATGACTCCGCAGGCGTGCTCTCGATGGCGAACGACGGGCCCGACACCAATGGGTCGCAGTTCTTCATCACCCTCGCACCCGTGGACCGGCTCGATTTCCTCCATTCGGTTTTCGGGCGGACTGTTGGAGGGATGAAAGTGCTGGCGAAGGTGGCGCAGGGCGACACCATGCAGGTGCGCATCCTTCGGGTGGGTGCGGCAGCCAAGGCATTCCGCGCCGACGAGACCTCGTTCGCCGCGCTGCGCGCAAAGGCGCGGCGGTACTCCTTCGAGGCCGAACCGGGTCCGAAGTCCCACTTTGACGATCCGGGCAAGCTCCTGCCTGGGGACCCGCCCCGCGCAAAGAACTTCAACTTCAAGCTGGGCAACGTCGACCGTTGCACGGGCATCCGGATCTTTGCCCGCCTCCTGCCCAGGTTTGAGGCGGGCGCAGGGGTGGAGACACCGCAAGGCCGGGCTTCCCAGCTGGCCCGCCAGCTGGGCGTTTCGGAGGACGGCGTGCTTGCCGTCTACTTTGCCGACCGCGACCAGTGGGTCTTGGAGATCAGCCCTCCCCTCCAAAGGGCCTTCATTGGAGGCACCAGTAATTCCAAAGGACTTGCAATAAACGACCTTCTCGAAGCTGCAAAAAAACGATTTCTTGCAGAGTCGCGCATTCGGGCGGCCGATTACGCAGCACGATCGAAGGCGGCTTTACCAAATCTTTTACAAACACAGGGGCAGCAAATCAAGGTGTCGGTCGATGCCATGCTCGACTTATTGATTGACAACCTAGTAACAGATAAGCCACTTACATAAGCGGCCAGAAACCAGGGTGCCTCCACACACTTTCGGTCTCTCTTCTTTGCTAGGATTTTACCCTAGGTTCCCCAAGAAAGCATTGGGGTCTTTTACCTTTTTTTCCCATTCGAATTCCCCTTGGCCCGCTTCCCGCGTGCCTTTCAAACCGATTTGTCATAAGACTCTAATGGCCAATTAGCGCAGCCAATTATAAGTGACCCCAATCCACAGAGCCGCTTGCAGGGGCTTTACCCTGGTCGAGATCATGATCGTCGTCGTGATCATCGGGCTGCTGGCCACCATGGCCATCCCTGCTTTCCAGAGGGTCACGACGGCTTCGCAGGACAAGGCCGTCCTCAACAATGCGCGGCAGCTCTCGTCCGCGGCCGACCAGTACTTCCTGGAGACCGGCGTCTCCACGGTCACCCTTACCGATCTGGTGAGCCCAACCTCGTACATCAAGGCGCTTCAGACGGTCGCCAGCGAGGCCTATCCCCCGTACTACACGCAGGCCATCACCATCACGGTCACAGGAGTCGGCGGCACGCGGACGATCACCTACCACATGTGAGGAGGCCGGCGGCTAGCGCCTCCAGTTGAACCGGGTGGCCCCGAGGCTCGAATCGTCCTCGCCCCTGTTGAACACCCTCACCGCCGCCCACACGAGCAGGGTGATCGTGAGCGCGAGCGCGCCCAGGGACAGCGCCACCGGGAAGAAGAACGTGCCGAGAACGGCTCCCCTCATGAGGTCGACGGCGTAGGCCACGGGGTCGAAGTGGGCTGCGACCTGCATCCAGGCAGGCGCGCCGTTCAGCGGGTAAAGGCCGCCTGAGAGGAAGAACATGGGCAGGAGCACGGCATTGCTCACGATGGGGAACACCGTGGTCGAGTTGAACCGGCAGGCGAAGGCCACCCCGATCGTCGAGAACGTGAGCGCGGCCAACGCCATGGCTCCCATCATTTCGACCACCTGCAGGAAATCCAAGGACACCCCCGCGAGCGGCGCAAACGGAAGGAGCACGAGGCCCTGGGTCAGTGCCTGCAGCGCGCCAGCGACTATCTTGCCAATCGCGATGGCCGGCCTGGGCACCGGAGCGACGAGCACGGCCTTGAAGAAGCCTATCTGGCGGTCGAACACGATCGTTATCGCCGCGAAGGTCGCGGAGAAGAGGAGCGACAGCCCCATTGTGCCGGGGAAGATGAACCGGCGGTAGTCACCCCCGCCCATCCGCGAGCTGGCCCCGATTCCCGCCCCCAGGACAAAGAGGTACAGCAGCGGCTGGACGAGCCCTGCGACGAGCCTGGCACGATCCTGCCAGAAACGCTTCAGGTCCAGGATGACGATGGCGATGATGCCGTGGATCATGGCTTGTTCTCCCCCTCCAGGCCCCTGCCCGTGAGCTTCAGGAACACGTCCTCGAGGCTGGGCTGGTGCACCTCCGCGCGCCGCACCTTCACCGGCATGTAGCGCAGGAGCTCGGGCAGCACCGCAGCGGGATCGGCGTGGAGCAGCGTGATCACCTTGCCGCCGGGCTCGGGCTCGAAGCCCTTCTCGGAAAGCCATGCCCGGGCCTTCGCGTCGTCGTCGGTCGTGAGGCTGACGATGCCGCCCCCCAGGCGTGCCTTGAGCTCGCGCGGCGTCCCGAGGGCCACGATCAGGCCCGAGTCGATCAGCGCTATCCTGTCCGCCACCTCGGCCTCCTCCATGTAGTGGGTCGTGAAGAACACGGTGCGGCCCGAGTCGGCCAGGCCGCGCACCTGCCCCCAGAAGAGGCGGCGCGCATCGACGTCCAGGCCCAGGGTCGCCTCGTCGAGAAAGAGAATGTGCGGGTCCGTGACGAGGGCGCGCGCGAGCTCGAGCTTGCGGCGCTGGCCGCCGGAAAGGGTCTGGGCGCGGCGGTCCGCCGCGTCAGCCAGCCCGAGCTGGCCGAGAAGCTCCGCCGCCCGGCGGCGGGCCCCGGCGATCGACAGGCCGTAAAGCAGGCCCATGAGCAGCAGGTTGTCCCTTCCGCTCAGGCGCTGCTCGATCGCGGGCTCCTGGAAGACGATGCCCATCTCGCGGCGGACCGCGTCGCGCTCGCCGACGACGTCGTGCCCCATGACCCGGGCCGATCCCGAACTCGGCGCACGCAGCGTCGCAAGGATCGAGAAAAGCGTCGTCTTGCCGGCGCCGTTGGGCCCGAGCAGCGCGAACATCTCGCCGCACCCCACCGTCAGGTCGACGCCCCGCAGCGCCTCGACCTTTCCGTAGCTCTTGGTGAGGGCGCGGACGTCGACGGCGGCGGGAAGCTGTTCTGGGGACGGGGAGGTCTCCGCGGTCACCGCGCTTGTGAAAGGCAGCCGCGGGCCGAAAGCAATGCGTCTTTTTTGAAAAGGCGTGTTGCCATCGCGCGCGCGGTGACTTTGGTCCACAGGCAACCCCATGCGGAGTTTCGTCTACCTCGTGCTCCTCGGTGCCAGCCTGCTGACACTGGCCATCGTCGTGCGCTCGGGGATCTTCGCCCGGAAGAACCCGGGCGAGCCGATCAACTCCGCGATGCGCTCCGCAATGGCGGAGACCTCGCCGCAGCTCACCACAGAGGACGCCCTCGAGATTTCCCGGAAGTACCCGACGGCCTACACGACGGCCTCGGGCCTCATGTTCGTCGACCGGGACCCGGGCACCGGCACCGCCAGGCCTCATGTCGGCGACTCGGTCACCGTGAACTACGCGGGCCGCTTCCTTGACGGGACTGCGTTCGACAGCTCGCACAAGTCCGGACGCCCGCTCGTGGGCGAGGTGGGCTCGGGCGCCATGATCAAGGGTGTGGATGAAGCGGTGCGCACGATGAGGAAGGGGGCCAGGAGGACGCTCATCATTCCCTACTGGCTGGCGTACGGGGTGCCAGGACGGCCCCCGCTCGTGCCGCCGCGCGCCACGCTCGTGATCGACGTGGAGCTCGTGGAATTCCACTGAGCGCTACTCGTGGTAGCGCGTGATCGGCGCCTGAAGCCGGTCGAGCAGGGTCGGGCTGAAGATATGGAACCTGGGGTCCCTCTCCGGGGTGACCATATGCGTGGCGGCGATCCCGGCTGCGAGCAGCGTGCTTTGGGCGAGCGTGCGGACCACGCGCCGTCCCTTGCCGCCGGCGGCCAGCAGGCGCCGCGAGGATTCCTTCAGGCGTTTGCCCGTGTTCTTGAGTCTGCGTTTCATGTCCGGAGAGGCGTTCGCACCTCGGACACCCCTAAGCAGGTTTCGTTCCGCTACAGGCCGGTGTGCCCGCCGTTGCGCTTGATCCAGGCCTCGGCCTCCTGCCAACGGGGAAAGACTTCCTCCACGCACGCCCAGAAGCGCGGGGAGTGGTTCATCTCACGCAGGTGCATGAGCTCGTGGTAGATGATGTAGTCCCGGACGCTCTCCGGGGTCAGCACGAGCCTCCAGTTGAGCGAGATGGCCCCGGCCGCGGTGCAGGAGCCCCATCGCGAGCGCTGGTCGCGGACGGAGACCCGGGTCACGTTCATGCGGGTCTGCGCCGCCAGTTCCCATGCGCGGGCCGGGAGCTCCACCTTCGCTATCCGCACGAACCGGGATTCGAGCGCGGGACGCAGGTCCCCCTCGAGGCGCGGCACGCGGAAGACGTCGGAGCCCAGGCTCACCGCAGGCCTATCGCCGGTCGCAGCGGGACGGATCGGGTGGAATTCCCCCCTCCAGAGCATCTGCGTCCCTACGGTCCAGACCTGCGCCGCGCGAGGGCGGCGGCTCTGGCGCTCGCGGGCGCGGCTGAGCCAGTCGCGGTTCAGCTCGACGAAGCGCTGGGCCTCCTTCATGGAGCCGTGGGCGGGGATCGTCGCGATGGCGACGCCGTCGCGGCCCAGCGACAGCCTGTAGCTGCGCGCCTGGGCGCTCCTCTTGAAGATGATCGACTCCCTGGGCCCCTCCGCGGGGGCGGGGGGCGCGTGGTGCACGCCCGCGGTGGGCGTGAACTGTCCGAACCAGTCCTGCTGTTGCTCGTCCGTCAAGGGAGGGTCTTGTAGTAGATGGCGTTCTTGGCAGGGCTTCCGCCGGGGTCGAGCGCAAACCCCGGGATGCCGCCGACGTAGGCGTAGCCCAGCGCCTCGTAAAACTCCCGGGCCCCGCTCCTGCCCTCGCTCGTGTCCAGGTGCAGAAGCCTGACGCCGCGCCCCGAAGCCTCAGACTCGACAGCGCGCATTAGGAGGGAGGCGATCCCCCTTCGCCGCTCGGACGGCAGCACGAGAACCTTCTGCACCTCCGCCCGGTGCCGGCCGTTGGGCTTGGACACGAAGGCCAGCTGGGCGCTGCCGATTATCGGCAGGCCCGGTCCCTCGCGCGCCACGAGCACGAGCCGGCTGGCCTTTCGCGCCTCGGCTTCGACGTCCTTCCAGTACGCCTGCGCCTCGGCCGACCCCAGAGGTTCCACGAAGCCGATCGAGGCGCCGCCGCACACGCAGGCGCAAAGGAGCCCGCAGAGGGCGTCCAGGTCCGGCCCAGGCACGGGGGCCTCGAGGGGCTCGATGTGCATCGCACTGAGCTGAAGCAAGGGCTGTGTCTAGGCAACTCTCTAGCCAGCCACTGCTTGCCTGCGGCTCGCCGTGCCTTTTACCTTCGGCGCATGAAGTGCGCCCTCCTCCTCGCCCTCGCATGGGCGTCTTCCGCCGCGGCCGTGCCGCTGCTACCCGTGGAAACCTTCTTTGGGACCAAGTTCGTCCGGTCCGCCGCGCTGTCCCCCGACGGCACGAAGATCGCGTTCCTCGCGCCATCCGGCGACACCTACGGACTGGCGCTGCTGGACCTCGTGACCCACAAGGTGACCATCCCTGTCCACATCGAGGGGGAAAGCATCCAGTCCTTTGCCTGGAAGGGCAACGACCACATCGTCTTCACCGGTGAGATCGGCGGCATCGAGGTGCCCCAGATCGCCTGCACCGACCTCGCGGGCACGAAGGTGTTCAGCCTCATCGAGCCCCAGAAGACCAAGCTGAAGGGCTCCATCTACTCGGGCCAGCTGCTCTCGATGAATCGGGAGGACCCCACCCATATCATCGTGGAGGGCTTCACGACGGACTCCAACTACGCCAATGCGGACCATACGCTGCAGCAGCAGGATGTCGCGGCCCCGCTTATCCTGAAGATCGACATCCTGACCGGCAGGAGGACCGAGCTGTGCCCCGCGAGCGACGGGGACCTGTCCAACGCCTACGATGACTTTGGCTTCGACCACCAGGGTCAGGTCCGGACCGCGGTGCGCTACCACGGGGACGACGCAGAGCTGCTCTATCGCGAGAACTCGCAGGGCCTCTGGAAGCCCATCCGCAAGTTCAAGGCCCAGTCGATCACGATGAAGGTCCTGGGCTTCACCGGCGACAACAGGGGTGTCTATGTGGACGACTACGAGAACGCCGACGCGGGCTCCCTTCGCATCTACGATCCCGACACCAACACGCTCAGCCCCGCCCTGTTCACCCCCGAGGAGGGCGAGATAGGCGTCAACTACCCGCCGGACCCCGGACTCATCTATTCACCCGACCGCAAGCGCCTGATGGGCGTGCGCTACACGACGGACCGACTGCACGTGAAGTGGTTCGAGCCGAAATACGCCCTGCTCCAGGCGAGGCTCGAAAAGTCATTTCCCGGCCACATGGTGAACATCTCAAGCATGTCGGATGACGAGAACCGCTTCCTTCTTCGCACTGCTTCCGATCGCGACCCTGGCGCCTACTACCTCTACGACCAGGCCAAGGGTTCGCTGGGGCTCGTCACCACCGTGGCCCCGGGCATTGACCCGGCGAAGATGGCGCCGATGACGCCGATTTCGTTCACCGCCCGGGACGGCCTTTTGATCCACGGATACCTCACCCTTCCGGCCGGCGCCGCCGGCGGCCCGCTGCCTTTCGTCCTCCATCCCCACGGCGGTCCGTTCGGACCCAGGGACAACTGGGGCTTCGACCCGGAGGCGCAGTTCCTGGCAAACCGGGGCTACGCCATGCTCCAGGTCAATTTCCGCGGCTCGGGCGGCTATGGCAGCAAGTTTCTCCAGGCGGGATACCGAGAATGGGGCGGGAAGATGCAGGACGACCTCACCGACGGCGTCAAATGGGCGATCGAGAAGGGTTACGCCGACCCGAAGCGCGTCGCAATCTTCGGGGCAAGCTACGGAGGCTACGCCACGCTGGCGGGCCTCGTGTATACGCCCGAGCTGTACAAATGCGGCATCAACTATGTCGGGGTCTCAGACCTCGTGGAGCAGACACGCAGGAAATACGGGGAGGAAAGCCCCGAGGAGCTCAGCTTCTTCAAGCAGTGCATCGGGGAGGACCCGCAGTTCCTCCACGATCATTCTCCGGTCAACTTTGTCGAGCGCCTGCGCGCGCCGCTCCTGAACGCCTACGGCGAGAACGATGCACGGGTCGACATCGCGCAATGGGTGAAGCTCAAGGCCCAGCTGGATAGGTTCCACAAGGACTACGCCTTTGTTGTGGCGCGCGACGAGGGACACGGGTTCACCCACGCGGCCGACGCCAAATCGTGGTATTCCCAGGTCGAGGAGTTCCTCAAGAAGAACCTCTAGAGCGTCCGCCGGGCGCTGGGAAAAACCGCAGGGCTCGCATGGCCGGCGGCGTCGAAGGCCTCAACGCCGAACACGACGTTGTCCTTGGACACGCCGCGCACCGTGGTGCGGGTCGTCGCCTTCGGCATATCCAGCGAATGCTCCCAGAACGCCGACGTGGTCTCCCGCCAGACGATCCGGTAGCCGGCGAGATCCGATTCGGGGCTCGGGTCCCAGCGCAGGGTGGTGTCGTTCTCCAGCCGGGCGGTCTCTATCTGCACGCCGAGCGGCGGCGCCGGGGCGCGCGCCAGGACGGCCAGCGCCGCGGCGTTCACGCGGGCGACGTCGGCCGTGTAGGCAAAGTCCACGTCGTCTGGGGTGTCGCCGTAGCGCACCCCCTTCTCCTCGCGGACGTCCTGGTGCTGCCGGCGGAAGTCCTCGGCCGGTTCCGTGAACCTGACGGCGGGATAGCCGCGCTCAAGGAACGGCAGGTGGTCGCCCCCGCGCAGGTATCGGTCGGCGCGGTAGACGACCCTCACCTTCATGGCCGGCACATAGGCGGCGGCGGCATCCCGGACCGCGCGGGCGAGCTGCCTGGGCGGCGTGTCGTTCTCGCCCCCGGCCCTCAGCTGCGCGAGGAGCGCGTCGTCGGGCGCGGCCACGGGCGGGACACCCTGGGCGAAGAGGCGCACCGTGGAACGGTCCACCTGCCCGTCCTCGGAGCGGCTGCTGCCGATGATGTCGTTGTCCAGCATCGCCTCGATCTTCAGGTTGTTCTGCTTCGCAGCCTGCGCCCAGTGGGTGGACCCGTTCAGGCCCTGCTCCTCGCCGGCCACAGCCATGAAGACCAGGGTGGCCCTGAACGGGTGCCGGGACATCACCCGGGCGAGTTCGAGCACCGCAGCGGTGCCCGAGGCGTCGTCGTCGGCCCCGGGAGCGGCCCCCGCGGAGTCGAGCGGGTTCGTCGCCCGCGAGTCGTAATGGCCGCTGACGACAAGGACCCGGCCCTGGGGGTCGGTGCCCGGGAGGGTCGCCACAATGTTGGTGATCTGCACCGCCTGGGGTATCCGGGGGGGCGCAGGGGACTGGTCGAACGAATCGAGCTCCACCGTCAGGCGCCCTCCCGACTCCTTGGAGACCCGGTCGAATTCGGCGCGGATCCAGGAAGCCGCACCCCCGATGCCGTCGCCGCTCGGCAGGGGGTCGGAGAGCGTGTGCCGAGTCTTGAAGCTGGCCAGGACGTAGATCGTGCGCTGGATGCGTTCGGACGAAATGCCGTCGACAATCCCCTGGATGTCCGGGTCAAGGACAGGCCGTGGGGCAGGCTGGGGGCCCTCCCCGGCTCTGACGGCCGCCCCAAGGACGGCCGCCGCGAGGATGAACGGGGCGCTGGCGCGCATGTCCATTGAGTGAGCGCAGTCATCCGGGCGAGTCAAGGGGCCTGAAACCCCAAAGCCCGCGACCGGATACCGTGGACGCGGGAGTCGCTTGTAACGCGAGGAGGCGGGGGTTAAGCTCGTCCACCGAGTTGGCATCCATCGCCAAATCGGGGTAAAGGCACCGACATGGATCTTGTCACCCATCTCCTTCGAAAATTCAGCTACGTCAGAGGCCTGGAGCGGCGCTTGAGGAAACAGGACCAGTCCCTGCTGGACGTGAACACGGAGCGAAGCCGGCTGGAAACCGACGGCGCACGCCTGCGCGCCGAGAAGGCCGAGTGGGAGCGATTCTGCCCCCTGGGACATTTCTACTCCCCCCTTCCCTCAAGGGCCGAGGTGGAGGCGGCCTTTGCCCGGGGCGGTTGCGCGCCCCCGATCGAGGCCGTCGACCTCTGCGAGGAGGGGCAGTTCGCGCTCCTGAAGAGCCTTGCCGTCTACTATGGGGACATGCCGTTCCCCGAAACGCCTACGGCGGGCTGGCGATTCCACCTCTCGAATCCCTCGTACGGCCCGTACGATGCGTTCCTGCTCTACGCCGTGATGCGGCACCTGCAGCCCAGGCGCCTCGTGGAGGTCGGCTGCGGCTACAGCTCGGCCGCCATCCTCGACATCAACGACAGGGTTCTCGGGGGACGCATGCAGCTGGCGTTCATTGATCCGGACCTGGCCCAGCTCCGTCGCCTCCTCCTTCCCGGTGAAGTGAGCTCCGCCACGCTCATCGAGCAGCCCGTGCAGGAGGTACCGATCGGTGTCGTTGAATCCCTTGAGGCCAACGACATCCTCTTCATGGACACGTCCCACGTGAGCAAGGTCGGCAGCGATGTTAACCATCTATTTTTCAAAGTGTTGCCAGCGCTCAAACCCGGCGTCTGGGTGCACATCCATGACGTCACCGGCAATCTTGAGTACCCGCGCCACTGGTTCGACGAGGGGCGGGCCTGGAATGAGCTCTACCTCCTCCGCGCGTTCCTGATGTACAACCGGGCCTTCAAGGTGATGCTTTCCTCGGCGTTGATGTACAACCACCACCGCGATTTCCTGCGTGAACACATGCCGATGTGCGCCGCGGGGGGTGGAGGACAGATCTGGCTGCGCAGGGAGGCCTGCGGCCTGTCTTAGGGGGGTCTCGTCCGCCTTAGGATGCTGCCGCCTCAGGCCGGGCGGTCATTTGGCGGCGCCCCCTGTCCCCGCGCCTCGCAAGACTCCAAATCTGGCCGCGGAGGCAAAGTCGACGCTCGCGCCTGTGGCATCGCCCCTACGCGTCCTGCAGTCACCCCGGCCCTGGTAGGCCAATGCATCGACCGGATCCAGCTCGATGGCCTTGTCGTAGTCCGCAAGCGCCAAGTCGAACCTTGACTGGAGCATCCTTGCGTCGGCCCTGCCCCTGAACGCCTCTGAGGAGAAGCGATTGAGCCGAATCGACGAGTTGAAGTCGGCGATCGCCCCCTCGAAGTCCCCCTTTTTGATTCTCGCGATCCCGCGCTTGTCGAAAGCGTGGGAGTAGCTGGGGTCCAGAGTCACGGCAGTCGTGAGGTCGGCGATCGCCCCCTCAAGGTCGGATTTCTCGAGTCGAAGCGATCCACGCACGAAAAAGGACGCGGCGTTGTCGCCGTGTTCCGCGATGCGCTTGTCAAGGATCGCGATTTGCTCGTCGCGGCTTTCCTCGGCGCGGGCCGTCATCCGCGCTTGCGCGGAAGGGTCGCGCTGAAGGTCCGGCTGCAATCTCGTGGGCGGCGAGTCGTCAGCGGCGCCTCCCTCGGCGGATCTCGTGTCCGGGGTCTCATCGCCCTGCGCAACACCAGCGAACCGGTACATGGACTCCACCATGGACCGTGCGGCCGAATCATTCGCGATTCGGGGGTTCCTCTTCTCGTTATCGAGCAGGATCCTCATCTCGGCATGGTGCCCGGTGGCCCCCATCAGTCCTGCAAGGACTACAACCTCTCGGGCCCTGAAGAGCCCGGGATTATCGAAGTTTCCGCTCAGCGGAGAGCCCTCAAGGTCTCTTTGGATGGCCTTGACGCAATCCTCGCTGGGTTTCGACACGGCAAGCTCCGACGCCCCCCAGACGATGTTCATAGTCCGGTTGGTGACGTCGTCGACCCTCGGACCTTTCAGGAAATCCTCCACCACCTCAATGGCTCCGTTGGGATCCGCGTTGTCCAAGCGGTTTGCGGCAAGGCACAGCTCGCGCTCCCGCCGGTTAGCCGGATCGCCGAGCTCGTCTTGCTCGCCCTCCAGGATGTGTATCAGCAGGATGCGATACTCGCCCGTGTCGATGCTCATTTGACCCACGATCGTCTCGAAGGGACTAAGGTCTGCGGCGAAGCTGGGCAGCCAGCGCGCCGCGCCCATCCCTCTCCTGAGCTCACTGTAGAAGGAGCTGGCATCACCGGCCCTCAGGGCCGCCCCGATCCGTGCGCCCCACTCGGCCTTGCTTGAAATCACGGGCACGGCAGTCTCATCGCCGTCGGCATAGATTGAAAATCCCTTCCACTCGGGCCACCATTTCTGGCGGCGCTTCCAGAAATCCGGAATCGTTCCCGAGCGGTGCAGTGCGATGAACTCGCGGATCTGGGCGGCACCGTCCGCCTTGGTGATCACGTCGGGATCCACCGCCTCGAGGATTTGTATGACGCGGATGGCCTCGGTCGGCCTGTCCGAGTCCAGGTAGAGGAAGACCGACCGAAGCAGCGCGCCGGCGTTGGCCGGGGCCGCGGAGGCGTAGGGCTCGATCGAGGAATAGACCCTGAGGGCTCCCTCGTAGTCGCCCGTCTCCTCGAGGCTCTTCGCGTAGAGGACAAGGACCGGCGCCCTGGATTGCTCGGGCATCGACTTGTCCCCGAGCATCCCCTCAAGGCGTAGCTTCAGGTCGACGAGCTCCTTTCTCCTTTCCATGCGTTCTGCGAGAATGAGCTGCCCGGACCAGTAGGCGCTCTGGCTGCGGGGCATGTCGTCGCAGGCGTCCAGGAGCGCAGCGAGCACTCCGTCGTCTCCGGCATGGCCCAGTGTTCGCTCCTTGTAGTCCGCAATGGCCACCGCGCGGCTCCATCGCATCGGGAAAGCGGGGCCAACAGGCAGCGTCAGCACGGCCTGCACGCTCAGCTGCACGCAGCGCTCCAGGTCGCCGCCCGAACTTGCGTTCCTGATGGCCAGGTCAAAATCCTCGTCGCTCCTCCCGCCAAAGCCGCCCCGGTCCTTCAGGAGTTCGGCTAGCGGCTTCCTCGCGAACGCCTCGGCCAGGCGGGTCTGCATCCTTGAAAACGCCTGCCCGCCTTCGCGGTCTGCTCGCGCATCCGACAAAGCCGACACCAGGCCTGGGCCCAAATTGGGAAGAACCTCCCTGACGAGGCCGAAGAGCTCCGTCTGCAGGGCCTCGTCGCCAGGATCAGTCCAGTCCCGGGAGTCGCGCGCGATGCGGGAGAAGAAATTGTCGAGGGCCGCCGGCTGAGCCTGCACCAGCTCCTTCAAGCGGCGCTGCAACTCCGGGACTCTTTTTTCACGCAGCAGCACGTGCGCCATCATCGCATAGAGGTCCGGCTGGACGTCCGAGGAGGCCCGCAGGACGCGATCGAGTGCCGCCAGCGCCTTGTCCGGCTCCGTTTTGCGCAGGATTTCGGCTGCAACAAGGGCGCACCTTGCGCGCAGGCCGCCCGGAGCGGATGCATCGCCGGCTACCTCCAGACTCTCCTCGGTGGCCGCCGCGTCCTGGCCGGCGCCGTGCAGCACGACGGCATGGACCCAACGACCCCAGTCGAGGAGCTGGGGGCTCACCTCGGTGCGGTAGGCGGACAGGAGCACATCCAGGTGCGCGGCGGCGTCCTTGGCCTTTCCTGTCACGAGCTCGAGGCTCGCAAGCAAAACACTGGCTTGAAAGACCGTGGCCTTGTCGCCGGGAAAATACTGCAGCGTCTTTTCCAGTGCGGCCTTCCTTAGTGCCGGATTGCTTCCCTCCGGATAGCGGCTGTTGACCAGGGCCAGCTGCCCGGGTCCGCTCGGCATCCTAGGAAAGTCCTGCAGGGCCACCTCTGAAGAGGAGAAGGTGGAGGGGGTGTTGCTCAGGCTGAACGATACCGGCTTGTCCAGCCACGCCTCAAGGGACTGGACGGCCTCGTAGTACGCCTTGAACTCATCGGGGCTGAGCACGGATTGCAGGTTCTCGAACATCATCTCGGAGCTGCTTGCATTCGGAGAGACCTCCCATCTGGCACGGATGGGGCCGGCCGGCGTATCCACGTCAAATGGGGCAGGAATCTCGCCCGCCGCCATGCCGGCGGGCAGTTTGACGGTTGCCGAGACAATGATGCGGCCTCGGTAGATAAAAAACGGAGTCTTGCGGCTCGATGTAAATCCCAGGTAGTCGAAAAAGTCCTTTGTGCGAGGGAAGGTCAGCTCCTGGCGGCCAGACCCATGCTCAAGCCCCCTCGGGATCGTCATGTAGGCCCTGAGAATGAACCGGGCGGCTGGGTTCTCCCTGGGTTTGTTTTCCACGTCGATGACCTCGGCGCCCGGATAGAAGTTGCGGGCTGCCTGGCCGGCCGCCCGCAAACTTTCGTCACGGTCAAGCCGGTGGAACGCCTCGTCTTCTGAAGCACCGTAGAAGCCGTCGGCCGTGATCTCGAGCCAGCCCGCAAGTTCGCCCGTCGGCTTGAGCTCGAGGTCAAAATGAAAACCGAGCTGGCCGGCACCCTGGGCCGGAGTGTGCCCCCACTCGCTCGAGTTGTCGGTCACCACGAGGACGTCCCGATCCGAGTCGGCCGGGGACAGGAGACCCGGCCGCCCGCGCGCAATCGTGGGGTCGCAGAAGCGGTAGCCTCCGCGCCCATCGGGAAGGGCGACGATGGCATGGCTGAACACATGGAAGTCGGGTGCCCGACGGTCGATAAGACCCAGGTCCGTCGCATTGACGAAGGTCATGTAGGCCGGGATGCCCTTGTGCCTCAGGAAGGCGACCAGCAGGTTGGCCTTGTCCTTGCAATCCCCGTATTGATTGTCCCACACCGCATTACACTCGTGCGGCCTGTAGTCCGATTCGCCAAGCTCGAGCCCGGCGTAGCGGACCTCGTTGGCCACTTTGTCGAATAGGACACCGAGTATCGCATCCTGGGCCGACAGGCCCTTGGTCCACTCGTCCACCTTCAAGGCGAGAGCAGGCGTGAGAAGGTCACGGTCCTTCAGGAGGCTGACAAACCAACGGCCGACGTCGGCCCAGGCCTGTATGGAGCTGAAATGGATCGACGGACCCACCTGCGCCGCCGGCGCAGGACGGTTCTCGTCTGCCAGCGGTGGAATGTCCCTCTGGTCAAAGGAATAGCGTACATTTCCCCCAGGGAGTTCCTCTCGAGAAACCACCGGCACCTCGGTGCCAATCGTCTGGATGCGCATCCGCTTCGCGATGGTCCCGGACACGTCGGCGACAAAGTGAATGCGCCCCTTCGGCCAACTGCTCGACCATTCGAGGGACTCCGCATACTCCCCGGGCATTCGCGCCTTCAGGTCCTCCGTAATGACCACGATGTGTGTGATGCACCCCGGCTTCACGTTCGGGAATATCACCCTCACCTCGATCAGGTCGTCATACAGGGCAAACTGCGCCTGGCGCTGCGGCGAATTGACCAGAATCGCATCGCTTTTGACGGACTGGACTGTGCCGTCGGGCTGAATCGTGTCGGCCCGCAGCACGTAGAACTGCTGCTCCTTGCGCCGGTATACGAAAGTTTCCTCGGCGTTCCAATGGCTTCCGGCTTCTGTCAGCGTCTTGCGCACGATGTTGTGCACCCTCATCGCCCTCCCATCGTCGGCGACGGCAACGATGCGCTCGTCGAGCAGCGTGATTCCAGCGGCATGCTCCTCAAGATCCTTTGGCTCCGACTTTAACGCCTTCTCCAAGGGGGTCATGAGCGGCGCAATCACCTCCGTATAAAGCCGGGGCTCATTGCGGAGGACCTCGCCCGCGCAATAGGCCCCGGGCGCGCAAACAAGGACCACCGCCAATCCCACCGTGTGCTTCAACAGACCCACACAGTGCGGTGACGTCGGTTGCATCGACTCTTTTTTATGGGAAGACGCCCTGGCCATAACAAGCAAAGACCGCCATTGGGGGCGCCGCCCGCCGCTCATTGGCGGCCGCGGAAAGGTCCCGTAGCGTGCCCGTGCTCGCAGCGTCCAGGCCTTGCATTGGCTCGTTCTGGAATTAATCATGACAGAAGCTGGCAAGATGCTCCGGTTCACACCCGCCCCACGGACAGGCCCCCAAGAGTCGACACGCACATGCGGGCGCGTTTGGCGGCCCATGCTGGCCTCGATCTGCCTGGCGCTTTGCGGATGCGGTCCGAGCGACCCGTTGGACATGACGGTGGAGGGCACGAGCCAGTTGGACCTGAGCATGTGGAAGGCAAGCGCCTCACAGCGGCTCTCACCCGAGCAGCTCGCCGACTTCAATGAGGCCTACCAGGAGATCAAGTTTGAGATTATGGCCGAGGGAACCGCCAGCGGCGGACCCGCAGAAGAGGCGGCGGCACTGGAGAAGGTCAATGGTAAGACCGTGCGCTCGGTGCTTCAACTTGGGCTCGGCCGCGAGCTGCGGCGCTTAGAATACGAGCAGAACCAGCGGCTTCAATCCATCAAGTTCAACGCCGGCATCGCCACTAGGCCTGACGACACCCGCTCGCAGCGCTATTTGGAGGAGATTCACGAGCACCAACTGCAGCGGTTGAGGGACGAAGCGCTTGAGATCGAGCGCGTGAAGGCCCGTCTTGCCGCCGCAGGGCCCGTTTCCGATGCGCCCGCACCGACCATGGATGTCCAGCCGACGCTTTCTCCCACCAAGGAATCCAATTCCGATGACTTCTAGGTTCACTGCGGCAACGGGGTAATTCGGGACCATTGAAAGGCGCCTTTCCCCGACCCAAAACACGCCATTGCGAATCGCATTCGGTTTGCAAGGCCCCTAGCCGGGAATGGGTTCGGCTTAATCGACCTTTCGGCACGTGTCTGGGGGTGCAGGATGCCCATAACCCCCTGAAATCGCCCCGGCACCTGCGCCCACCCCTTGGCTTTGGCCATGCCGCAAATCCATGCCTTCTTGTGCCCATGGAAAGACTTGATTCAAATTAGGACTCCACTCCTCCTCAATCCCACCCTTGACACCCCCCCTTTCGTAGGGCACCTCAGTCAACTCTTAAACGCCACGAACTCATGCAACCCACCTTCCGCCCGCACCGCAAGAAACGAGCACGCAAGATAGGCTACCGCGCGCGCAAGTCCACCAGGGGTGGGCGCCAAGTACTCGCAGCCCGACGCAAGAAGGGCCGCAAGCGCCTGACCGTCGTTTGATCCGCAGCCACGCGGTCCCCATGCGCTTCCGCCCTGGGCAGCACCTACGCCGCCAGAGCGACATACGGGCCGTGCGCGAGCAGGGAAGCCGGGTCGATTGCAGGGCATTCACCGTGTGGTGGATGCCGAGGGCCGAGGGACCCGCAATGCGCCGTGCCTGCTTTGTCGCCTCAACCCAGGCTGTCGGGGCCGCCACCGAGCGCAACCGTGCGAAGCGGCGCATGAGGGAGATTTTCCGCAGCAGGCAGGAGCTGCTTCCGCAGTCATGCGACCTGATGCTGATCGCGCGGCGCTCCGTCAACCAGTGGCCCTACGCCCAGCTGGACCGCACCTTCACCGAGGCCTGCAGCCGCATTTGCAAACCATGAGCCCGGCCGTTTCATCGAGGGACGTCGTGAGCCTGCCCGCCGCGGCCGCCGTGAGCCTCATCCGGGCCTACCAGCGCACCGCCTCGCCCCTGCTGCCCATCTTCCTCGGGCCGGCCTGCGGCTGCCGGTTTTACCCGTCGTGCTCCCATTATGCCGCGGAGGCCGTCGCCACGCATGGCGTCGTCAAGGGCGGCTTGCTCGCCGCCCGCAGGCTGATGAAATGCACCCCCCTTCATCCGGGCGGCAACGACCCCGTACCCGCCTCGGCGGGCAGACAATCCTGACACCGTGGACAAAAAAAATACATTTCTAGGCGCCCTCCTTTTCATCGCTGCTTTCTTCGTCCTGATCTACGGGCAGAAGCACTCCCAGCAGACCCCACAGCCGGCCGAGGTCCGACGCGAGGTGAGCCGGCAGGTAGCCGCACAGGCCCCGACGAGCCCCGGGCAGGAGCAGCAGCTGGTGTCGACGCACCCGCTCGCAGACGAGCCCACATACGCGACAGCCCAGGCGGACAGGACCGGGGCCACCGTGACCAAGCTCGAGAACGGCTTCGTCTCGGTGAGCTTCACCGACGCAGGAGGCTCGATCCTCGATGTAGCCTTCAAGAAGTACCCCGCCGTCCAGGGCGAGTCGGACCCCTTCATCTTCAATGAGCTGCACGTCTATCCCCTGATGGCGTTCGTCGGGGTGCCCGGCATGGACGGGACGACCCGCTACCAGCTCGTCTCCAGCTCGGACCACGAGATCATCTACCGCACGGTCGTCGACAATCGCCTGGAGGTCACGCGCCGCTACGTCCTCTCGCCCGACAAGGCCGCGGACTCGGACCCCTACCTCGTGCGTTGCGAGACCACGCTGCGCAACCTGACCCAGAAGGCGTCAGCCCCCATGCGCCTGCAGGTCTCCATCGGCACGGCGGCACCCAGCAATGCGCTCGACAATGGCCTGCAGCTGACGACCGAGTTCTGGAACGGCAAGGATTCGACCCTGGTGCGCCGCTCCGAGCTCGAGTCGAGCGGCGGCTTCCTCGGCTTCGGCGCCCATAGCGCAAGGCCCGTCATCCAGGGCACCGGCCCGATCGTCTGGGCGACGGTCAAGAACCAGTTCTTCGCGGCCATCCTGACGCCCGACGAGCCCGCCTCCGGCCTCGAGACCCGCCGAGTGAAGCTGCTCGACAGGCTTCCGGACGCCGACCGCCGGGCCTACGGAATCACGGCGGACGTCGACTTTGACGTCCCGACCCTGGCACCCCAGGGCGAGACCAAACTCGCGGGAAGCCTCTACGTGGGCCCCAAGGAATACCCCAGGCTCTCGAACGTCGACGTCTTCAAGAGGGACCAGGACCGCGTGATGGACCTGGGCAGCTTCATCTTCCGCTTCTGCGCGGCGATTCTGCTGAAGACCATGACCTGGATCCACACGTGGGCCACCAATTGGGGCATCGCGATCATCCTGACCACGCTGGCGCTCAAGGTCTTCTTCCTGCCGCTCACGCTCAGCCAGGCGCGCTCGTCGAGGCGCATGCAGAAGATCATGCCGGAGATGAAGGTCGTCCGTGAGAAGTACAAGGACAACCCCCAGAAGCAGCAGACGGCGATGATGGAGCTCTACAAGAAGCACAAGGTGAACCCGCTCGGCGGCTGCATCCCCATGCTGCTGACGATCCCCTTTTTCTTCGCGTTCTACCGGATGCTGCAGAGCGCCGCCGAGCTGCGCTTCGCCCCCTTTCTCTGGGCCCGCGATCTCTCCGCGCCGGACACGGTCTTCACGCTCAACCTGCCGTACGTCGGTTCCCTGGGCCTGAACATCCTGCCCATCCTGCTCTGCCTGGTCGCTTTCTTCCAGATGCGGGTCACGCCGCAGCCGGCCGTCGACAACGCCCAGATGAAGATGATGAAGTTCATGCCGCTGATGATGCTGTTCTTCTACTACAACTTCTCCTGCGCGCTGTCCCTCTACTCTACCGTCAACGGCCTCTTCATCATCCTCCAGCAGCTCGTCGTGAACCGGGTGCCGGACATCGAGGGGGATGTGGTGGCCGCCTCGGGCAAGCCGACGAAGAACGTCACGCCGCGCAAACGCTGAGGCGCCCGCGGCGGGCGTCATAAGGGCTGCGCCGCCTTGCTTCGGCGGCTGGCGCTGGTTGAATCCAAGGGAACATGACAGACGACGAGGAGGCCCCGGTCAGTCCCGGCACCCAGCCCAGGCACGCGGCCGGGGACGGGGTGGGTCTTGTCCAGCCGCGCGACTTCGTGCACCTGGAGCCGTTCACCTTCATGAGCGGCCAGACGATCCAGGCGTTCACCCTGCGCTACGAGACCTACGGGGCGCTCAACGCGACCCGCGACAATGCCGTCCTGGTCTGCCACGCGCTCAGCGGCGACCACCACTGCGCCGGGTGGCACACGCCGTCCGACGCCAAACCCGGCTGGTGGGACAACCTCATCGGCCCCGGCAAGGCCGTGGATACGCGGCGGTTCTATGTGGTCTGCGCGAACGTGCTCGGGGGCTGCCAAGGCTCCACCGGCCCGAGCTCGATCGACCCTGCGACGGGCCGGCCCTACGGGACCCGCTTCCCCTTCGTCACGATACGCGACATGGTCCGCTCCCAGAAGCTGCTCCTCGACCACCTGGGGATCTCGGAGCTGCATGCGGTGATGGGCGGGTCGATGGGGGGAATGACCGCGATCATGTTCGCGATCGAGTACCCCCAGTTCACCCGCCGGCAGATTATCATGGCGTCGACCGCAAACGAAAGCGCGCAGGCCATCGCGTTCAACGAGGTGGGCCGCCAGGCGATCATGCAGGATCCCGAGTGGAACAACGGCGACTACGCGCGCGACGGGGGCCCCAGGGTCGGCCTCGCCATCGCGCGAATGATGGCCCACATCACCTACCTCTCGGATGTCGGCATGGACCGCAAGTTCGGCAGGCGCAAGAGGGAGAGTGCCGGCGGCGAGGTTTACAGCTTCGACGCGCAGTTCGAGGTGGAGAGCTATCTGCGCCACCAGGGGCAGAGCTTCATCAACCGCTTCGACGCCAACTCGTACCTGTACATCACCCGCGCAATCGACCAGTTCGACCCCGCCCGCGGCGCGGGCTCGCTTGAGAAGGCGTTCGCGCCCGTCTGCGCAGAGTCGCTGGTCGTGGGCTTCACAAGCGACTGGCTGTTCCCGCCGGAGCAGAACCGCACGATCGCGCTGGCGCTGCTGCGCGCCTTCAAACGGGCGAGCTATGCCGAGCTGTCGACCGACCTCGGCCACGATTCGTTCCTCCTCGAGAGCGAGGCCCTCTACGGCCTCGTTCGCGGGTTCCTGGAGCGCAGCGAGGCCTACGTCTTCGACTTCACGATCTGAACCGACCGCCATGAACAGATTCATCGAGAAGCGCACGGTCGACATGCAGGTGATCGGGGAGTGGGTGGAGCCGCAGTCGCGCGTACTCGACCTGGGATGCGGGCGCGGCGAGCTCATGGACTATCTGGTCCAGGCGAAGCAGGTGTACGCAACCGGCGTCGACCTCAGCTTCGAGAGGATTTCGGCGTGCGTCCGGCGTGGGTTGAGCGCCTACCAGGGCGACATGACCGCGTTCATGCGCGCGTTCCCGGACAGGCACTTCGACCGGGTGATCTGCGCGCGCACGGTGCACGAGCTCGACGATCCGGCGGGAGTTATCCTTGAGGCCCTGCGCGTCGGCTCGACCGTCACCGTGGGGTTCGTCAACCACGCCTTCTATAAGAACCGCCTGGGCGAGCTCCTGCGGGGCCGCAAGGTGCGCAACGCCGTCTACACCACCGCGTGGCACGAAAGCCGCCCGGCGAACCACCTGACGATCGCCGACTTCGAGGACTTCTGCCGCATCAAGTCGATCCGCATCGCGCGCCGGGCCCACCTGCTCGGCGACTGGCGCACGCCCTGCCCGATACTCCCCAACCTCTTCGCGGGCTATGCCCTCTACGACCTTGCGCGGGACTGAGCCTGCGACAGCCGCGCCGCCTGGATCAGGCACACGCAGTCGCTGCCGTCGGTCGTGTGGAACCAATGCGGCTGGAGGCGGCCGAACTCGCGCTCGAACGCCTCCCTGCCCCCACCCACCTCGATCATAAGGATGCCGCCGGGCTTGAGTAGCCGCTCCGCCTGGCGCACGAGCGTCCGGACCAGGTTGAGGCCGTCGGCGCCGCCATCGAGCGCCAGGCGCGGCTCCTTGCGAAATTCCTCGGGCAACGCATCGACATGGGCCGTGGGCTCGTAGGGCGGGTTGCTGAGGATCACGTCGTAGCGCTCCCGCGAGACGGGGGCGAGGAGGTCTCCCTGCAGGAGCCGGACACGCCCCGAGAGCCGGTGGCGGCGCACGTTGGACGCGGCGACCTCGAGGGCTCCGGGCGAGAGGTCTATGGCATCGACAGCGGCCCCCCTGAAATGCCTCGCCAGTAGGACCGCAAGGCAGCCCGATCCCGTGCAGACGTCGACCACGCGAGACACCTTGCGCGGGTCGGGGAGCCAGGGGTCGACCTGCTCCGGGAGGATCTCCACAAAGTAGCTGCGGGGGATCAGCACCCGTTCGTCCACGTTGAACCGCAGCCCACCCAGCCAGGCCTCCCTTGTGATGTAGGCCGCGGGCACTCGCTCGACGAACCTCCTGCGAAGGACCTCGCCCACGGCCGCGGACTCGGCAGCGGTCAGCGGGCGCTTGAGCACCTCAGGGCCGCTGTCGAGCGGCAGGCGCAGCGTGCGCAGGATGAGGTAGAGCGCCTCGTCGCGGGCGCCAGTCGACACCTGCCCGAAGGATGCGCCGTTCTCGGCGCTGAGCCTTTCCGCCCTCCTGAGCCATCCCGCGAAGGTCACGAGGCAAAGATGACGCGGAACGCCGACGGGTTGATCCAGTTGCAGAGGACCGCGTAGGGGATGCAGGCCTCCCCGACGAGGTACCCGATGATCTGGCGCGTGGCGCTCAGGTTGATGAGGACCAGCATGACCAGACCGCTCCAGCGCGCGATGCCGTGGTAGGTAGCCTCCGACATCCCCACCACCCGGCGCAGGAGGGTCGCACCGTCGAGGGGTGGCAGCGGGATCAGGTTGAACACGGCGAGGCCCACGTTCATGACCACAAGCCCGTAGACGAGTTCGCCGAGACGGGGGTGGGCCGCCACGATGAAGGCTCCGGCCACGATCGCCACGAGGGCCACGAGGAGGTTGGCCGCCGGTCCGGCTAGCGAGACGAGGACGTCGTCGCGCTGCCTGTTCGCGTAGTTGGAGGGGTTCGTTACCACCGGTTTTCCCCAGCCGATGAAATTGAAGCCCCCCCGGAAGACGAAGATGTTCACGAGCGGGATCAGCACGGTGCCGACCAAGTCCAGGTGGGACCGCGGGTCCAGGGTCACCCTCCCCTCCGAGCGGGGCGTGTCGTCGCCCAGGAGGTCGGCCATGACGGCATGGCCCCACTCGTGGAAGATGATGCTAACCACGAGCAGGATGAAGATAATCAGCCCGTCGCGGATGAAGACCGGGTCCAGATCCATGGCCTATTGTCCGGCGTTGGGCGCCAGCCGCGCAACCAGCTTCTGCTTCTGCGCGTCGAGAGTGGGGTCGCCCACGGTGTCGAGGACCGCGCGGGCCTGGCCCACCCTCCCCATGTTGATGAGGACGTTGGCCTGGTGCAGGCGCATCGTCTGCCGCTCCACCTCGGACTGTCCGCGGGCCTCCATCCCCTGCCATGCCTTGAGGGCGGCCTTCCAGTCGGGGTCCCTCATGTCGTAAAACGATTCAGCGTAACGGTAGGCGAATTCGAGGCGGTCCGGGGCAAGCTCGGACGCCGTTCGAAAGCCCTCCTGCATGGCGTGATCGATCGAGGCACGGGTCCACTCCCCGCTCTTCAGAAAGTCGTCCCGCGCTTCGTAGAGGAGCGTGCCCAGCTGGTAGTGATACAGCGGCTCCTTGGGCTGGAGCTTGATCGCGGCCAGGTAGTAATTCACCGCCTCCAGAGGCTTTCCGTCCTCAGCCAGGTAGTTGCCCAGCTCATTCTTCACCAAGGGAATGTTGGGATCCATCTCATTGGCCTTCAATAATATCGCCACCGACTGTTTCTTCAGGCCCACCTTCCAGAGCATGTACCCGTAGGAGGCGTATCCCGAGGCAAACTTGGGGTTGTCGCGCAGCAGCGACTCGTACTCCCGGGTGAGCTGCTCGACCTGGGTAGTGAACGCGGAGTTGTCCAGGGACTTACCCTGGGCCACAGCGTCTGAAAACAGGGCCAGCTGGTGCTCGGAGATCTCCCTGAGCCGGTGCTCGGGCATCGTCTCGGGCTCGGCCGCGGGCGCGCCCTCCGAAGCGCGCATGGCAACGGGGCTGAGGATCGCCAATGAGGCGAGGAGAAGGACTGGACGGAGGTTCATGGGAGCGGAAGGGAGACCGTGGACAGCGGCTTCCCTGGGTTCGTTCAAAAAATCTGCTCCCGCAGGCACCCGCAAAGCGACATTAATTGCACTATTCGCTTTCGATGGGGCCCCACCCACCCTATACTCACCTAGAATATATGGGAGAGGCCACAGGCTCCGATCGCAATACCCCCTTTGGAACCGTCCTGCCTCCTGACGTGGCAGGCGAGGCCGTTGGGCGGTTCAATGACATCGTGATGCTGACGGAGGCCGAGCCCCTTGACGAACCCGGCCTGCGGATCCTCTACGTCAACCCGGCCTTCGAGCGCCTCACGGGCTACTCGGCCGCGGAAGCGCTGGGCAGGTCCCCCCGCTTTCTGCAGGGACCCAAGACATCAAGTGAGGAGATCGGGCGCATCGAGGCCGCCTTGCGGGCGCGCCAGCCGGTCCGGGCGGAGCTGCTCAACTACCGAAAGGACGGGTCAACCTTCTGGATCGAGGTCGAGGCGAGCTTCATGCGCCGGCCCACCACGGGCGATGAGCTCTTCCTCTTCATCGAAAGGGATATCACGGAGCGCAAGTTGCTCGTGTCCCAGGTCGTGCAGAGCCAGCGGCTCGAAAGCATCGGCACCCTGGCCGGAGGCATCGCGCACGACCTGAACAACATCCTCGCTCCGATCATGATGGCCGGCGACCTCCTCGAGGACAGGATCGCCGACCCGGAGGCGTCGCAGCTGCTCGGTCTCGTGAAGACCAACTCACGGCGCGGCGCGGAGCTCGTGCGCCAGATCCTGATGTTTGCCCGGGGCATGGAGGGACCCCGTGTCGCCGTCGAGGCCACCGAACTGATCGATGAGATTCGCACGTTCCTGGCGGAGACGCTCCCCAAGTCCATCCGCCTGCGGGTCGCAGTCAGCGCCGACGTGAAGCCCATCCTTGGGGACCCCTCCCAGCTGCACCAGCTCCTGCTCAACCTCTGCGTCAACGCGCGCGACGCCATGCCCTCCGGAGGCTCGCTCGTGATTTCGGCGACGCCCGCCCATGTCTCGCCCTCGGCACCGCGCCCCCACCCCGAGGCGATGCCCGGGGATTTCATACGGCTGGACATCGCGGACTCCGGCTCCGGCATACCGGACATCCTCAAGGGCCAGATCTTTGACCCCTTCTTCACGACAAAGGGGGTCGGACACGGGAGCGGGCTCGGGCTCTCGTCGGCGAGGACGATTGTGAAGGCGCACGGCGGGTTCATGTCCTTCGTGTCCAAGGAGGGATTGGGAACCACGTTTTCCATCTTTCTGCCCGCGGCCGCAGCCGATGTGCCGCGGATGCCCCTTATGTCGGCGGGCAATGCCGGCATCGCCCCCGCCCGGGGCAATGGCGAACGCATCCTCGTCGTGGACGACGAGGACTCGGTCCGGCAGATCATGCGCAGCACGCTCGAGCACTTTGGTTTTCAGGTCTTCGCCTCGTCAGAGGGCGCCGAGGCCCTCGATCTGGTCCGGGGAATGTCCGAACGATTCGCCCTGGCGATCGTAGACAGCCAGATGCCGGGCATGGACGGCGCGCAGACCATCGCAGCCCTCAGGGGCATCGAGCCCGAGCTGCCCGTCATCATCTCCAGCGGGTTTGCGCAGGACGGCAACCGGCGCGGCGGGGGGGCCAAGGCCACGCGTCATTTCCTCGAAAAACCCTTCAGCGTCGAGACACTCGTGGCCAAGGTCCACGAGGCGCTGGGGATGCCGGCCGCGTGAACATCCTCGACCGCCACATCTTCAAGAGCGTCCTGTTCACGTCCGCCGCGGCCGTGTGCATGTTCGCTTTCATCCTGATGACAGGGAACATCCTGCGCGAGCTGTTGGGTCCGATGCTCTCGGGCCAGATCCAGCTCCTCACTTTCGGCAGGCTGCTGCTGCTGATGCTTCCCGTCGTCATCTCCTATGCCCTGCCCCTGGGAATCCTCACGGGCGTCCTTCTGACGCTGGGCCGGCTCTCCTCCGACAACGAGATCACGGCGATGCGCGCCGCGGGGCTGAGCGTCCTCAGGATCGCCGCGCCCGTCCTCGTCCTCGGATTTCTCGCCGCGCTCATCGGCCTCAGGGTCAACTTCGAGTCCATGCCCTGGGCCAAGATCCAGTATGAAAGGGAGCTCGCAGCGGCGATCCGGGCCAATCCCCTCAATTTTCTGCGGCCGAGGACGTTCATCCGCGAGTTTCCCGGGTATGTCGTATACGTGGGATCAATGAACGGAGCCGACGTGCGCGACTTCTGGCTCTGGCAGCTCGACGACCAGAAGCGCGTGCAGCGCTTCGTGCGCGCCGAGTCCGGAAGGGTCGACTACGACGAGGCGACCAACGAGTTCGTCGTCACCCTCGAACGCGCCCGCATCGAGGATCACGACCGGAAGGCACCCGACGACTTCAGCCAGCCGCTCAGGGTGAACACCTTCACGCAGATCGACCCCTTTCGGCTCTCGCTGGCGCGCTATTTCGGCGTGCAGACGGTCCACCAGAAGCTGCAGTGGATGACCTATCCAGAGCTGATGTCCGAGAAGGCGAGGGTCGAGGGCGAGCACGTGGCCCCGGGGGCCGAGGCGCAGCATGCGCGCAGCCTGCTGAAGGTGAAGCTCACCATACAGGACAAGTTCAACCTCGCGCTCGCCACATTCTCGTTCGCCCTCGTCGGGATTCCCCTGGGGATCAAGGTCTCCCGCCGCGAGACCAGCGCGAACCTCGGCGTGGCCGTGGCCCTAGCGCTCACGTATTACTTTCTGGATGTGATGGTGGGTTGGCTCGACCAGCACCCGGAGCTCCACCCAGATTATCTCCTCTGGGTGCCCAATGTCGTCTTTCTCGGACTCGGGATCTGGCTGCTGAGGCGCCTCGACCGGGCCTGAGCGCTCCGGCTCAGGCGGCCTGCGAGGCCACGAGCCCGCTGCGTCCGTCTATGGGGGCCATCGCCTGGTCGCACACCGGGATCAATTCCCTCCTTGCGAGCAGCGTTCGGGCCTCGTCCCCCAACCTCACAAACTTGACGCCGGAGTCCCTGCATAGTCTGAGGAATTCGCGGAAGATCGAGCGCCGCCCCATGCCCTCGATCTCGGCATGGAGTGTGAACACGTTGAGTACTCCCGGCTGAAGCAAATAGACAAGGTGGCCCGCTATCGCCGAGTCCGGGTACTCCCGGCGTCCCATGAGCTCGTCCAGCGTCGGCAGGGTGCTCGGGATCTCGAGCGTCCGAAAGACGGTGCCCCCTATCCTCGGGAAGAATGGGTGCGTCCCGCGCGTGTCGCTCGAGTATACAAGGCCCGCCTCGTCATATACTTCGCGGCTCCTTGCGTTGCTCTGCCATCCGGCGGCCCCCGCCGTGTCCGCCGTCTCGCCAAAGATGCGGGTGAATTCCGCGTTCGCCGCTGCAAATTCGGCCCTGACCGCAGCCAGGTCCATGGTTTGCACGTAATCCTGCCAGCGGTAATGGTTGTAGCAGTGGATGCCAACCTCGTATCCGGCGTTGCGAACGGCCCTCATCACGCCGGTGTTGCGGCGCCCGATATGCGGCGCGGGAAGGAGCGTCCCGTTGAGAAGCGTCCGCACCCCGTAAATCCCCACGACGCTCGTCCGGCTCACCTTGCTGAAGAACCCTGGCCGGAGGACACGGGTGATGGCCCGGCCCGTCTGGTCGGGCCCCAGCGAGAAAAGAAAGCAGGCGGGCGCATTGAACTCCCTGCAGTCGTCCGCGAGGTTCGGGACGCCGATCCGCGTGCCGCGGTCGGTGTCGACGTCAACCTTGAGCGCAAGTCGCACCTGCATGGTGCTCAGTCAAGCTGGTAGTCCCTGTGGGCCAGATGGTAGTCGAGGGTAAGGCGTATTGCCGTCTTCAGATCGACCTTGGGCTTCCAGCCCAGTTGCCTGCGGATAGCCGCCACGGACGGCACCCTGCGTTGGATGTCCTGGTAGTATTTTCCGAAATATTTGCCTGACGAGACGACGACCGTCTTCGCCCTGGCCGCCTGCTCGCGGTACTCCGGGAAGTCCTTGAACGCCGTGATGATCAGCTTTGCCAGCTGGGCGACGCTGACGTTGTTGCCCGGGTTGCCGATGTTGAAGATCTGCCTCGAGGCGCGGCCACCCTTGTTTTCGATGATGCGCAGCAACGCGTCGACGCCGTCGTCGATGTAGGTGAACGACCGGCCCTGGCGGCCCCCGTCGACCAACTGGAGGGGCTTCTCGAAGATGACGTTCGAGATGAACTGCGTGAAGAGGCGCGAGCTGCCCTCCTTCGGCTCAAGGACGTTGTCGAGCTTTGGCCCGATCCAGTTGAAGGGCCGGAAGAGCGTGTAGTCGACGCCGTCGCGGACGCCGTAGGCGTAGATCACGCGATCAAGAAGCTGCTTCGAGCAGGCGTAGATCCATCGCTGGCGCTCGATCGGGCCGTAGACGAGGGAGCTCGTCGCCTCGTCGAGTTCGCTGTCGGGGCACATCCCGTAGACCTCGGAGGTTGAGGGGAAGATGATGCGCTTCTTGTACTTGGCGCACTTGCGCACGATCTCGAGATTGGCCTCGAAATCCAGCTCGAACACCCTCAGCGGATCCTTGACGTACTGGACGGGGTTGGCGATGGCCACGAGGGGCAGAACCGCGTCGCACTTCTTGACGTGGTACTCGATCCATTCCCTGGAAATCGTGATGTCACCCTCGACAAACTTGAAGCGGGGATTGCCGAGGCAGTCGCCCAGCTTGTGGTCGCCCACGTCCATGCCGTAAACCTCCCAATCCTTTTGGGTGAGGATCGCATGGGTGAGCGAACTGCCGATAAAACCGTTGGCACCGAGGATGAGGACGCGGAGGGGCATGGATTTTGGCTTCGATTAACCACGAATCTGCCAAAATGACACGAAAGAAGAGCTCGTGGGTCCGTCAAAAAAGGCCCGCTCCCTGGCAGGGGAGCGGGCTGGGTGCGGCTAGCGGCGCCGCGGGGCCCTGCGCGGCAGGGGGTTTCCCCCGATGACGGCGGGCCCAAAGGCGTGTCTGGCTTAGAACAGGATTCCCGTCTCGACGGCGAAGCGGAGCTGGTAGGTGTTCCTGCCATTTGCACCTAGGCCCATGCCGTTGGTGATGCTGCTCGCCTGCACGACCGAGGCCTCGGCCCGCGTGAAGAGGACGCCGGCCTGATATGAGGGGGTGAAGGTCAGCGACCACGCTTTGCTACCGGGTCCATAGAGCAGGTTCGCCGAACCGTCGGTGGCGCTGCCCGACGTGCTTTCGTACTCGGCGCGGCCGGACAGGTTGAAGCTGGTGTTGGGGACGGCGTAGTTGACGAGAACCCCGACGCCGGTGGCCGACCCAGCCTTCGCGATGCCGATGTCCGCGCCGGTGTTGGTCTTGCCGTACTGGAGATATCCCTGCGCCAGCCACGCGCCGGACGTGTAGGAGTAGATCAGGTTCTCCATGTTGTTCTGATTGTTCAGGGTCTCGGGCGTGGCCGCCGTACCGTAATCGGTCGTTCCCAGATTGCCCATGGCCATGAGCTCTAGCGTGTTTGCGCTGTTGATCGTCCAGGTCACTGCCCCGGACAGCCAGTTGAAGCGGTTCGAATAGTAGCCGTCGTTCCATGACAGCGAGTATGCAACGGGACCATAGGTGTAGTTGGCCTGGATACCCCGATTCACGGCGTTCTCCTGGTTCCACAGGAGCCCGCGCTCGATGTTCATGTTCTCATAGGTGAACGTGTACTCGGCTCCGCAGAGCGTCGGCAGCTTTCCAACCTCGACGTTGAAATTGCCGCTCACAACCTTGGCGAACGCCTGCGGCAACGGGCCGTAGAGGTCATTCGTCGTGTTCCCGGAGGTGAGATAGCCCGCGCCTAGGGACGGCAGCGAGTACACGCCGGCCTGAACGAAGAACTGGAACGCACCGTCGACCTTCTGAACGAAGACCTGGGCGTTGCTGATATCGGCCAGGTCCTTGCGGTCTCCCGGAAACGGGTTGTTCTCAAGGAGCGCGAGCCCTGTCACTGCGCCGGAGACATAGATTTTCCCGAAATCCGGGATGTCGAAGCTTTCCGGCTTAAGGTTGACTGCGAGCGGCCCCTCCATCGAGGGGGTCGACACGGGCGAAGTTGGAGGGGCAGCCGGAGCCGCGGCGACAGCAGGGGCGGCCGCAGTTGCCGCGGAGGCGGGGGCCGCAGGGGCAGCTGCCGTGGGCGGGGTAGCGGGGCTTGTCTGCGCTTGGGCCACAGTAGTCCATGCGCCCAGGGCGCAAAGCAACCCGGCAACAACTATCCTTTTGTTTTGGTTCATAGCGTCTTGTGTCATTAGTCGTGGTTTTTCAGTCAGGTGATGGCAGCTGTCGGCCGGCAGTCTAGTCAGCAAAACCGCGGCACGCTGCGGGCGTTAAGCAAGATCCCTGCCACATTAACAATAGGTTAAGATCTGAGGCCGAAAGCCATGGCTGGAATCCAACCGGGTCGAGGATTTTTTATTTTTTATTAATATTTTAGCGGCGGCCGGCATGATGCCTCGATTGGCTGGTGGGTTTCATCGGGGCTGTGTTCGAAAATTAATATATTGTGCATATCGTCATACTACCGCGCCAGCGTGTCTATATATAACACGGCTCTTAATATTAATTTAGCATCAACGCGTGGCGTCTCCGCCGTTTGTCGCACGCAGCTCCCGAAAGATCGGGTCTTTAGGGGACTGATTAGGCATGCGCTTCCCGGCTCTATAGTCAGAGTCGCCCCTGTTGATATTCTTTTAGCGGAAGGCGCCTATGTTTTAATGCAGATCGGCCCCGCGATTGCTTTATGATGGGGCATGCGATCAGAGCTCACTTGTAGTTCGAACAGCCTCCCACGTATTCATAGGCCCTCAGCCCTCCCCTTGTTGGGATCGCTGAAATCGCTCCATCGGGCTCCTGGAGATTCCGGAACTCCATTCATTAACCGGCGGCCCTCCCGCCTATGATGGATTGTTCAACAATGATGCCCAAAGTACTTGTCATCGACGATGAGGCGCAGATCCGTCGACTGCTGAGATTTACTCTTGAGGCGGACGGCTACTCCGTACGTGAGACAGACGACGGCCGGACGGGAATAATTGAGGCTGCCGGCTATCGTCCGGACCTGATAATACTCGACCTTGGTCTGCCCGACATGCCGGGCATCGACGTACTCAAACGCCTTCGGGAGTGGACCGACGTTCCCGTAATCATTCTCTCCGTGCGTACCGGTCAGTATGACAAAGTTTCAGCGTTGGACTCTGGCGCTGATGATTTCATTACGAAGCCCTTTGACTCATCAGAGCTCCTTGCGCGGCTGCGCGTGCTCAGCCGGCGCCAGCATTCCGGAGCAGGCGCGGTTGTGATTCGCCTTGGTTCAGTCGAAGTCGACCTCAGCGCACACATGGTCACCAAGAACGGGCAGGAGGTGAAGCTCACGGCCATGGAATACGCGCTCCTGCACCTGCTGCTCACAAACCGCGGGAAGATCGTGATGCACAAGAATATCTTGCGCGAGCTTTGGGGCCCTCGTTTCGAGAGCCATACCAACTATCTCCGCGTGTACATGCGCCGCCTGAGGCAGAAGCTGGAAGACAATCCGGAGGACCCAAAATACTTGGTCACTGTGTCCGGATTTGGCTACCGGCTAAATGACAAGGACCTCTCGGTGACCCAGGAGACACCGATTAGCCATCCCCCCGCATAGTCGCCATCCCAGAGCGACGATAGCTGAGTCAGTTCGAATTTACTATGAACCTACGAAATATCATGGTCCTGTTGCTGGCACCTGTGGCAGGTGTCTCGTTGGCGGCCAGATGCCAGGCCGCCCCGTCCACCGTGTTCTATCCATCGGCTTCTTCGGCGCAGCTGCACTTTGAGCCGAGGCTGGCGGCACGCGATATCCAGATATTATCCGATGTGCCGGTAGGCGGCGCGGTCATATTGGGGGAGCTCAACATCGAAAGCGCTGATGCGTCACTGCACAGCCTGGTGGTGGCTGCTTTGGGTGAGGCGGCAAGCCGGGGCGCCGATTTTGTTGCCTTGATCAATACGAGCGCAGGGCCCGGCTTGGCCCTTGGAAAGATGGTGCCTGTGGGACACGGTCGCTCGAGGTTCGTTGCTGCCCCTGTTCTAGGGTCAGAGGTCAACCGGATTGCGGCCATTCCGGACCTGAGGCTTAACTCCATTCGTTTTGTCCTCGGAAGATACTCAGGCAAGGATGCTTAGAGCATTCCACTTCGGCAGGTCCTAAAGGCGATTGCCCCTCGCTGTGCCGCCGGCATCGTATCGGTGGCATGCAGCGAATAGGACCGCGAGCGACTGCGGACACTGACCCGATGTCGGACCGTCAAACCCTACGGGAATATGCTGAAGCGGTGGGCTTGATCGCAGCGCTAACTGCCGCCGGATGGATCTGGCCCATTTCCTACCGGGCATTCAGCAACCTCTATCTCTTGGCCATAGTCGTCTTGAGCCTCAGGATGGGACGTGGCCCCGTCCTCTTGGCCGCCATCGCGAGCGTGGTGGTTCTGGATTATTTTATCATTCCACCCAGGTTGTCGTTCCAGATTCTGGGCGTCGACGACATCACGCTGTACGTGACCTTCATTGTCGTCGCGCTTGTCGTCAGCCACCTCACATATCGGATACGCCTGCAGGGGGCGCATATTGGGGCCGCGCGCGAAAGGGAAAGTCTTCTGGCGGAGTCCGGCCGCCTGCATCAATCGCTTTTTGACAGTGTCTCGCACGAGTTAAAGACCCCCTTGACGGTATTGCGTTCGGCAGCTCCGGCATTGAGCAAGATGGCAACAGGGGAGCAGGCCAGTCTTGCGGCTGAGATTTGCCAAGCCACCGACCGGCTGGACAGGTTGGTTGAGAACCTCCTCGACCAAACACGGCTGGAATCAGGGATCCTCACCCCGCAATTGGATTGGTGCGATGCGCGGGACCTGATCCTGGCCGCTTGCGCAGCCGTAAAGGGCCTTTTGGCAGGGCGTGCCGTCAACACGGAGATCGCAGAGAACATGACCCTCCTGCGCGTCGACGCTCCCTTGATGGAGCAGGCCATTGGAAATCTCCTGATGAATGCTGCACTGCACACGCCAGCAGGCACGCCAATTACAATTCGCGCAGGAGTCGATCGCGGTCGCAACCAAGCCTATATCTCCGTTGCCGACAAGGGCCCCGGGATCCCACGCGAGCTTCGGGACCGGCTGTTCCAGAAATTTCAGCGGGGGCGAGACGCCAATGCCGGCGGACTGGGCCTGGGCTTGTCGATTGTCCACGGGTTTGTCGCGGCGCAAGGTGGCGAAGTCGCCGTCGACAACCACCCGGACGGTGGGGCGGTCTTCACGATCTATCTTCCCATCGCCCCATGCGAGACGGTCCCTAACGACTAGATCCTCTGGGGCCACAGGCACCCACGAGCGTTCGACTGGACGGCCGGTTGTCAGGCACTCCACCCGACGGCCGTGTCGATCCTCGGGGGTGAGGGATATCGCAGGTCGCCACACCCCCTGAAAACTGCGGTATCCATGGATTCTGCCGGCCAATGCCGGGCGCAAAGCCCGTCACCGGCAGTGGGACTGGCTAGAAGCGATAAGTCATGTCGATTCCCGCCGTCAGCGGCTGGTTGCTGACGACGCGGTTGAAGGCCGCGGAGGGTTGGGTCTCGGAATACAGATATTCGAGATAGGCATGCCGGTTGAAAGCGTTGTTCACAAACAGCGAGACGCTCCAATCGTTTTGCTGAGACTCGATACCTACCCGGAAGTTGGTCAGGTTATAACCCGGCAGCTGGCTGTATTCTCCATTCTCCACGTAGTTGGGAAAATACAGAAAACTCAAGGAGTAGCGCGGGCCGACGTATACGGTCTCCGCCTCGGCCTTCAATCTGTATTTCGTCAGAAAGGGCGTAGAATAAGAGAGATTCAGGTTCCCGTTCACCGGCGCCACATCCGGCAGCACATTGGTGGGCGTGATTACCCAGTGCGGTCCCCCATCCAGATTATCATGCAGGTATCCCACAGAACCCCCAAATTCGAAGCCCCCGCCCAAGATTGCGCGCACTTCGATGTCGCCGCCGTAAATCGTGGCGCGGTTGCCGTTGATATTGAAGGCCCAATCGTCGGGATAGGCCAGGAGCTGGATGTGGTTCCAGTCCTCATAGTATAAACTCGCATTGACCATCAGACGGCGACCGAGCCACCGGCTCTTTGATCCAATCTCGTAGCTCCAGACCGAGTCCGGACCATAGCTGGAGGGCCACTTGCCCGTGGTATAGTTCATACCCGCGAAAGACGCGGCCCAAACGCCGGTGGTCGGATAGGCGGCGTTGCCGCCGCCGGGACGGAACCCCTCGGCCACTGACGCATACGTCATCATATCGTCGCTGTAAGTGTAGGACAGGTTGAACTTCGGATCTTCTACCGCTTGCGACTGGGTTATAACGGGTGTCACCGACGGGGTCGCAGCCCCTAAGGCCGACCCCCATCCGCTGATTTTCGACTCGAATTGATAGTCGTAGTCGGTCACGCGCAAACCCACGCTGGCCTTGAGATGGCTGGTCAGCGCGTACGTTACATTGCCGTACACTGCATACTGTTCCATCGTGGTCGGCGAATATGCATCAAACCAATTGGGTGTCGTTGCCGGAGCCCCCGTGCCAATATCCATGAAGGAGGAGTCGTTCGGCGTCGTGCCAGCAAAATTCCATGTCGCCCAATAATGGCTGAAATAGGCGCCGGCCACCCATTGCAGCTTGCCCTTATCCGTTGATGCGAATCGCAGCTCTGCGCTGAATTGATTGGTGGGGTCATCTTCGGTCCCATAGGCCTCGCCGGTCCCTGAAGAGCCGTAGTATCCCGGATTGGAGAGACCGTAGTTGGCAAAGTAAGCCAATCCCTGGTCCGGGTTGTCGAACATCTCGCTGGCCTCTTCGGTCTGAGTCGAACGGCGGGCCCAGTATGCGGTGGCAAAGGTCGCGTCAAAGGAATCGAAGCTGTAGCTGACGTTGAGGCCTTCAATGATCTCCTTGTCGGTTTTGGGTTCCGGAATATTGAAGGGCTCGTAATGCGCGAGGTTGCCCGGAGTTTGATCGAAGGCGCTGATGCCAGCCTGGTTGTCGCCAAGATAGGCGGCCGAGATCGTGACCGACAGGCGACTGTCGGGCTTCCAGAGGATGAGCCCGCGCACGGTGTCAAACTGATCGGAGTTCGAACCGGGAAACTGCTGCTGGTTCGGAGCATCCAGAACGTCGCCGCGGACGGCACCGTTGGGGCTCACGAGAGGAAAGGGGGTCTCCACAATCCGGTCGATCCAGCCGCTCGTGTAGGCTTCCGTGGCCACAATGCGCACCGCCAGCTTCTCGTGCACCACCGGAATGTTGAGCATCATATTGTCGGTATGGTTGAAGCCGCCCCCTTCTGTGCCCGACAAGGTGCTCTGCACTGAACCCTGAAATGCGCTCAAATCAGGCTGGTTGCTGATCAGTTTGAACGTGCCGCCCATCGACCCCGAGCCGTAGAGAGTGCCCTGCGGCCCGCGCAAAACTTCAGTGCGATCAAAGTCAAACAACGGCGGGGTGAGGACGACCTTGCCGTTTTGGGCACCCGCCGGGGCGGTCAGGGCTATGTCATCGAGATAGAACCCCACCGTTGGGGAGTTGCCGCCACTCGACGTCATTCCCCGCATCTCGAACTCGGTCTGCCCTGGTCCGTTGCTCTTCAATGAGACGCCTGGCGTCTCCATCGCCATAGCGTCCACATCGACGATACCGCGGTTTATCAAGTCTTCGGCCGGTTCAACCGCCATGCTGATCGGTGTGTCCTGCTCCGTCCCGACCTGTTTCTCTGCGGTGACCTTTACCTCTCCAAGCTGCAACGGGGAAGATCCCGACGCCTCATCCGCGCCTGAGCTGTCGTCAGCGTCTGACCTTGGAACGAACGTTAGCGCCGCGCTGCTCAGAAGCGCCGCGGCAATATACACAAGTCGGCTGTTGCGGATGTTTTCCATAGAGGCCTGTCTGAGCACGTGTCCGGCCACCAACTGTTGAATTGCGGGCGAAATCCGTAGAAAGAACGTTAACTATAGGCACGAATGCCCCAACCTTTTCCATTCGGTCCCGGCGCGATCATGCCACACTGAGCATTTGGCCTCAGGGAATGGCTTGGCGCGCCCAGCCAAATCCAGTCCGGCAATTGGGGCACTAGCCGACGGACCGACAGAATAGAGTGGTGATCATCCCCATTGTATAGCGCACCTGGCACACGCTATTGTTAACAGCGCATTAATAAGACATCCACGGCGTCAATTCGCCGTCAACTGGCCCTCAACCTTTTGATGCGCACGTTCTGCCGGCGGTTTGATTCCTGGCGCGCGGTAGCGGACCGAGCGCTGCGGTTTTCCACAAATGCCAATGAGTCCTCGGATGACCGGCCTGCCGCAGCTGGCAGGAGCCGAGTCCACATCGACGAGAAAAACAGTCGGTGCATCCCGCACCAGAAGGGGACCAACCCGCGCAAAGCTCGGGCTGATCCCCTGCGGCCAAGGCTATTTGCTATCAGCGACTGAGGAGAACCTAGAAGTGATAAGTGACATCGCACATCAAGGTTACCTGCGATTGTTTGGTGCCGTTGTCGTAGGCGCCGGCCATGGTGGTGGGGACTCCCGTGAAGTTGTCGGGGCCCGATGAGCTTTCCAGCGAGTTGGCCTTGAAGCAGTGTTCGAAGCGCAGCTCCGGCCGGAACACGATCAGCTTGTTCATCCACCATGTCATCCCTATGGTCCCCTCATAATAGGTAGACGCATAGCCCGAACGGCAGCCGTCCGGGTCGTCCCACCACTCATTGCGCAGGGTCAGGAACGCATTGGGCGAGATCCGGGCGCAGGTGTAGTTCACGATGCCTCCGGCCCACACATAGCCTGGCTTCGTAGGATAAAACCCGTCCACAAAGGGCACGTCAGCCGTAGGCACCGTCGATGCGCCGTCCTGATACATGTACTGGAGCTCGAACGTGGTCCAATACACATCGTTGAACTTATGGCTGTAGCTCTCGATGCACTCCTGGAGGTTGTTGAAGCCGAAATGGCCGTTGTTGAGCGAGTTCATCCCGACGTAGAACGAGTCGTGTCCACCTGAGTCGATGTACTGAAGCATCACCGAGAGGGTTGGCTGGACGCCGGGATCGTGGGCCCAGGGTGCAATGTCAACGCCGTCTGCCAGGCCGATCTGAAGCAGCCAGCTTGAGTTGAGCTTCGTGCTGGTCCAGATACCCCACATCGTGTAGTTGTCGAAGCTATATACGAGCGAGTGGCTCGCCATCAGGTTGTTCGGCGCGAGCTGCTGCTCGATGTCGGGCAATGAGATGATCCGCCCTACGATGATATTCTCACCGTCGGCGATCTTCGGAAAATACATATTGTAATAGACCATCGGCGTGTCGAAGCCGCTGTACTTGTTGGAATAGAATAGGTTGTGGTCGTTGATATATCCCTTGGACGCCATGAACCGGTAGTCCAAACCATAGAGCAACGTGACGCGAAAGCCCCAATCATCATGGTCGGTCTGGTTTTCATCGGCCATGCGTTCGATATAGAGCACGTCCTGGTCATTCTCGAAGTGGTTACCCCGCTCGTCATAAACCTCTGGATAATTGGAAACTTGGCTCGGTCCCGTATTCTTCGAGGTGCTGATGTTTCCGCTTTCGGTTATCCAGCCATAAAGCTGGATTCGGCTGTCATACCACGCTTGGCCTTCGGGCCCGTCATAGATCGCCTGCATCAGTGGGTAGGGACTGTCACGCAAAGCGCCGGGGTCGCCGATCACGTTCGGCCCGCCGCCAAGCTGCCAATCCTGGTCAGGGTAGGGAGGGCCGTCGAACGGCGTATCCCCAATCCGGCGCGAAGGCGCAGGCGGCGGCGTGCCGGGAGGAAGCGGCGTGGGAGCGGTGAAGACCGGCGTGCCGAGTTGCTCGAGCTCGGCCTCACCCAGCCTCGTGGATAGACTTTTGTCGGCCTTCTTTCCGTAGGGCTTGGCCTCCGTTGCGGCCGGAGTTGGAGTTGGAGCGGGGGTCTGGGCTCGCGCGATTCCGATGCTTAACGCACACGCGAATATGGCGGATAATAGTTTGTGTTGTCTCATTGTATTGTGGTGGTCGGTTTGCTGGCACAAATTGGAACGGTACGCAGACGCCTTTAGGACTTATCAATGGAGCGATTTGCCCGTGCATTTTATCGCGCGCACCGTCCGGACCCTAATTAAGATGCGGCGGAAAACTGCTTTAATGTTGCTAAGCCCCGCCGCGACACCCGTGGGCTCACACACCTCGCCCAGCTCGCGACCATAACCCATCTCACCCGTGCACATCATGGTGTTTCGAACTGATCACACGCAGTTTCTGAAATTGCGGGCGGCGTGCCCCATGTGCTTGCTTCCATCAGAGCCGGCCATCGCCTGCCGGCGTTGAGTACCCGGGACATCTCCTGCGATCGCAGGGACACCGAAACATGCCAACGCGCGGGGAACCAGATCGCCGTTCCTGTCCTCCGAGGTTTATCCCTCTGGAGCTCGGGCTACGGCTGTTGCGCGATCCTGAGATCTCCGGGCTGCAGCAGTTCCGCTTAGGGCTTCCAAGTTGCCGTGTGGCATCCGCGGCCCCTTTCATGGCAGCACAGGCGACGGTTGTTTGCCTGTTGTATATGCTTTCGAATATAAGGTGGGTTCCATGAGCTATATTCTATTGATTACCAATATTCGTTCGAATCGCTTTGCGTTAAAAAATTATAAGACGAGGCCTCATGATGATGCGCTTAACGTGCCAGCTCTGATCAATTCGTTGTTAACAAAACGGCGTCATCGATAATAAGAGGTGAATATCGCCGACGGATGTTGAAGCCGCCGGGCACGCGGGTACCCGGTTTCATATATAAGGGCCGGCACCGCCCTCCTTGTTCCGACGATGCCAAAAGGGCGCCTAAACGGGCGCCCTGGCTCCAGTCGTAAAAGCAGCCCCCTTCGCGAGCCCCTCAGCTATCCCACTCGCCGCTCCACTGGCGCAGGAGGTTTCGGGATCATTTTGCTGAATTACAAGAGCTTCGGACGCAGTCAGCTCGTTGCGTTGCTCCTGGTTCGGAAATGATGCGATTGGATTGCGCTTCCCAGGCAACCCCCTAAAACGATGCCACCCAAATTCGCCCCCAAATGACCAACTAGGAGAGACACCCTCATGACATCCAAAGAAGTTATCAGCCTGGCCAAGTCGAAGGACGTCAAGATTGTCGACCTCAAGCTGTGCGACATTCTCGGGACCTGGCAGCACTTTGCCATCCCTGTGTCGGAACTCACCGAGTCCGTGTTCGCGGAGGGCCTCGGATTCGACGGCTCCTCGATCCGCGGCTGGAAGGCGATCAATGCTTCCGACATGCTCGTGTTTCCAGACCCGGCAACGGCGTTCATCGACCCGTTCGCGGCAAACCCGACGCTCTCGATCTCGTGCGATGTCTACGACCCGCTCACCAAGGAGCCCTATGACCGCGACCCGCGCGTGATTGCCAAGAAGGCCGAGGCCTACCTCAAGAGCACGGGCGTCGCGGACGCGGCGTATTTCGGGCCCGAGGCCGAGTTCTTCATCTTTGACAGCGTCTCCTACGATTCGGAGTCCAACGCCACGCACTACAAGGTCGACTCGGTTGAGGGCATCTGGAACAGGGGCCGCGAGCGCGAGGAGAACGGCTCCCCGAACCTCGGCTACAAGATCCGCCACAAGGAGGGATACTTCCCGGTGGCCCCGGCGGACAAGTTGATCGACATCCGCAACGAGATGATCCTCACGATGATTTCGCTCGGCATCCCGATCGAGCGCGAGCACCACGAGGTCGCAACCGCGGGCCAGGCCGAGATCGATATCGTCTTCGACACGCTCCTGCGCGCTTCCGACAAGATGTCGCTGTACAAGTATGTTGTCCGCAACGTCGCCTATAAGTACGGCAAGACCGCGACCTTCATGCCCAAGCCTCTCTTCGGCGACAACGGCTCGGGGATGCACACGCACCAGTCGCTCTGGAAGGACGGAAAGCCCCTCTTCGCCGGCACCGGCTACGCGGGGCTGAGCGACATGGCGCTCCACTACATCGGCGGGATCCTAAAGCACGCCCCCGCGCTGTGCGCCATCTGCAACCCGACGAACAATTCCTACAAGCGCCTGGTCCCGGGTTACGAGGCCCCGGTCAACCTCGCCTACTCGGCCCGCAATCGCTCCGCATCCATCCGTATCCCCACCTACAGCCCGAACCCCAAGGCCAAAAGGATTGAGTACCGCACGCCGGATCCGGCCGCAAATCCCTACTTGGCGAACGCCGCCATGCTCCTCGCCGGCCTCGATGGCGTCCTGAACAAGATCCATCCCGGCGAGCCCCTAGAGAAGAACCTCTACGACCTCCCCCCGGAGGAGAAGGCCCGTGTGCCGCACGTGCCCGATTCGCTCAAGGGTGCGATCGATGCGCTCGAGAAGGACAATGCCTTCCTGCTGAAGGGCGGCGTGTTCTCGAGGGACTTCCTTGAAAACTACATTGAAATGAAGCAGGCCGAGTACGATGCCGTGCGCCTGAGGCCGCACCCGTACGAGTTTCACCTCTACTACGACGTCTGAGGGGCTCGGGGCCGCGGCCCGTCAGTCCGACAGCCGGTACCCCACCCCGGACTCAGTCTGGAAGTGCTTCGGAGTGTCCGGGTCGTCCTCGAGCTTCTGGCGGAGGCGCATCATGTAGATGCGCAGGTAGTGGGTCTGGCTGGCCGAGTTCGGCCCCCAAAGCTCGGTGAGGATCTGGCGGTGGGTGAGGACGTTTCCCTTGTGCACGACAAAGAGCCGCAGCAGCGCGTACTCCCGCGCCGTGAGCTTGACCGCATTGCCGGCCTTGGTGACCAGCCTCCGCGCAAGGTCCACATCGATCGAGCCGATTCGGACGGGCGAGGCGCCCTCCTCCGACTTGGTCCTTCGCAGCATCACGCGCAGGCGCGCCAGGAGTTCGCCGCTGCCGAACGGCTTGGTGAGGTAGTCGTCGGCTCCCGCGTCGAGGGCGTTGATCTTGTCCTTCTCCTTGCCGAACACCGAGAGGATCAGAACCGGCACCGCGTTCCACTCGCGCAGCCTGCGGAGCACCTCGAGTCCATGCATGTCGGGCAGGCCGAGGTCGAGGATGACGGCGTCCGGGCGGCGGCGGGCAATCTCGCTCAGTGCCGCCTGCCCCGACTCAGCCTCGCGCACCTCGTAATTGGCCTCCTCTAGCATGAACCGCAGGAGGTGCCGGATCTGCGACTCGTCGTCGACGACGAGCACTTCGGACTTTGGACCTTCAGGATTCATTCGCTGGGGACACTGCCGTGTACTCCATAAGGCAGGTAGATCGTAAAGCGAGCTCCGCCGCCGGGATTCACATCGGCGACAACGCTGCCGCCCTGCGCCACCACAAAGCCGCGGACAATGGACAGGCCCAGGCCGCCGGCCCTCGGAGGCCCTCCTTTGAATTTCTCGAAGGGCCGCTCGCGAAGCTCTGCCGGCAGCCCAGGCCCCCTGTCGGAGACAGAGATGAACACGCGGTAGCCGCGCGATTCGACGCCCGAAGCGACCAGGACGGGCGTCCCGGCGGCCGTGTGCAAGGCGGCGTTCATGATCAGGTTGGCCAAGGCCTGCTCCAGCATCGGTGGGTCAGCCTTGAACAGGGGCATGTCGGTCGGCACCTCCGCGGTGAAGGGATGGCCTTCGAGGGCCCTGCCGACAATGCGCCTTGACCCGTTGATGATGTCGCGCGCGTCGCACCAGTCGACCTGCGGCGCCAGCGCCCCGGACTCCAGCCGGGTCTCGTTCAGGAGGTTTGAGACCAGGTGGTCGAGACGCCCCGTGGCCGCGACAATCTCCTCCTTGAGGGCCTCCCTCCTCCGCGGGTCGGCCGAGTCCAGCTGCTCCGCCGCGGAGCGGAGCACCGACAGCGGCGTCTTGAGCTCGTGAGAGACGTTGTCGAGCAGTGTCTGGCGGAGCTCGGCCTCGGCATTGAGCCTTCCGTGCGCCCGCACGTGGGTCGCGAGCTGTCCGGCGATGATCGCCACGACAAAGTAGGTCCCGAGCAGCAGCATGTCGTCGAGGCTCAGGATCGCGAACGACATGCGCGGCGTCACAAAGAAATAGTCCCACGCCAGCGCGCTCGCCGCTGCGGCGAAGAGGATGGGCCAGCGGCCGACCCGCAGGCTGAGGGCGATCACGCCGAGGAGGTATATCTGGCCGTACGCCGTGTAGCTGAGCGGCAGGAAGCGGCTGACCAGGGTCACGGCGCCGACGACGGCAACGACCTCGGCGCATTCGCGAACGGCGGACATTCCGCGAGTCCGATTCAGGGGTTGCCGGCCGGGCTCGTTCACAGAATAAGCGCCGCGCGCCTAGTGGTGGCGGCGCGCGACCAGCAGGATCACGAAGAAGAGCACCACCTGCAGCAGCACGAATCCCGCGATCATGAGCACGGTGTGGCTGCGGCTCTTCCACGGCTGGGGGGCGCGCAGCCGCTGGTCGCGGTGCGTGATCTCCACGCCCTCCAGGTTATCCAGATCCCGCTTCATCTGCGCCGCCGACTGGTAGCGCTTGCGCGGGTCGCGCTCCAAAGCGTGCAGGATCACCTCCTCGAGCGCGAGGTTCAGCTCGGGGTTGATATTCCTTGGGGCCTCGGGATCCCCGGTTACACGGGCGTTCATGACGACGTAGGGGCTCTCCCCCTCAAAGGGCGTGGAGCCCGTGACCAGCTCGTAGAGGATCGCGCCCAGGCTGTAGATGTCGCTCCTGTGGTCGCCGCGCTTTCCACGGACCTGCTCGGGTGAGATGTAGTCCGGGGTCCCAAGGGCCGGCGTGAGGCCGACAAAGGTGAGCCGGCGGGCCGTCTCCACGCGCGCAATGCCGAAGTCGAAGAGCCTCAGCGTCCCGTCCTTGCAGACCATGATGTTCTGGGGCTTCAGGTCCCTGTGTGCGATCCCGTTCACGTGGAGGTACTCGAGCGCGTCGCAGATCGTCGACGCATAGGCGAGCGCCTCGCCCTCCGACAGCTTCTTCCTCTTGGAGAGGACCTCGGAAAGAGTCTTCCCCTCAAGGAACTCCATCACCAGGTAGGGCCGGCTCTTCGGGCCCTCCACCTTGATCACCTTCAGGATGGCGGGATGGTTGAGGCGGGCCCCGATTTCCTCCTCCCGCTGGAAGCGCTCGTAGCCGGCGATGTCGCTCTCCAGGGCCATGAGCGGGATCTTCACGGCGACGCTCTGGCCGCTCTTGCGGTCGTTCGCCTTGAAGATCGAGGACATGTTGCTGCGGGCGACCAGGTCGGTGAGCTCAAAGCGCTCGTCGATCACCATTCCAGCCGACGGCTCGCTGGTACCGGTCGCCGCGGAAGCGGCCGCGACGACCGCCTTCCTCGGCGGCGCGTCGCTGCCCATCGCCACGCGCGCCGATTCCTGGACCTGCTCCCAGTTGCGCACCTCGATCAGCTGCAGGGAGATGTTGTCGTCGCTCCCGCGCTTCGTCGCGAGGGCCAAGAGCTCCTTGCATGCGTCGTAGGGATGCGAGCGCGACACGATCTCGCGTAGCTCCTCGTCGAGCACGCATGCGTGCAGGCCGTCCGTGCACTGGAGGATGAAGTCACCGTGGGAGAGCAGCTGCGTCGAGAAGTCGGGCTGGCAGAATGGCTCGCTGCCCACGCTCCTCGTGAGCTCGCTCCTCTTAGGGCTGGCCATGGCCTGGCGCTCGAGGAGGAGGCCCAGCTTGACCGGGACCGACGTCGCAATGTGGTCCGTCGAGAGGCGCCGGATCGTCTTTTGGCGGATGAAATAGGCCCGGGTGTCGCCGACATTCGCGACGCACGCGGCGCCGTCCCGGAAGATGGTGGCGACAAGCGTCGTCGCCATCCGGCTGCCCGGGTGCTCGCGTATCGCGTTGTCATGGACTGCGGAGCAGGCGGCGGTGAACATGCGGCGCAGCAGCGCGTAGGGCTTCACTTCCCCCGGCGTCGCCTGGAATTCCCTCATCGCGGTCTCGACGGCGAGCCGGCTCGCCACCTCACCGTGTTCGTAGCCGCCGAGCCCGTCGGCCAGGAGCGCCACGCTTCCCTGCTTTTCGCGCGTCAGCGGGTCAGGGGATTCCCAGAAGTCGAGCCAGTCCTCGTTGATGGGACGGACGGGGCCGGTGGTGGAGAGGCGTGCGTAGCGCAGTCGCATGTATCCGTTGAAAAAAATGGCCCCGCTTGCCGGAGGCAGGCGGAGCCATGGAGTGTTATTGGGCGCTGGGCCGGGTCAATGAGAACTAGGCCGGCTTCTGCTCAAGGATCATCGACTTGCCCTTCTCCTTGCTGGACTTTGCGAAGTAGTACCAGCCGTAGGCGCCCCATGCCGCGGCGACGCCGAGGGCGATGTAGGGCTCCTTAACGCTCATCCCGGGGACCGACCAGGGCCCGATCAAGTAGAACAGCATGCAGGCGGCGTTCGCGAGCAGGCCGAAGACCGGCACAACCAAGTGCTTGAAGCCGTTAAACATGTGGTGCTCGCGGAAAGCGACGATCGCGATGATGCAGGTCGTCATATAGAGCAGGAACGTCCCGAAGTTGCTGATCAGCGTGATGACGAGCAGCGTGTTGGGAAGCTTTGCGTACATCTCCGGGCTGAAGATCCCGAAGCTGTACCAGAAGTTGTGCTTGTCCAGCGGCGAGGGCGTTGAGCCGCCCAGGTAGATCGAGACCGTGATGATGCCGATGATGATCGAGATGATCCCGAGTATCCAGATGGAGCGATAGGGCGAGAGCGTCCTGCCGTGGAGGAGCCCGAAGTGCGAGGGAACCTCGTCGTCCCGGCCCATGGCGTAGGTGACGCGGGCTCCCGTGCTCAGGCAGGCCAGCGTGGTGCCGATCAGGGCGAGAAACACCGTGAACGCCTGCACGAGCATGAAGGCGCGACCGGCCTGATAGCTTCCGAAAAGCCACGTGCCGACAATCACCATCATGTCGCCTATAGGCGCTCCCGAGCCTGAGGCCTGGGGTAACGTGTAGCCGTTGTGCAGCAGGTAGTTCGCCGCGAAGTACTCGATCAGGTAGCACACAGCTCCCTGGATCACCAGGGATAGCAGCACGGCGCGGCCGATGTCCTTCTTCGGGTTCTTGGCCTCCTCGCCCATGGCGGTCACCGACTCAAACCCGACGAGGATCAGGATGGCGACGCAGGCCTGGATGAAGACAAAGTTGAAGCTGTGGGGACCGATGACCGACTTGGCCGTGGGGTGGAAGTTGAAGGTCTTCGCCCCGGTCGAGTCGGTCGTGTAGGCGTCGTTGATGGCGTAGCTCACCGTAAAGGGGGCCGCGAGCTTCGGGTCGGTGACGGCCTTGCCGTCCGCATCCGCGGGAACGGGGTTGCCGTCCTTGTCCGTCGCATCGGCCATCTGGTAGACCGGCTTGCCCTTGTCATCGAGCGTGGGCTTGTTGTTGGAATCCAGCACCGGCATGGGGTTACCCTTGTCGTCCTTCACGGTGTCCTGGAACACCTGGTAGTTGACGGCGATGCCGTTCGAGAGGTGGTAGCCGACGGAGCCGTCCACGTGCTTGACCCTGTAGGCGATGGCAATGACGGAGAACACCAGCAGCGCCGAGATCTGGATGATGTTGATGCCCATGTTCACGGCCGTTGTTCCTGTGACGCCGCGGAAGGCGATGTAGGCAACGCCGATCGTGAAGACGATGCAGAACAGGATCATGAACAGCGGGCTGTTGTAGTTCGCGCTGAACGTGTCCGGCCAGAACTGATTCAGGAGGTAGCCGGCGAGGATTGCCGTCACGCCGACCATGCAGCCCGGGTAGACCCAGTAGTAGAGATGGCTGGCCCAGCCGGTGAAGAACTTCGCGAGGCGGGCGAACTTGAAGGCCTTGGTCTTCGAGAGGAAGGCCTGTTCCGCGTAGAAGTAGGATGAACCGGCGCCCGGGTAGAGCTTGGAGAGTTCGGCGTAGCTGACCGCAGTGGCGAGGCACAGCAGGAGGGCCGCGACGATTCCGAACCACATCGACGCACCCGCAGTCGGGGCGCCGTAGAGTGCCTGTTCCTGGAACGTCAGCCAAAGGAACGCCCCGGGTGCGATCAGGGCCATCGCGTTGATAGTCAGACCGGTAAGGCCCAGAGTGGGCTTCATCGTGGGTGTGGCGGTGGGTGTGGTTGCAGGCATTTTTTTGGGTGCGTTTCTGGTTGGGTTGCGAGCGGGCTTGTTGGCTGGAGCTGTAGTTCTGTGGTGAGAACGTTGGAGGGTCTTAACGCGGATTTAATGTCCGCAGCAGGGCCATAGCCGCTTGTATGCCAATAATTTAATTAAGATTATATTAAATTATATCTTGATAACATAACTGTTATATAAACTGGAATGATTACTGCTTTATCTCGACTCCCCATGCCTTCGACCAAGGCCGCCCATGAGGGAGGCCGCCGAAAACGGAAATGTCTATCCCGATGACAACGAAGACTAAGCCGATGGAGCGTAGGTCAGCATATCCGCCCGTTTCATGCCGAAGGGTGCCTTGCACATCGCTGCCGTCCATGCGACGACACCCGCAAGGGCCGCGGCCCCGATGAAGTGCGAACCCCTGCGAGGGACCCAGAGGTGAACTCCCTCGGCTCGACGGTAATCCCGGCAAATGCGGCGCAAGCCGCTTAGCCGCGAGGAGGTCAACGGCAACACGGCCATAGGCCTGTCGGTATTCGTTGCGGCGATGGTTGCTCATCGACGCCGTCGCAAACCCGCTTGAGCCGGCAACCGAAAGCGCCGAACCCAGCGCGGCCGGTTCCTGTGCCCAGCGACCCCAATGGCAGGGGAAGGACGCAAATGCGTCCTTCCCCTGCCTTGCTTTATAAAAGACAATGACGGCGCAGCCCATGTCCCCCCCAGGCTCTCCAAGCGACGGCTCCCGCCTCAACGCTGCGACAAAGACCGCGCTGTGCCTCGGCGCGCTCGGGGTGGTTTTTGGGGACATCGGAACGAGCCCTCTGTACACGATGCAGGAATGCATCGCCCACATGCCCCCGGGATCGCGGATGGATGGCATGCTCGGCATCCTCTCGCTGATCTTCTGGTCGCTCGTGCTGGTGGTCTGCGTCAAGTACCTCGGCTTCATCACGAAGGCAGACAACCATGGGGAAGGCGGCATCTTCGCCCTGCTGGCGCTCGTGCACGTCCATCTCCACAGGGAGCCCAGGCCCGGCCAGAGCGTGGCGCGCCGCGGCCTTGGTCCGATCGTCGTCATCATCTTGGTCGGAGCGGCGCTCCTCTTCGGCGACGGCATCATCACGCCGGCCATCTCGGTGCTTGGGGCGGCCGAGGGATTCAACGCGATCAGCCACAGCTTCGCCCCCTTCGTGCCGGCCATCGCCTGCGTGATCCTTGCTGCCCTGTTCTGGTTCCAGAGCCGGGGCACCATGCGGATCGGGGCGGTGTTCGGGCCCGTCATGCTCGTCTGGTTTGTGACGCTCGGGGTGACCGGTGCGTACTATGTCGTTCGGGCGCCCGGTGTACTGCGCGCGCTCAATCCCGCCTACGGGCTCGCGCTGCTCCACCATCCCCCGGCCGTCGTTGCAGCCATGCTGGGCTCAATCGTGCTGTCGATCACCGGGGCCGAGGCCCTCTATGCCGACATGGGCCACTTCGGCCGCAGGTCGATCACGATCGCATGGTACGGTGTGGCGTTCCCGGGCCTTGTCCTGAACTACTTCGGCCAGGTGGCCTACCTCATGCTCAACCCGGGCGCAGGCGGCAATCCGTTCTTCGCCATGGCGCCCGAGGGCTTCTCCAGGGCTGCGCTTACAGGGCTGTCGATCGTCGCTGCGGTGATCGCGAGCCAGGCGCTCATCACCGGGGCCTACTCACTGTCGCGACAGGCGATCCAGCTCGGGTACTTTCCCCGCCTGAAGGTCACCCACACCAGCGCGGGCCACGAGGGTCAGATCTATGTGCCCTTCGTGAACACGCTGCTGGCAATCGGGTGTCTCTTCACGGTTCTCCTGTTCGGCTCTACGGCACGGCTCGCATCGGCGTACGGCATCGCCGTGACGGGGACCATGGCGATCACCACCGGCGCCTACTTCATCGTGGCGCGCAGGAACTGGCGCTGGTCCCTGGGGCTCGCCGGGCTTGTCTGCATTCCCTTCCTCGCGATCGACCTCGGGTTCTTCGGGGCGAACGCCCGCAAGCTCACCGACGGAGGCTGGTTTCCCCTCGTGATCGCGGGCGCGGTCCTCGCGGTCATGCACACGTGGAAGACCGGCAGGAACGTCGTCTTCGAGCGGGTCTACGGAGGCAACGTAACCGAGGCTGAGCTTTCGGACATCGCCCGCAGCAAGTACATCACGCGCGTGCCCGGGGCGGCGGTCTTCATGGTCGGCTCTCCCAAGGGAACGCCCCTCGCGCTGCTGCACCACGTTAAGGCGAATCGCTGCCTCCACAAGACCGTCGTCCTGCTGAGCATCCTCACGGAGGACAAGCCCATCGTGGCCGACGCGGACCGCATCACGCTGCGAGAGATCGGCGAGGGGGTGTGGAGGGCGACGGGCCAGTACGGCTACATGGAGTCTCCCGACGTCACCAACCTGGTCGACCGGATCGAGGCGCGCGGCCTGGCGATCAAGGCGCAGTCGGCCACGTATTTCTTCAGCAGGGAAATGGTGATGAGCGGCGGCAACACGGGGATGTGGGAATGGGAAAAGAGCTTCTACGGGTTCCTGATCCGCAACGCCCGCCCGGCAAAGGACTACTACAACATCCCCCCCTCGCAGATCATCGAGATCGGCCTCCCTGTGCAGCTGTAGGCCGCCGGTTCAGAGCATCTGGCCGACCGCGAGGGGCTCCTGCAGATCGCCCCGCCACTCCGTCTTCACCAGTTCGAGTGCGCCGCTGCCGGCCGCCACTACGATCGGGGACACGCTGAGGACCTCGCCGGGGCGGCCGCTCCTGCCGCGCGCGGCGGGTGAGTCCGGCTCGGCCCACCACACCATCAGGCGGGCCTGGCCGATGTCGGTAAACGCCCCCGGGTAAGGATCCGTGACGGCCCGCACCAGGTTGAAGATTTCGACGGAGGTCTGCCTCCAGTCAATTTTCCCGTCCTCGGGCTTGCGGCCCCCGAAATAGGTTGCCTGCGAGGCGTCCTGGGGCGTCTCGATCACCGTTCCCGCGAGCAGCGCATCGATATGGCGGGCGAGCACGCGGCGGGCGCAGGGCAGGACCTTGCGGAAGGCCTGCTCGGCCGTGTCCCTGGGCCCGATGTCGACCCCCTCCTGGTCGACGATGTTCCCCGCGTCGGGCTCCTTGACCATCCGGTGCAGGGTCATGCCAATCCTCGGCTCGCCGTGCAGCACCGCCCAGTTGATGGGCGCCCGACCCCTGTACCTGGGCAGGAGGGATCCGTGCATATTGAAGGCGCCAAGAGGGGCGAGCCCAAGCACCTTGGTGCTGATCATGTTGCGGTAGTACACCGACAGGATCAGGTCGGGCCTCATCTGGGCGATGCGCTCCACCCACTCGGGGGTGCCCACCTTGGCCGGGGTGTGGACCGGCACGCCCCGCTCACGGGCGGCCTGGGCGGGGGTCTTGAACCAGATCTTCTCGCTCGGGTTGTCCTCGTGGGTGATCAGCGCCACGACGTTGTCGCCGCGCTCAAGCAGCAGCGACAGGCACTCGTAGCCCACCTCACTGTAGCCGAAGAAGAGGATGCGGGGGGAGGTCACGCGCCGCTCAGTCCTTCGATTCCAGGATTTCGCGCACAAAATACCGATGCCGCACGCGCACTACCTGGTACGTGCGCCCGACGTACTCGCCGATCAGCCCGACGCCGACCATGGTCACGCTGATCAGGAAGAACAGGATGCCGAAGAGGGTGAAGGTACCGCCCTCCTCCGAGCCGAGGATCAGGCGCCGCAGGGCCAGGACGACGACCAGGATGAAGCTCCCCCCCGCGCATCCCATCGATACCATCGTGAAGAGCTGCAGGGGCGCCAGGGAGAAGCCCGTGATCAGGTCGAAATTGAGGCGAATCAGCTTGTAGAGGGAATAGTTCGAGACGCCGGCGTGGCGCTCCTCGTGCCTGACGCCCACCTCGGTGGGGCTCGACGCGTAGCTGTATGCGAGGGCCGGGATGAAGGTGTTGATCGCGCCGCTCTGCACGATGGCGTCGATGATGGGCCGCTTGTAGGCGCGCAGCATGCAGCCCTGGTCCGTCATCTCTATCGAGGTCGTGCGGCTGCGCACGACGTTGATGAGGCGCGAGGCCAGCGTCCTGAACAGGCTGTCCTTGCGGTTGATGCGGAAGCCGCCGACATAGTCGTGCCCCGTGTCGATCAGCGCCAGGAGCTTCGGGATCTCCTCGGGCGGGTTCTGCAGGTCGGCGTCGAGCGTCACGATCACCCGCCCGCGCACGCGCTCGAAGGCGGCCATGATGGCCATGTGCTGGCCGTAGTTGCCGTTGAAGTCGATGATTCGGGTGACCCCGGGCCTCGCCGCGTGCTGGGCCTTGAGAAGTTCCAGCGAGCGGTCCGCGCTCCCGTCGTTGGTGAAGATCACCTCATACGGGCGGCCCAGGCCGTCGAGGACCGGGTAGAGTCGCGAGAACAGCAGGGAAAGGTTCGGTTCCTCGTTGAAGACGGGGATGACGACGGAGAGTTCGGGCGTGACGCTCATGCTTTGCGGTGGGTTTCGAGCTGGGAGGCGAGCGCCCGGACCACGCGCGGGACATCGGAGCGCGACATGAGAGGGAAGAGCGGCAGCGTGAGAATGTTGCGCCCCGCGTACTCCGCGTTCGGGAAGTCGCCGTCCTTCCAGCCCAGGCGCCGGTAGAGGGCGAAGAGGTGGAGGGCCGGGTAGTGGACCCCGGTGCCAACCCCTGCGGCCTTCATGCCCTCCATGATCGCGGCGCGCTTCACGCAGAGGCGCTCCTCGGGGAGGACGACCTGGAACATGTGCCAGTTGCTGTCCGTGAAGTTGGCCGGAGGAAGCCCTAGCCCAAGGAACCTGTAGGCGGGCTTTGCGAATTCCTCAAAATAGGCGCGCGCAAGCTCGCGGCGCTTCGCGGTGAACTCGGCAAGGTGGGGAAGCTGGCCCAGGCCGATGCGGGCCGCGATGTCCGTCAGGTTGAACTTTCCGCCGACAAGGCCGACGTCCATGCCGTCGTGGCCGGTGCGGACGACGCCCTGGAGGCGGTACTGCTCGGCGAGGGTCGCCTCGCGCTCGTCGTTGACAACGAGGCATCCGCCCTCGCTCGTCGTGATGTTCTTGTTGGAGTGGAAGCTGAACGAGACGAAGTCCCCGAGGGAGCCGATCGCCCTTCCCTTCCACGTGCTCCCGAATGACTGGGCTGCGTCCTCCACCACCCGAAGCCCCCTCGCCCGCGCGATCGCGTAAAGGCGGTCGCGGTCCACGGGGAGCCCGGCGAGGTCCACCGGGATGATGGCGCGTGTGCGCGGTGTGACCGCCGCCTCGACGCGGTCCAGGTCGATGCACCGGGTCGACGGGTCGATGTCGACGAACACGGGAGTCGCCCCGACCTCCAGGATCACATTGCTGGTCGCCACCCAGGTGAGCGGGGTCGTGATCACCTCGTCGCCCGGCCCGACGCCGGCAATCCTGAGGGCGATCTCCATGGTGCAGGTCCCCGAGTTGAAGGCACGCACGGGGCGGCCGAAGATCTCGGCGAGCCGCGCCTCGAAGGCCTTCACCTGCGGCCCGGAGGTGATCCACCCGGAACGCAGCACCTCCGTGACCCCGGCGATCGTCTCCTCGTCGATCGTCGGCCGCGTGAACGGCAGGAAGGGCTCAACCACCTCGGGTGGGATGTCGACAGCTGTCGTGGGCATGGCGGGGTTCATACTGGGACCAGACAGCGTATCCTCAAGGCTGGTTGCTGAAAAGATAATGGTGATCGCCGAAGGCCAGGATGTGGTAGTGGAAGCTGGGGTCGGCGAACAGGGGGCCCGCGTCCTTTTTCCGGGCCACGAGGAACACCCGGCCGGGCCCCGCCCACTCCCTGCGGAACTCGCCGTCGTCGATGAACCTGGCCTGGCGCTCCGCGGGATCGAGGAACTGCAGCTCGAGCTCGTCCGTGTAGTTGACGAGGCCGACGACTGATCCCGTGTAGTACGTGAAGTCGTGGAAGAACCCGTGGTAGTGGTAGACCCGGTCGCCCGGGCGGATGAGGGCCCTGACCTCCGTCGCCACGTCCTTCGTGCTGCGCTGGTCGATGATCGGCATGGCCAGGAGCAGGATGCCCCCCATGAAGGCCAGGGTTGCCGTCATCGCGACCAGGGCGCCCCTCGCGGCGCCGACCCCTCCCCTGGGCACGAGGGAGCGTATACCCCCGACGCACAGGATGGCTCCCATGACGAAGGCGAAGGGCGCGAGTTTTGCGGCCTGGTTGGTGTCCCGGATCAGCCCCGGCCTTAGCACCGCGACGCAGAGCGCGGCGGCGATCAGCCCCGACAGGAACCCGAAGGTCCTCAGGCCGATGCGCATCCTCTGAAAGGCGTCCGGCCGCGGCAGCACCGAGGCAACCCACCTTCCGATGAGGACGGCGAGCGGGGGAAAGACGGGCAGGATGTAGGGGATCAGCTTGGACTTTGAGGCGCTAAAGAAGAGGAGGATGAACGCGGCCCAGATGACGAAAAACCAGGCCTCGGCGTTCTCCCTCCTTCGCGCCCAGCCGCCGGCGAGCGACTCCCGAAGCGCGGACCAGAGGAACCCCGTCCACGGGAACAGCCCGAGGGGAAGGATCGCCAGGAAGAACCAGAAGGGCTGGTAGCGCCCGTGGCTCTTGTCCGTGAACCGCTCCCAATGCTCGTGGATGAAGAAGAAGTGGGCCCACCCCGGGTTGCGGGACGACACCATGAGGTGCCACGGGGCCGCGATCAGCAGGAACAGGAGGATCCCGCTCGGCAGGTACATCGGAAGCAGCCTCCCCCACTTGCCCAGCACCAGCAGCCACAGGAACATCACGGCCCCGGTGATGAGGAACCCCTCGAGCCCCTTGGTGAGGGTCGCCAGCGCAGAGCAGGCGTACAGCCCGTAGAAGAGGATCCTGCGCGCCGCGCCGGGCTTTTCCCTCATGCCGAGGATGAAGCAGAAGAGGGTCGCGCTCATCAGGACCGACAGGGGCATGTCCAGGCCGACAAGGTGACCCAGCCCAAAGTACAGGAGCGACGTGCCGAGCACGACCGCGGACCAGAATCCGGCATCCCGGCCGTAGATCCTGCGCGCCGCGCCGTACGTGGCGAGGATGCCCGCCAGCGCGAAGAGGGCCGGGGCCAGCCTCACGGACCATTCGCTGGGTCCGAGCACCTTCTCACAGGCCGCGACCATCCAGTACCCGAGGGGCGGCTTCTCGAAATAGGGCACCCCGTCGAGGCGGGGAGTAACCCAGTCCCCGGTGGCGATCATCTCGCGGGGGATCTCCGCATAGCGGCCCTCGTCCGGGTTGGCGAGCGGGGCGCTTCCCAGCCTGAAGGAAAGCAGGAGCCCGAAGATCAGGGCCAGAAGGATCCCGTCGCGCAGCCAGGACGCCACCGGTCTGGATGAGGACGGGACATTTGGACTCACACGAAGCACCTAGGGATTATCGCTACGCCATGCAAGTCTGCCGCGAGAGGCGGCTCATGCGTGACGGACCCGCTTCGCTATCAGGATCGCGAGCAGCCCCAGGACAAGAGCGGCGGGAAAACACTGCCCCGGCAGGCTCGCGCGCCCGTGAATCACGACGGTGAGGTGGAAGCCCCACCAGGCGTACACCAGGACGCCCCCCACCGCAGCGGCGTCGGCATGCGCTCCCGTCCAGCCTGGCGAGCGCCCGGCCGCGGCCAGGACCGCCAGCGTGATCCCGATCAGGACAAGGAATAGGACCACGACGCCGGCCGGGGGCAGGGACCCCTCAAGGCAGGTGCACAGATGGAACGCGGAGCCGCATACGAACGCGACGAGCCCCGCGGTCAGGGGCTTCGGGGAGGCGCCCGACGCCCCGCGCTCCGCAGTCCCCGCGGGCCCGAAGGCAAGGAACGCCGTGGCGGCAACGGCGGCCGCCGCGACGAAGCCCGAGACCAGCTGCGCCCCGGAGGCCATGAAGTGCTCATGGGCGCGGCTACCTGCCGTGACGGTCGCCACCCCGAGCGCATAAAGGACGGCGATGGCAGCGAGGCCCGCGCCCCCGAGCCAAGGGCCGCAGCGGTGCGCGGGATAGAGCGCCTCGACGAGGCCGATCGGCACCGCGATACTCCAGAACGTGTGGATCGCCAGCACATACACCGTCCACGGCACCGCGATTCCGAGAGGGGCGACGAAGCCGTAGTCGAGGAGCCGTAGCCCGAGGTAGTGGGGATTGAAGAGCGACTGGGTAGCGATCGCCTCCTCAATGATCCCATAGGCCAGTCCAAGCATGAGCATCGTCGGCCAACCCCTGCCCGACCTCCGCGCGAGTTCGCGCACGAGCAGGGCGCCACCCCCGTAGAGGGGCAGCATGACGGGAAAGAGCCTCAGCTGGCCGAAGCTCAGGCTTCCGAGCAGGTATTCGGCAATGAGCGGAGCGAGGAAAAGCAGCAGAAGCGCAGGCCGGAGGAGGGGTTTCATGGCGTCCCGAAGGGCATGGGCCCATGCTCCCGGTTCAGCGGCGGGAGGCAAGCCAGCGCCTGAAGGCCACCACCGCCCACACCGCCTCGACGACCCCGAACGGCCAGGCTCCCTGGAGGAACCCGTAGACGGAACCGAGGACGCACGACCCCGCGAAGGCCAGGATGAACCCGCGGCCGCGGGCCTCGAGCGCGTAGGTCACGAGCATCGCCGAGACGGAAAATAGGCCGAAGAGGGTGAGCCGGTCCATGGCTTCAGCTGCGGGTGCTGGGAATCATTGCGCCCCTCCATGCAGGGAGCGTGCCCGCTGCGGTTTTAATTTGAGCCGCCGGCGCCTTCGGTCCAAACCTCCCGCTCGATGCCGGCACAGACCCAGCGCAACTTCTCCTTCATCTGCGGGCAGGATGAC